>Ga0209345_10001529_pt1 | contig 27401 bp, 26 predicted proteins | sample Cruoilmetagenom7_FD_187294 | JGI IMG/M metagenome (GOLD analysis project Ga0209345, IMG submission 187294) | Oil polluted marine microbial communities from Coal Oil Point, Santa Barbara, California, USA - Sample 7 (SPAdes) (version 2) | ecosystem: Environmental > Aquatic > Marine > Oil seeps ...
AAATAATACCTTTTTAAAATAAAAATGTTTTAAAGAATTGATCGAAATCTATCTTCCGTTTTTAATTTTAAATCTCCAATAATATCGTCGATTCTTGCTCCAAATTTCTTAAAGAATTTTTCTTTTTTTGAAAAAATATCATTAAGAGAATATCTATTAAGAAAATACGAATTAATTTCTTCTAGGTGTCTTTTAACGATCTCAGAGTCCGTTTCTTTTTCGGTAATAGCAAAAGAAATCAATGGTTGTTTATTTGATTCGTCATTTGGGAATGAAATTAATTCACAATAACAGACTAGTTTAAACGAGGCTAAAGAAATAACATTGATGTCATCTCCAAATACTTCGGTTGTGAAACTTTCAAGAGCAGAAAGAAATCCCGCCCTCAATTCTGGATCTAATCCCACTCCAGTATCTGAATCGTAATATCTTTTGTTTAGGATATTACGAATGCCTAAATTTATACCAAGTTCTAAAATAGCCATATTTTTAAAAATTTCTTAAAATTCTTTTAAAAATTCCCATTTGGATAAAATTTAATCCTAAGGTTATTAGGTCGTAGATATATTATATTTTTAACTGTTTAATAGGCTATTTTTTATTTCGTTTCTATATGATTTTTTCTTTTAGGAGACTGATCCATTTTGTCGTTTATAACTGCTTTTTGTACGCGGTAAATGTGTTTTGAAGCAAGAAACTGACAGTCATAGGACCTACACCTCCAGGATTTGGAGTAATCCACGAACATTTATCAAGGACTCCTTCAAAATCTACATCTCCAGATAACTTTCCATTTTCTCTCGAAATCCCTACATCGATAATTATTACGCCTTCTTTTACTTTTTCTTTAGTAATGAACTTTGATTTTCCTACGGCAACAATTAAAATATCAGCTTTTTTGGTATAACCATCTAAATTTTTTGTATAAGAGTGACAAACTGTAACTGTAGCGTTTCTTTTTAATAACATGAAGATTAAAGGTTTGCCAACTAAGTTAGAACGATTAATAAGAACAACATTTTTACCCTGTATTTCAATGTTGTAATGTTCCAGAAGCGTAATAATGCCTTTAGGAGTACAGGGTACAAAATCTTCGTTGTAATCGAACAATTTGCCCCGATTTATAGGATGCAACCCGTCAACATCTTTTATCGGATCGATTTGTTCAATAAATTCAGATGTATCGGGTCGTAAATCTCTTGGCAATGGTAATTGTAGAAGTATTCCATGAACAGATTTGTCTTTATTTAACCTCTCAATTTCATCTAACAATTTACTTCTTGTTATATTTTTGTCTAATTCGACCAGTATAGACCCTATTCCTATTTCAGAACAAGTCTTCCTTTTAATATTTATATACAATTTTGAAGCGGGGTCGTCTCCTACTAAAATTGCAGCTAATTTAGGAGTAATCCCATTCGTCTTAATAAAAGAAGATATTTTATCTTTTAATTCTAAATTTAATTTTAACGCCAATTCTTTTCCATTTAATATTTTTCCCATAATAATCTTGATGATAAATTTTATTTAAATAAAATATATGTTAAAGTAGGTTTTCAATAAAATAAATAGATATTATTATTTACTTATTAAAAATTTAAAAAATGTTTAAATTCTTCTTTTACGCCAATATAAATAAAATGCTACTATGCTAATTCCAAGGATTGATAGGACTATAATTAGCGTTATAAAGCTAAACTCAACCATAAAAATATCTTCGTTTAAAAGATCTAAGGAATTAAAACCATTAAGAATTTCAAAGGCATAATAAGAAGCGCAAATGGAAGAGAGTTTCTGATCATTTCCTTCAACATGGTCGCTAAAACCACCGTCTTGAAAGTTTTGATGGTTTAAAACCCAATTTACAGTTTCTATTTTATTCAATTCGTTACTATCTATGAGCCTAATTCCTTCGACGCAAAAATATGTGCTACTTAATAAGGAATTTTGGGCAAACTTGTCGGGTAAATATCCACCGAAATTTTCGAGATTATCAGGATCGCTTACATAAAACGATTTCAAATAATTCAAGGTGCTATTTTGATTTGTTAAATCACTAACATTTCCTAATTCTTTAACTAAATAAATGGCGTAATAAGTAGTAAGCAAGGTAGATGATAAAGTATGGTTTCCTCCATAACCACCATCAGTATTGTCGCACGATAACACCCAATTTTTATGAAGTATTTGATTCTCAACTGTTTCGTTGATTAAAGAAAATATGTTATATATATAGAAAGTCGAGATCAGATTTGCACTAGTAGATGTGTTAGTAGGGCTAAATCCACCCGTACTTTGAACCGTCTCATTTATATATTGGTAAATCTTATCGTGTAAATTTAAATCTAATGAATCTAGCTTTCCAAGGAAATCTAACGTACTTAAAAGGTAAAACAAGTCATGCATATCAATTTCTTCTTCGTTAAACATAGAAGTAATTTCATCTTCCAAATATTCTTCTAAAATTGGTTTATCTACTTTTTTAATTGCTTGTAAAAAACCTTCAATAAGATATACGTTATAAAAGTCTATAATTTCAATAGCGTTAGCAGTATCTTGTGTTGATATACCAAAACTCTCGTCACTATTATGGTTTTCGTAAAGAAAATCGACTATATGACTCTGTCGGGTTTTTGCTGATGCTATGGGAGCAATACACAACAAGAAGGTTATTATTAGCGTTAAAAACGTTAAACTCCGAAGTTTATATTTCAATTAAAAAAAAACCCCAATCTGGTTTTAACTAAATTTTAATTTTTTAAATATAACGTGAAATTAAAAATTAACGATATTTTGAGTTTCTAGTTAGATTAACTAATAAATTCATTTAAAAAACAATAAATATAATTCAGCGGATTAAATTTAATTTTAAAAGATTTCGCTGATATCCTTATAGAGAGCGTCACTGTTTCTCTGAAATTCTTCGAGCGTAACAAACAAACTCTGGAACGATGGTAAGCTTCCTAATATACTAGCGCCATTGAATATGGTAAATTGGAGGTTTTCAGGAACGAAGAATCTTGTCACTTCATCAGATGAGTTGTAAAAACCAGAAAATTCTCTAGCAGGAGCCGCATGTTTAATAATATCACGAGGTATCTCTGGTATATCGGTTGATTGAAAATTTTCGCCGCAATAAGGACAGAATACTGAATCATTATCTGCAATTGTTTTTTTACACTTAGTACAAATTCTAATTCCATCTACAAACTGTGTCTTCTTCTTTATGGGAAAGCTACCAATAGAAAGCTCTGGCAAAACGATTCTCCCTTTACAAGATGGACAGAATTCCTTACCATCAGATAGATCTACTAATACCCCACAATTTGGACAATTATCTTTTTGCTTTCGCGTTTTTCCCTTTGATTCCATTTTTTGAGTTTTAGAGGGTTGAACAATTTTAGGTTTAGGAATTTTTCCTAACTGGGGGATTAATTGACCTAATTCCAATCTCAACCTTTCTTCAAATCCCGAATATGAGAGATTACCACCTGCTATCATAATATGGGAGAGAAGGTCGCTCCAATAATATTTATCAATTCCTTGTAGACAGTTAATTACTGCTTGTGGAATATTTAGTATGTTGAAACCTAATAAACTGGGTTGAAATAATACCTCGGGAGCTTCATGGAAAATATAATTAGGAATTTCAATACTTGAACCGTCTGGCATGGAAAAATTAAAACTCTCGTTTAATTTGGGAGGATTATCGGGATTCAAAACGAAATAACAATTTTTCTCTTTAATTTCTTTAATTATCTCGTCAACAGCGCTGGACTCAATATTAATACCCTCCCTCATTAATAAATTCTTTAAATGCTGATTCACGTCAGTACCAGCTAAAGTTAATTTTTGAACTGATTGATCAACAATCTGACCACTTATAATCGGAGTGATCCACGTAACCCCATCACCGCTCTCAATTACCAACCCCGTCGTTAACCCTACGCTAAATAATGCTAAAACAGGTGTTGGAACCATTATTAAGCTTTTTACTCTATGAGTTTCGTATAAAACACGAGCAATATATTCTTTAGTTTCTCGCTGGAGAAATGGTGATTCAGTATATAACACTGGGTAATTAGAAAGATTTTTAATCCTTAATAATGAATAGAAGATGTAATTTAAAATCTCGTAATAATCGTTCCAATCCATGATCGCCCCCCTTTCGATAGGATGCTTTATTTTAAGGACACCTCTCATTTTAACGACATCATTGCCTATATATATATTTCGAGCGCTTACATCGACCATAACAGCTTTATATTTCTCAGTGCCCGTGATTGTAGGAAAAACATACCTAGGACTTGGTTCTCCAGCAAATCCTATCTTTGTATAAGCTGAACCTAAGTCGACTATAATTGGAGTTCCTGGAAGGGGTATTGCCATAATTTATTAATTTTTTTTTTCTTTTATTTACTTCTATATAAATTTCCAAATTTAATTATTGGGATAATAATATAATAAAATGATTTTCTTTAATTAAATAATTTTTCCAAAAGAGGAAGTATTAATTAGAATATCTTAATAGATGATCTTCTATTCTTTTAGATATTTAAATAATCTTTTGATAATTGATTGTTTAGTAATTAAACCAATTAATTGATTATCGTAATTTACAACAGCTATTCGCTCAACTTTGTGTTTAATCATTTTTTCCAAGGCGATCTCCATTGATTCAATTGTTAAATTAAAATATAAATATCAATCGATTTTTAAAGATTTTTCTAATTTCTTTTCAATCCTTTCTAATTCAATTAAAAGATTTTTGTATGTTTTCAACAAATACAGCCCCCACTCATTCAACTTCACATATCCTCCTCCACCACGCCCGCCTTTTCTAGTTAGCACTGGAGATATTCCGGTTCTAGCTTTTATTTTATTTAAAATATTCCATGCATATTTGTAAGAATAACCGCATTCTTTTGCCGCCTGAGTTAAAGATATAGGGTTTTTAGCATCGGTTTTATCGATATTTTCAAGAAGATTAGCCCAACCAGATCCTAAAATATTTTTACGGTTATCATTTTGAAATTCTAGCCAAAATTTAATTCCAAAACCTATTTTAGCTTTTAATTTTTCGATATCTGGTTTATCATCTTGTAGTATATCGGATTTTTTTTCCATATTACTTTAATGATTTTCTTAATTTTAAAAATTTTATTACTACTAATAAGGCTAAAGAGAAAAACATTAAAGGAAAGTCATTTTTTTTTTTGTAAATATAAATTTGTTGACTTAGTATGGTTTTTTCTGGCTTAAGTAGTTCTGTAAAAATGGGTAAACTAGTAATCGAAAATGTGTATTATTTTGCCGAAAATCCTATGTTGGATTGTAATCAGTTTATAATTGTCGATAAAAAAAACGATGAATTAACGCTTTTTGACGCAGGAAATGGTCTTTCTTTAAAAGGGCTAATTGAAGGGATGGGTAAATTAGGTTTGAATTATGAACAAATTACCAGAGTCTATCTTACTCACGAACATGTAGATCATGTGCTCGGTATATACCCATTGATTAAATTATTAAAAAATAATCCTCCTGAGTTATATGCTTATGGCGAAACGGCGAAGATATTGAGGGAGGGGGATGAATCAAAAATCTTTCCGGGAGATCTCGGGATTAGCCCAGGGATGTTTGGATTAGAAATTATACCTTTAAAAATTAGCGAATTGAAAGTAGAAGAGACGATTAGTATAGGGTCAGAATTTAATTTTCGAATTTATTATACACCAGGCCATTCTCTCGGATCAATATGTTACTATGAGAGTAGTAAAAAAATTCTAATTCCCGGAGATTTAGTATTTGCAGGTGGCAGTTTTGGAAGGTACGATTTCCCCGGAGGCTCTTTAAAATCTTTAGTTGAATCAATTAAGTTTGTAAGCAATTTAGAAGTAAAATATTTGCTTCCAGGCCATATGAACATAAGTGATAATGGAAATCAGCAAATTGAATATTCTTATAGAATGGTCCAATCAATATGAAGGTTTTTTTAAAATTTAAATGCTTTTATCCTAGTGCTTCATTCTGTTAAGGTTTTATGAATATTAATCAAGTAAAATATTAGATATATAAGAACATTTTTTAAATAAAAAATCTATATTGAAGTTAATCACCTAATTTAAAATAAATTTTAAAAAAAGAAAATAAAGAAAAATTTGTGATTAAAATGTCTGAGAAAAAAGTTAAGCCGATAACCGAAATTTGTCTACGTTCTTTCCCGAAGATCATATTTTTCTGGCCTTTAGCACTTGTTTCGCTGGTTATGTGGGTGATACAGATGCTTAATCCATCACCAATCGCCTGGTGTGGAAACCTCTGGCTCATAGTATTTGCTATAAACATGTTTATTGTTGCTTTCGATTTTAGTAGCACGAAATTTTTTGTTTTAATTCTTGTTATCGCTATTGTAATTATTTTGATGATTTTTCTGTTACCGGGTCTATTTGCGGGACTTCCAGCGGGGACCTTTAATCCCGGGTTAACAGCGGAGTTCTACGTGGTAATTACTATAATGATGGCAATTATTTTAGGACTTGTTGTTCTTGGTTCAAGGTTTGATTACTGGAAGATTGAGAGAAACGAAATTTACCATAAAGCAGGTATATTCAGCTCTGCTGAAAGATTACCAACAAAAAGTCTAAGAATTAAGAAAGAAATCACAGATGTGTTTGAATTTTTCATACTACGTGCAGGATCCATTACGCTACTTCCCGGCCATGGTGATGTCATTCATTTACCTACAGTGCTAAATATAAACAAGAAACAGAAACAGATAGACTATTTATTGAGTCATGTCAGCATAGAACCAGACGAATTGGACTCATAAATCAGAGTTAACTAAAATTAAAAGACTAAGTTTAATTTTTTATTTTTTTTTTTGATTATAATTAGATTTAAGAATTAAATTATATTTTTAGTAATACTTATGTCATATCCTTTAATCTTACTTCTTGATTTTGATGGTGTTATTATCACGCAAAAAGCTTTAGAATACGCCGCTTTAATTCATCTGAGAAAAACCTTCTATAAATGGCAAAATATTGAGCCTTTAAGGCTTATAGATATTGCGAGGCTTTTTGAGGAAGCGGATTCACAAAACAAAATTAAGGCTTTGATTAATGTATATCGAGTATATAAAAGATTTATACCGAGTAGATGGAGGAGAATCTTCTTTTTTATCAGATTTAGGAGGATGTATCCTAAATACGAAAAATATGAAACATTCAAACCTAACTTAGAAGGAATTTTAAACGAATTAAAGAAGTGTGGAGTAGTATTTGGGATTGTTTCGAATACAAGTGGAGAAAGGTTAGATTTATTTAGGAAAAAATTAAACTTAGACGCCTATTTTTCCGCTTTTGTTTCCCGCGATGACACTCCGATAAGAAAACCTCATGGTTATCCCGTTTTCGTTGCATTAAAACAAATTAAACAAAATTTAAAAGTCCCTATAGATAAAACAAAAGTGTTTCTAATCGGAGACCTTCCTACAGATATAGAATGTGCAAATAATGCGGGAATCACTAGTATCGCTCTACTTTCTGGGCATGGCACAAAAAATGGTTTGGAAAAGGCTAATCCAAGCATTGTCCTTAGCGAAATTAATGAGATCTTAGAAATTGATCCATTCAAAAAATTATTATTAGATTAAACATTAGATTTCGTTGATAATGTTTAATTTGGAAGAATTTGAACGAGATCAAGTTATTTATCCTCTAGTTGAGAAACTCAGCAAGTTTCTTGATAAGAACAAGACTGCAAAAGCAGAAAAAGTAATTGAACAACTAGATCAATTATTAAAGGAACAAGAACACATAGTTCTAATAACTTATATATTAAGTATCTTAGCAGAACACGATTTCAAACTGATATCTGAGAGTATTTTTAAGAAAGTAGAAAGTTATTACGATTCCAAAGATCTAAAATTAAGGGTCAATACACTAATAATAATCGGCTTTGTGATGTTAGGAAATCTAAAGTATATCGATAAATATTTTCAAAATTTCATTAATAATTTGAATAGCAAAAATAAAGATATACGAGATAATGTCCATTACTTCTTGCAAGAAATTGTTGATAAAAAACCAAAATTAATTTGTTCCTACAGAAAAGAATTGATTAATGTTTTAATTACAGAAGAGGATAAGGAAAATCTCGTTTCAATAATAAATTTTTTAGAGAAGTGTAATGATTTTGATTTTGAAAACTTATTTGATTTTAGAGATGCTTCTAAATCACTTTTAAGCAAATTTTATAGTAAAGAGCACTCAGGAATTTATTCGAAATTATTAACTTTAATTATAACTATTTTTCCATCATTAAAGGAAATAGATGTTGAAAGTCTCGAATTAAAAGAGCTTTTAAACGAACTAGATAAGCTATTTCTTATGAAAAGATATAACTTTACGGAATTATCTGAAAAAACGGGAGTCACATTAGAAAAATTTATTAAAATCAAAAAAAAGACAGAGAGAAAAGACCATAAAATCTATTTTTACATTAAGTTCAACAAGAAAAAATTAATTTATTTTTATGAGCTTGAGAAAGAGAAGTTAATTAAATTATTTGGAAAGGTTGAAAAATTACGCAAAAGAGAAATTTTCGATATATTTAATCAAATAATCGACACCGAACTTGAGTTGAGGTCATTCTTAAATATATTAATAAAGTTAAATTATATTGATGGATATTATTCAAAATTGGGTTATTTTTATTCTTTTAACTATGTAAAATCAAACCTGTTAGAAAGTTTAAATAAGAAGGGAATGGTGAACCTTAAAAATTTTGATTATTTACCTCCAGAGTTTAATAGTAGAGTTATAAAATATATATCAAATTCGACTAAACAAGTATTTCTATCCGGAAAAAACAACACAGCGTATTATTCTTTAAAAAAAATCCAACAACAAATAAATACCGAAGCTGCAAAAAATACTTCTATCGATTTAAAAACCTATCGCGAGCGATTAACGGAAAAAGATTTTATTAAATTAATAAAAAACTTACCGAAGGGTTATTTAACACTATTTCGTAAAGGAACTCAGTGGTTAACCAATGTAGGGCTATTGAAGGTTAAAAATGAAATAGAAAACTCTAAATTAATTGGGTATTATTCAATACCAGCTCTTTCTGAAAAGCTAAGCCTTAAAAAAGTTTTACTCGTTGAAATCTTAGAAGAATTTATAGATAAAAGGAGTGGAATTTTCGATAAAAACAGAGATATTTTTTATTACCTAAAGTTTTTAAATCAGAAGATTGAGCAAATAAATTCTATAGCAAATCCAGATAAAAAAGAAGTACAAATAAATTTAATGGCAAAGGAACTCAACATCGAAAGAGGTCACATTCTTATAAAATTAGACGAAAATTTAAAATTGATTGGGGAAGAAATAAAAGAAAAGGATCAAATTAAAATCCACGAATATATTGAGAAAACGGGGATGGTTTACGATAAATTTATAGAATTTATCAATAACCTGGGTTTAAATTATTTTAAAAAGGGAGACCTTCTCATTTTTAACGAGTTTAAAATCAACGATGCTAAAAAAGACATCAAATCTATGCTTATAAAAAAATCTAAATCTGAAAATTCGATAAATTTGGGAGATATAGATGTAACTTCAAGTATAGTTGAAAATTTATTAAAGGAATTACAAAGCGATGAAAAAATAAGAGGAATTTTTCATTATAACGAAGAAAAATTCATTTTTTACACTGAAAAAGGAATAGAAAGTTTAATGCTGGAAAATAGTATGATGTTTTCTTTTCACGACATTTTTTACGGAAAAAAATTGAACGACAAAGAAATTGAGCTCTTACATTCAATTCTTAACCTTTTACTTAACAATAAAAAGCTAAAAGGAACTTTTGACGATGAATCGCTGACTTTCGCTAGTTCTGACGTAATCTTCGCTCAAGATTATAATACTGTACTATTTGAATGTGAGAAAATGGTAAATGCATATATTAAAACCTTCAATACTGAATTTGAAAAAATAAAAAAAATCTTAACGAAACGGAATGAAACTATATTTCCTCAAGAAATTAAACTGATTCAAGAAACAATTGATAATATTAATGAACAATATGTTCGGTGGAGAAGTAGCTTAGACGCTTTTGTGAGAAAAGCTAACACTACTCTTCTAAAAAAGCAGGGTTATTCAGTTAAAAAATACAAAACCCTATCGTTATCTACCGAAAAAAAAGAGAATGTAAAATCTTTTGAGGATGATCCAGAAGTTATAGATTTATTATCTGATTTTAACAGATGGGTAAAATTATTCAACGCGTTAGAGCTTAAATATGGAAATGTAATTTTCTATCAGAAAAGGTTAATTAACGATAAGGATAATGTAGAAAGTCGTAAAAAGTTAGATAATTTGCTAAATGAATTGAATATAATGTGAAAATTTTGAGAATTTCTAAGTATTTCTCTTATTTTCAATTTGAGAGATAATTTCTTCGACGTTAATTTTTTGATTTATTTTGATTTTATAAGTTTTAGGTGAATATATGCCATTCATCTCTAAAATACCTTCCTTTTCAAGAAAGTTGAGAGATCTCCAAATAAAGTTAATTTTAGACCGATTAGAGGGTTTAATGTTATTACATCTTCTTATTCTCTTAGTGGTAACTAAATTGACATTATTATCTATTAATTTATTTATCGCCTCTAATGTTTCGCGTAAATTTTTAGAAAAAAAGTCCATGGGAACCTTCCTTAGTAAAAAAAAAAATTGTATCTTCGTGTATTAATTTATTCATAAGGATTTAAAAACTTTTATTCTTCCTAACTGAAAACGCTCAAAATTATCTACATTGTAAAATTTGAAGTTATAGTAAAGAGTTTTTTGAATTTATTTATAGTTTTCTTAGTGTCGAAAAACTCTTTTACCACAAAAAACCAAAGCGCATTTTAATTCATCGGCTCGTTTAATAACCATCTCATCCCGTATAGATCCCCCTGGATTGATTATAGCTTTCGCACCTACATCTACTGCAGCTTCTAAACCATCAGAAAACGGGAAGAAGGAGTCTGTTCCCATATAAGAATTCTTTAATTCCTCTTGATGTCCAAACTCTTTTGCTTTTTGGGCGGCTAATTTAACCACATGTACTCGACTTTGTTGTCCTGCTCCAATTCCTATGGTATAAATACCGTTGTTATAAATTTGAACAAAACAAGCAGAATTAGATTTTACCCATTTTGAAACTTTATATGCAAAGATTAGAGCCTCTTTTTCAACTTCAGTTACTTGTTTTTTACTAACTACATTCCATTCCTTAATAATAGGCTTACAATCGTATTCTTGGACAACAACACCTCCCAGTACGCCTCTAATTTCGGGGTTTCTATATATCTCTTCTCTTTTATCTAACAAATCGCCATATTCTATAATTCTCATGTTCTCCTTTTGCTTAAGTATTTCAAGTGCTTCATGCTCGAAAGAGGGCGCTAGTAAAACCTCCACAAAGATCTTTTCTTTATTTACAATAAAATCAGCTACATTTGCAGTTAATTCTTTGTTTACGCCCCATATTCCTCCAAAAGCGGACATTGGATCTGTATTAAATGCTTTTTTAACAGATTTTAATTGTTCTGTCCTATCAATAGCTATCCCATTGGGGCTAGTATGTTTCAATATCGCTGTAAGAAAATGCTCCTTACTAAAATCTAAAAGCATTTGCATGCAAGAATCTATATCAAGATAATTGTTAAAAGAGATTTCCTTACCGCTCAATTTTCTTAAATTATGAAGTCCATACATCGAAGTTGCATCTCGATAATAGGCGGCTTTTTGGTCCCAATTCTCTCCATATCTGCAATCTTGTACCTTTTCATAAATTTTAATCAATTTATTTCCCAATTTAACTTCTGGATTATAATAATTTTGGAGATAACTTGCAATTGCTGCGTTGTAATCGGCCATTATGACAAACACTTCTTGAGCTAATATCGCTCTAGTTTTATCGCTTACCCCTCCCAATTCCCTTAATTCTCCGATTATAGCGTTATAATATTTAGAATTAGGTATTACTACGACATCAGGAAAGCTTTTTGCCGCTGCCCTTATCATTGTAGGACCACCAATATCAATCATTTCTAAAGCATCGGTTAAAGTAATATTTGGTTTCGCAATCGCCTCTTTAAATTGATATAAATTACAAACTACCATATCTATTGGTGGGATATCGTATTTTACGGCATCTTCTGAATCTTTTTTAATACCACGACGATAAAGGATTCCTCCTTCAATTTTAGGGTGCAAGGTCTTCACTCTTCCATCAAACATTTCGGGCGAGCCAGTATAGTCGGATATTTTCACGAAATCAATACCATTCTCCTTTAAAAGCTTCCCAGTTCCTCCAGTAGATAATATTTCAATTCCAAATTCACTTAATGACTTTACAAACTCAACTATGTCGCCTTTGTCAAAAACGGAGATAATAGCTCTTTCTATTTTTTTCATAATTACTCAACTTTTTATAATCAAGATAAAAAAATCAAAATGAATATTTCAAAGTAACTTCAATATCGTTTTAAGTTAATTAATTGGCATTTAATAAAATATATCTTTAAAAGTTCTTCAATTTATGGAATGTAAGAAAGAAAAACTAATTTTTAGTACCTGCTGAGTAAGTCGTGGGGGCGAGACTCGCGTTGACCTACATAAGATACTACTCCAATCTTAGTCTTTTTCATTTCGGTTATGCTTTTGGCTCCAGCATATATCATACCATTTAGGAGCCCTTCTTTTAAGGAGAGTAATACGCCATCTATATCCCCAACGAAGGGAACGTAATCGCTAACGCCCTCTGGAAGCATTTTTGAGCTTTCTGTGTAGCGATCTGAAACATAACCAACAGTTCTTGCTTCTTTTGAGCCCATACCTCGATAAACTTTGACTTTTCTCCCTTGAATTGTATCGACATATCCTGGGCTTTCTGTAGAACCAGCAAAGAAATGGCCCGACATAATTGCATCAGCACCAACGGTTAATGACTTGGGTAAATCTCCTGGGTTTTTAAAACCACCATCAGCGATTAAACTAATTTTTGAATTATAATCCACGATTGCGTCAGCTACTTGAGCTGTAGCAAAAAGAGTTGGCGCTCCAACACCTGTTTGAATAGATGTAGTACAAATTGATCCTGAACCCATTCCAACCTTTAAACCTATAAATTTATCCTCATTGAAATCACACTTTGTAATAATATGTTCTGCCGCTTCATATGTTCCAATATTGCCTAATACAAAGTCAGATTCTAACAAATCCATGAGTTTATTGGTGCCACTAATATCTGCTGTCTTGTAAAAATCGGCAACATCTATAAAAAAGATATCGACATACTTATCAATTTCTTTCAACATTTCTTGAGCTTGAGTTGATTCGGGGTACCTAGGAGATAAAGCTAAAGCGCATGTTAAATGACCTTCTTTATCCATGGATGCTAGAGGAAATTCTGGCGCTAAATCCTTTTTTGTGATTAAACCCTTTAAATAACCGCCTTTATCAATTATAGGAAGCTTTTCTTTACGGGATTCAAAGAGAATTTTTAGTGCTTTTTGCCTAGAAGCGCCAGGTTCAATAGAAATCACCTCTTTTGTCATATAATTCTTTATCTTGCCATTTTTTACATCGTTATCAGAAAAAGGGATATCTCTTTTAGTAAAAATCCCACATACCTTTTTATCTTCGTTTACAACAACAATTCCACTAATGTTGTAATTTTCCATCATATACTTTGCTGTAGCAATAGGTTCGTTCGGAGTAATTGTGGCTACATCGTCGATTACAAAAGACCTTGCTCTTTTTACGATTCTTACCATCTCTAATTGTCTCTCATAGGTGCAATTACGATGCAAAACTCCTAATCCACCTAGTAAACCCATTTTAATAGCCATTTCCTCTTCTGTAACTGTGTCCATCGCTGCTGAAATTATCGGAACATTTAATTTATGTGATCCTAAATAAGTTGATGTATCAACTTCATTAGGTTCAAAATTAGTAAATCCTGGTTGAATGAGGATATCGTCGAAAGTAGCAATTATTTTTTTATGGTGAACTTTATTGCGGTAATAATCTGTCATTTTTTTGCAAGGTTAAAAATATGTTTTTATAATATATTTGATAATTATTATTTTTTATATTGAAATTTAAATATTTTTAATAAAGACAATTCTGATTATAAAATTTTAGGTATTAGTCTACATAAAATATATATTTTTTTTAAATGATTAATTAAATTATTGAAAATTAAGTAAAAGAGTTTATCCATTTACATACTAGTTAGATTTTTCCTCGGTAAGCTTTTAATTCTTGGGTCGTCAATAAACGAATCTAAGGTTTTTATAAAGATTTCTCGATCCTCCTTAATATTTGGAGTTTCAATTGAGCAATAATTACTTACATGATCGTTAAAAACCTGAGAATTAACATTTTCTCCAATGTTTTCAATTATATCTCTTTCTTCTTTTAAACATTCAACGGGAGATAAAAGTTCAAATTCTCCGTTTTTCCATTCCTTCCAAAGCGGAGTGTTAGGCAATATGTTTAAAGTTCTAAAGCGGAAAATAGTCGGGTTTATCTCTGTGAGTACTCTTGCTGTTCCTCTAACATGATCTTCAGAGTACTTCTTTCCGCCCAAACCAAGCATAACGTATAAACTTAATTTAATTCCGGAGTTTAACACTTTTTTTCCTGCTTTAATCATTGATTCTGCGTTTGTGCCTTTTTTCATCATTCTTAATATTTTACTGCTCCCACTCTCTAAGCCCATGTAAACGATATCTAATCCAGCCTCTGCCAATCGTTTAAGTTCCTCGTCTGTCTTTCTCAAAATATCTAAAGCTTTAGCGTAGGAACTCACTCTTGGAACATTTTTAAGTCTTAATCGAACATATTCAATTATTTTAACTAGATATTCAGTGGGAGCCGAAGTAGGATTTCCACCAGCTAAAAAAACGGGATATCTATGATAATTTTTCTCGGCGTAATAATCAATTTCCTTTAAAACATCTTCTAGTGGTCTAATTGCATAATCTTGAATTGTGTCGTAAATACCTTTATATGTTCCACAAAAGCGGCAGCGATTCCAACTACAACCCCCTGTTACAGCTATGAGCACGCTATGCGCTTCTACTGGTGGTCTTATAATTATTTGACTCGGAGGGACTTTAGAAACCATACCAATTCTATGTTAATTAAATTTTTAGATTTTAATATTGCAAATTCAAATGCTATTATGTAATTTTAAGCCTTTTTACAATAAAGATTTAAGCTTTATTTTTTAACAGCAATTTCATAAAACTTTTTTTTAAAAGATAATTTATAATTTTATACAAGTTTCATCATGTCTAATCACAATAGGATTTTTGGTATTTAAATTGATAAATACTCGTACCCAAAAGAAGGAAATCTTATATACATGTAAAATTGTTATCGTTGGAGGGGCAAGCGTTGGAAAAACTTGTTTATTTAATCGATTTTGTTTTAATTCTTTCAATTTTGATTCTTCTATGACAATAGGTCTAAACTTCCATTCAGTTAATTTACCAATTCATAAAATAGATGCTGTAGAGAGCTCAGGATTGATAATCAATTCAATTTTTGATTTTGGCGGACAGGATCGTTTTAAACCCTTAATTCCTAAATTTTTAAGAGGTGCTCAGGGGGCTCTATTAGTTTTTGATTTAACTAATCCTATATCATTTGAGCAATTAGATTTCTGGTATGACCAATTACTAGAGCACACTGAAGGCTCAAAAATTCCTAAGATATTAGTGGGAAGTAAAAGTGATTTATTAGATTCATCCCCAATAGATAAGATTATCCAAGAAGAAGTTATAAAAAATTTTGTAAAAGAAAAGGAACTGAATGAATATTTTAAAACATCAGCTTTAAAGAATTGTAACGTGCTTGAAGTATTTAAGGAGCTAAATAATATGATGTTAAGACAAATCAACACTTCTTATGTCGTGTCTTAAGAGAATCTTTGTTAAATTAAAAAGGCCTCATAAATATATAATCGGAGAACTCATTAAAGAAAATTTTCTGATTTTTATTTAAATCTGGATAAATCTCTTTAAGATGTGCTTTAGCTTGACTAATTAAATTTTTAGAAAAGTGTTCCGCAATAATTATAGCATTTGTTTCTCCGAAAACATCTATCACTTGTTTGATATCGTTTTTATTCAATTCATCTTCTTTATGGTAAATTTCATTCAAAATTTTGGATTGTTCCTCGTCTGTATTTTGAACGGCTAATATGTAAACGATCTTTTTCTTCCTTGCTTTAATATCATCTTGTATGTCAAGTATGTCGTCCCGAATGGCAAACGCTTGACCTATAAGGGCCATTGCTTTACTTAATGGTTTTATTTGATAAGGAAGATTACCTTTAGCTAAGATTGCTCCAATTTTCGTTGATTTCTCCAATAAACTAGCCCTTTGCATTTCAGCGATGTTTAAATACTGTTCTAAAGACATAGTAATATTATGATAACTCATATATTCCTCAACTATTTGCCCTTTCATTAAATTATCCATTGCCAAGGTGTATTCGTTTAGAGCTAACAACTTTAAATTCTCGGGAAATTTTGAGGCTTTAATGATGTCAAAACCTAATAGATATCCTTGCGTACCGCCTAATACGCTCATGTCTCTGCCATAGTTTTTGATTAATTCGTCTTTATGCGGGATCTCTAAGTTCTTAAAAACTATATTTAATTCGTTTTTAAGTTGAACATGAAAAGTAGGTTTACCTCTTCTTTCGATATCGCCATCCATAAGGTCATCATGTATTATATGACCGCTATGTAATAACTCTACAGCAAGAGATACTTTCCTAATTTTATCTAGTTGATTATCCAAATAAAGAGGATTTACAACGCCAATAAACGCAGCGATCAACAAAATTGGATGAAGTCGTTTCGCCTTTTTATTTAAAATAAATTCTTGAAGTTGTGCAAAAAAATCTTTTAGTAGAATTTCTTTCTCATTATTGTTCAAATACGAAAAATATTCTTCTAATTCTTTATCAATAGCAGCTTTCTCTACTTTTAGGAATTCTTCTATCATTGTAAAATCACAAAATTTTCTTAAACAATTCGTATTAATATAGAACAAATAAGAATATATCTTTTTGTGTGAACAAGATTTTTATTATTATCTTTATAATATTTCTTAAATCTATAAAGTAAAATAAAAAAAGTGATTTTAAAATTCTAATAGCTGTCTTCTCAGATACACATGATAATCGAGAAAATATATTAAAAGCAGTTTCAATAATCAACAATAGAGCTGTGGATGCTCTTATCCATTGTGGAGATTATATCGCACCTTTCGTGAAGCTTTGGTTTGATAAGCTCAACAATTCGATTAAAAAGAACTTTTATGGAGTATTCGGTAACAACGATGGAGAACGCCTATACTTAACGCAAAACCTAGGTCAAATTTGCAAATTCGCACAAAATGGTAATGAATTAATAGTTATGCTAGGAGGAAAGCGAATTTTTGTTTCCCATATGCCAAAACAAGAAACTATTGAAGCTTTAACGAATTCAAAAAAGTTTGATATAATCTTATCTGGCCACACACATATAGCGGTTAATAAAAGATATGATAACGGAGTGCTAGTAGTTAACCCGGGCGAGGTTTGTGGTTATTTAACGAATAAGCCTACTTTTGCGATCATTAACACTGAAACTTTAGAAGCTGAAATTATTGAAATTTAATTAAATATGTTTGATTTGTTTTCTTAATTTTTTTATATTAGAAAGCTTTAATCTATATTATTATGAGTTTCCCTTTAGAAGGTATAGTTGTTATTGATCTTGCTCGAATGCTACCTGGTCCATATGCTTCAATGATATTGGCGGATCTCGGCGCAGAGGTCATTAGAGTTGAAGATCCTAGGTATCCATACGGAAGTCCACCACCGTTTTTTCAAAAAGGTAGGTATCGTGAAAGCGCATTTAATTCAATTATAATGAGAAATAAAAAATCAATAGCACTTAATTTAAAGAAAGAAAAAGCCTTAGAGATATTTTATAAATTAGTAGAAAAAGCAGACATTATAATAGAATCTTTCAGACCAAAAGTAACCAACAAATTAAAAATTGATTATGATTCTCTTTATAAAATTAATAAATCAATAATTTATTGTTCATTAACAGGATACGGGCAATATGGCCCTTATGAACAGACAGCGGGTCACGATTTAAATTACATTGGAATTTGTGGGATCTTAGATTTAAATAAAGAAAGAGAGTTAGAAGGGAAAAAGGACCAAGAAAGGAAACCAGTTCTTCCGGGAATACAAGCTGCTGATATAGGAGGAGGATTAGTTTCTACAATTGGAATACTTGGAGCTTTACTTGAAAGAGATAGAAATCCCAAAAAAGAGGGTCAATATATTGATATTTCTATGACGGATTGTGTTTTTTCTTTCATGCCAATGGCGGCCGCTTTTCAGTTTTCTAAAGGAAAAAACGATGGAATGACCAAACCAAGAAATCCACTACACGGAGAAGTTCCATTTTATTCAATTTATAAAACTAAAGATAATAAGTATATGTCTGTCGGTGCGATTGAACTAAAATTTTGGCGTGGAGTTTGCGAGGGGCTTGGGCGGGAAGATTTGATACAGAAAGGAAATGCTTTAGGAGATGAAAAAGAGGACGTATTCCGCGAAGTTCAAAATGAATTTTTAAAGAAAACTCAAAAGGAATGGACGGAAATTTTCGCTAATAAAGACTCGTGCGTTATGCCAGTTAAAAACTTTGGCGAATCATGCGAAGACCCACAAATTAAAGCGCGAAACATGGTTGTTGAGACGGAACACCCGATATTTGGGAGCATCCAAAATATTGCTTCTCCAATCAAATATTCTCGCACGCCTTTAACTATAAGAAGCTTAGCTCCAAAAATGGGAAGTAGTACTAAAGAAATTCTTCAAATGCTTAATTACACTGAAGAAGAGATTAAGATTCTTAAAAAAACGGGAGTTATCTAGAAATCAAAAATTCCTCCAAATCTTTTTTAACATTTTTTAACATATTAATAATTATCAATTATGTAATACAAAAAATGTGAATTTAAATTGTCAAATTTAGAAAAACAAAGTAAAGCTAAAAAAGAATCTAAATATATTCTCGAACCCTCTCAACGTAAGGTTTTTATAGAGAAAATTCTTCCAACCTTACTAATTGGTTCAATGATTTGGCTAATAGGTGAAATAGTATTCAGTTTTTTTTTTTCTGAAACCCAACTCACAGGAACATTTCTAGCATTTTACATTTCAATGATAATTGTTGACGCGGTTCTGTTTTTATTATTATACTTCCTTGCGAGATCTAATAAGATTCTACCTGGTCTCTTAATATTTTTCTTGTTCTGTTTTATTGCGGGAATTATTAGCATACCAATAGCAATTTATAGTGAATTCCTACCTCAAGTTCATATGTTTGTAAGTATCTCGGTAGGTGGCAATGCTATCGTTTATATAATAGCAAGCACTTTGAGACACAGATATTTTGCTAAGGGATATATATGGGCTCATGTTGTGATTTTTATATTTGGATTCCTATTAGTAGAAATTGTTTTTATTATTGTTTTTGACATTCAAAACTATTTACTAACAATTCCAATTACATTTGCTTATATTTGTGTAGTTGTTTTGACGGTTATGTTTTATGGATCAAAAGCAGTAAAAAAAGCAGATAAAATCCCGTGGTTGTTAGTAGCTTTTAAAATAATAGGAATGATGCTGTTAGCTATATTCTTAGCCTTATTATTTATAGCTATTGTACTTATTATAATAGCGATAGCAATTATCTGCGGTGATTCAAATATCGACTTCTCAGGTCTTGGTTCGATGGGGGGCGGATCAAGTAAAAAGAAGAAAAAAAAACAAATTAAAGAATAATAAAAATTATTTTTCATATTTCTTTTCTTAAATTTTCGTTAAGACATAATTTTATTTAAGAACACTTTTATAATAATTTAAAGAAATATGGATTCACTAATCTAAGTTTAAATAAAGTAGAACTATGATGGAAGGATCTAATAATAATAATGACGATAAAAAAAAAGAAAGCGAACAAATCGAACCAGAAAGTAACAAGGAGCAAGTAAAAAAGCATATAGAGGTAGAAAAAACAGGTAAACCCGTAATTCTAAAAGCTGAAGCATACAAAACAATAATTTTATACGCTAGTAGATATGCAAATCAGGCAATTCCTTCAAGTGATTGGAAAGAAATCTACGGTATTTTAATTGGTTATTCTGACGATCAATTTGTATATATAGAACAAGCAGAAGCTCTCACCTTCGGTCACGATACAGATGTACAATTAGATAGCCGACACTATGGATTTATTGATGAGATACAGCGAAAGTTAGATAATGACGAGAAAAATAAAGATTATTACATGATTGGTTGGTTTCACTCGCATCCAGGGTTAAATCTTTTCTTTTCTTATGTAGACTTGATAAATCAGTTAGGATTTCAACAGAGTAATAACGATTTCGTTGGGTTAGTATTTGATCATACTCTTCTTGGGAAAAAAAAAAAAGAAAAAATTAATAATAATATTCTAACTAAATACGATACTGGATTTGAGATTTATAGATTAACTGATATTACAATTGATCCTAATTCTGTTGAATTTGAATCTAACTACCATAAAGTGGATTATATTGTTAAAGGTTTAAATAAATTCTTTTTTGCAAATGTTCTTACTGAGTTATCTTCTTTAGCTTTCGCAGGAAAACCACTTCAAGAAGCTTATAAAGAAGAATTTAAACTAGAATCAAGATATAAAGATATAGATGAAGTATTTGATAACACAAATAACGAATTATTTAAAAATAATCTTGTAGACATCCCATTATCGGAAGATGTTAAATTTGATGTTAATGACATATATTATGATACAAGTATGAGTAGTACTATTACAAAAGAATCTGCTGAAAAATTAATTTACGAAGGAAATCGAGCTTTTAAAAACAAAGATATGTTTACAGGCATAGAAAAATATCGAAAGGGAATTGAGAAATACAAAGAGATTAATGATGCGAATCGAGTAATGGATTTATTAAGAAAGGTATCGAGAGTGTGTATTGCAAATAATCATCTGGTGCTTGCTAGAGAATTTGCCGAGGATTTATATAAATTTGCAGAATTAAACAACCAAACTTTTTATCAGGGTATCGCAAATTACATAATAGGTTACATTCTTTTAAAGGAAAGAGATTTAGATGTTTTAGAATTCGGTCTAACAAAAATTGAAGATGCAGCTATAGAATTTATCGAAGTTAAAGACTTCGCTGGAGCTGGAATGGCTTTTAATAAAATTGGGTCAGTATACGAAAAAAAAATTAAAAATATTGGACAAGCGTGCCTCTTCTATAGAGAATCCATAGAAAATTTTAATAACGGTTTAATTTATAGCCACCCTTTAAGAATTACTCCTTGGAGTAAACCTGAAGTACTTGTTGATAAAATCATAGAATTGAGAGATGTTATCGAAGTGTTACTACCAGATATAGAAGACCTTGATATAAAGCAGAAGATAATTAACGATTTAAAATTCATCCAATATAATTTCTGATTTTAAAGACAAAAGTAATAACATTTCTTTATTTGGACAATCAAAAAAATTAAATTTTAAGATATATTCTATATTTTATAACTTCTTTTGGTTGGTTGATTTTTATTCCACGTAGAAAACAAAAAATTAAATATTCGAGAAAGATTGCTTGCAAACATCTCACCTCTATGGGAGATATCTCAAATAACTTGCAACCACTTTGCTATTGCGCAGAGAGAGATTTAGTCCTTGGTAAAAGAGCATATGTTTGTCAGGTCTGTAAAAAATACATACAAGCTAGTAAGAACATTTCAGAAGTTTATGAAGAAAGTAGAAGAGAAGCAGAAAAAAAAATAAAGGAGAAAAAGATAGAGTTGGAAGAATTTGAACTCGCAGAACTTAAATACGATGAAGAAATGGACTTATCACTCGATGAATTTGAAGAAGAAGAAGATGAAGAAATTCCTTTAAAATTCGAAAAAAGAAAGGCTGGAAAAGTCGAGTTTGAAAATTTTGCTGAAATGGAATGTCCATTCTGTGGTGAAATAGTTGGTGACATTAGAACGCACATAACAGATTGTGAATTTGCGCCTGACGATGTAGATATAAAAGATGTCTTACCTTCCAAAACGAGAAGGAAGAAAAAGAGAAAACCTGCGACCACTACTGAGGGTATAGCTAAAGAAAAGCAGGTTTGTCCTTATTGTGGAAAGGAATTCATACGTTTAGGGCGTCATCTCAATTCTTGTCCCAAAAAACCTAAAGACACGGATGAGAATAAAGAAGAAAAGTAGGATTTTGAATAAATAAGTAATAACCTTCAAAGGTTATAAGCTATATCACATTTTTTTCCAAAATCGGAAATGACAAGTAAAGAACGAATTTATTATTGCGAACCTGTCTTTAGACCTCCCTCGGAAGGAAACTCTCTATTGATCCAGTTGACCGAAGGGTGTACTTTCTCGTGCGATTTTTGTATGTCAAATCTTAGAAAAAAATTTATAGTAAGATCAATTGAAGAGGTTAAAAAAGATTTAGATATAGGGGCAAGTAAACATTACAGCTCGTTAGTGCGTAAACTATTCTTTTTAGACGGGAATGCCATGGTAACACCCGCGGATAAACTCATAGAACTTACGAGCTATGCCATGAAAGTTTTTCCAAAATTGGAAAGAGTAGGAGTTTACGCTCACGCAAAAGATATACTAAAAAAATCGAATGAGCAATTAAAGGCATTATCGGATGCTGGGTTAAAAATCGCATATGTAGGGTTTGAAAGTGGATATGATTTTCTGCTTAAGGACGTTAATAAACACGCTACAAAAGCGAATTTTATTAACGCTTCAAAAAAGTTAATGAAGGCAAATATTACATTATCAGCCACGTTTATTAATGGACTTGGAGGAGGAAATAATGAAGAAGTCTCTAAAGCTCATGCGCTTGAGTCGGCAGATTTAGTTAATAAAATTTGTCCTGATGATGATAGAATGTGGTATATCGCTTTTTTGTCTCTAATGACACCTCCAGGAACAGTAATGTATGAGAAAAAAAAGCGTGGAGAATTTAAGGAAATGAATTCAAAAGAGATTTTATTGGAATTGAAGATGTTCATAGAAGGTATCAACTTTAAAAACAAAGAAGCAAATTGTATCTTCAGATCGAACCATGCCTCAAATTATTTGCCAATTAAAGGAACTTTAGAGAAAGGTAAAGCTAAAATATTAGAACTTATTGATTATGGACTGGATCATAAAGAATTTTTAAGACCAAAAAATTACCGCGCTTTATGATTCAAAAAATACTTCTTTATTATACTTGATATATTTCTTGATTGGATTGTTAGGTTGATTTTGGATGAAATTAATAATACCTTCAATCCTCCTCTCAGGAACAATTGATAATATCTTAGAAATCTCATTTATAGTTAGTTTTTCGTATTTTTCCGACATTTGTTCAAATTGTATTAGGAGTAAAGTCTGATAAATGTTAAATATTAGCAACTTCAGATTAGGAAAATTCTCATGTTTTAAATCTTTGACACAGTTTAAGATTTTCTTAGAGGCGTCATTATAATTTAGGACTCTATAGGAACTAATGATTGTATACACTTTCTTAATAAACTTGAAATATAAATCGATATTATCACGCAGTTCTTGAAGATTATACCTATTTAGATTTTCTTCAACCTCGCCTTTCAGCATTGCTAACAATTTTGTGAAGTTTTCTAGGTTAGACTCAGTTAGGTTTTCCTTTAAAAGATTATCGTACCGTCTTAAGTATAATTTACGATGGTTATCTAATGTAACGCGAGCTTTTTGTTGTAATTTGTTAAATTCTCCGAGTTCGTTCTTTAAATCGAAATAATTCTGGTGTTCTTCAATTATAGTTAAAGCAGATCCAATTTTTACCAACGCAGATTTGAAATCTTCAATATTTAATTTTTTTAAGATAATTGATTTATAAATATTTAATTCTTCTATAAGGTCTTTTTTACGCTTATATCCATCGATTTTATCATTTAAGCTCATAATGTCTTAGATAAAAAATGATTGACTTATGCCTATATAGTAAAGATTTTTTATATAAATGATATCTTTTGTGTTCATTTGATATTATAATTGGAAAAATCAGCTATTGTAGATACTATATTTCATTAAATAGTAATGTTTTTTAATAATATTAGCGTGAAATTAACGGAAGTTATCCAAGTAGATTATTCGTTAAAATTATCAAAAATATGTCATTTAGCTAAAAATCTGTATAATTTAGCTAATTGGTATGTTAGACAAGATCTTTTTAATCTCAATAATTTTTTGACCTATTATGATTTAGATTTCATTCTTAAATACAAACAAGCTTACCAGAGCCTTCCTTCTCAGACAGCACAGCAAGTTCTAAAATACGTAAATAGAAACTGGAAATCATACTTTAAAGGTCTCGTAGAATATAGGCTTGATTTTAGGAAATTTAAAAAAAGACCTAAAATTCCTCGATATAAAAAGAAAAACGGAGAATCTGTAGTAATTTTCACCAATCAGCAATGCAAGATAAAACAAGGATATTTATATTTTCCAAAAAGAGTTAATATTAACCCAATTAAAACAAGAATTACAGAAAGATTAAAAGAAGTAAGGATAATCCCTTTAGGTATAAAATATAAAATTGAACTTGTGTACGAAAAGGAAGAGAAGGATTTAGGATTAGATAAAAATCATATGTTAAGCATTGATTTAGGATTAAATAATCTCATAACTGCGGTAAATAATAACGGCTGCAAACCGTTTATTATTAAAGGTGGGACGATAAAATCCATAAATCAATATTACAACAAGCAATTAGCGTATTATAGGAGTATTGAGAATAAAAAAGGCTATTTTAATGATACAAAACGAATTCAAAAGCTCCATTTAACTCGAAACAATAAGCTCACCACATTATTTCATCGAATCTCTAAGAACGTAATTAAATATTGCGCTCTAAATAATATTGGAACAATTGTAATAGGTTATAATCTTGGATGGAAACAGAAAATAAATATCGGCAAAAGAAATAATCAGAAATTTGTACAAATCCCCTTCTTGAAATTGGTGAAACAAATCGAATATAAAGCTCAATTAAAAGGAATTCGTGTCCTTACTGTTAACGAACATCATACTTCTAAATGCTCTTTCCTAGATAATGAACCGATTGGAAAACATGAGACTTATGCAGGAAAAAGAATTTCTAAAGGATTATTCAAAACCTCCAAAGGTATTCTACTCAATGCTGATGTGAATGGAGCATATAATATAATGAAAAAAGCATTCCCAAATGCCATTTCGGAGGATGAGATAGAGGCATTCGGACTAATGCCGCAAATAATACAACAAAACATCATTGATATTATTATTTGAAATAAAATGAGTATAATTTTATTCATTTTAATGGTCTTATCATAAAAGATAAATTACAAATATAAATTTAATATAATAAAATTAATAAAAAATAAAGGAATTGTAAATGTTGAAAATCTGTTTAATTGTAGGTTCCCCGCGTAAGAAAAGAAGCTGTAACTTTTTGATTGACCAAGCTATCGATGGTATAAAATCCGTAGACGGAGAATTTGAAATCAACAAAGTTCAAATAACGGATTTCAAGCTCACTCCTTGTAATGGTTGCGATCAATGTTTAAGACCTCCACACGATTGTCCCTTAGCGGAAGATGACGATACTGCTGAGTTAGAAAAGTTAATATTAGGTTCAGATGCATTACTTATAGCTGCTCCAAATTATTTTGGTTCCGTGAGTTCTCAAATAAAAGTATTTATCGATCGCTCAAGACCGTGGAAAATGAAAAATTACATGCTTAAAGATGTAATTTTAGCTCCTTTAGCTTCAACAGGTTTAAGAAATGGTGGTCAAGGCGTAATTTCAGATTTAATTAATTTTGGATTAATTCATGGAATGATCGTGGTAGGAAACGCCATGGGTAGCCCAGTTCTTGAGGGAAATATACCTATAACTAGCCTCCAAAAATTTGGATTAAAAGAATTTGTTGCCAAGGGAGAAGTTGATGAATTAGGAGGTTTAATTGCTAAAAATACAGGGAAAAGAGTTGCCGAATTAATTATAAAAATGAAAAAATAAAAAAATTATTTGTTTTTTTTTAATCTGTATTAGGATCATCAGATTCTTTTTCTTCTTCATCTATTTCTTCCAATATATCTTTTGAGTCTTTATCGTCTGTTTCTACTTCTTCTGCTTTTTCTTCGAATTCTTTTGCGTCTTTTTTAAGCTCTTCTGCTTTTTCTTCAAACTTATCCGCTTTTTCTTCGAATTCTATTGCCTCTTTTTTAAGCTCTTCTGCTTTTTCTTCAAACTTATCCGCTTTTTCTTCGAGTTCTTTTGCTTTTTCTTCGAACGCTTCCGCGTCTTCTACTTCTTCTTTAAGCTCTTCTGCTTTTTCCTTAAGTTCTTTCGCGTCTTCTTTAAGCTCCTCTGCTTTTTCTTCAAACCCTTCTGCTTCCTCTTTAAGTTCTTTCACATCTTCTTTAAGTTCTTCTGATTTATCTTCAAGCTCTTCTGCATCCTCTTTAAGTTCTTTCGCGTCTTCTTTAAGTTCTTTTGTTTTTTTCTTATCGCGTTTTTTTACTTTTTTCTCTACCTTTTCTTCAGGTTCTGCTTTCCCTACTTTTTCTTTAAGTTTTTTTGCTTTTTTCTCTACCTTTTCTTCAAGTACTCCTGCTTTCTCAACTTTCTCTCTAAGTTTTTTTGCTTTTTTCTCTACCTTTTCTTCAAGTACTCCTGCTTTCTCAACTTTCTCTTCCAATTCTTTTGCTTTTTCAAGAAATTTAGGTCTTTTATCCCCTGCCCAAAGTATATTAACAATAACTCCAGTTGTGATTACTATTGCAAATATGATTACATATATTGTCAGGTTATCTTGAGGAAAAAATTGCAAAACATAGTCCATCCAACTAACCATCCAATTACCCATAGGCGATACTATAGGGAATAAAAAATTTAAAATAGCTGCAACTATATCCGCAATAGTTTGAACTAAATCAGGTGTTTGAAAAATCATGCTTTATCAATACCTCCTAACTGTGTTTTATATCTCTTCTCTCTAATTGTTTTCCGATTAATAATAAAATCGAAAAAATCATATCCTTTAAGAACTATTGTAAGAAAATAGATCCCCATATATAGCTTAACCATATTTTGAACATCTATAGCTATAAAACCTAAATTTGTTGCTTCAATTATTAGTTCGAAACGTATTTCAGTAGCTCCACTAAACTTATACGACCATACATACAAGCAA
>Ga0209345_10001530_pt1 | contig 27391 bp, 19 predicted proteins | sample Cruoilmetagenom7_FD_187294 | JGI IMG/M metagenome (GOLD analysis project Ga0209345, IMG submission 187294) | Oil polluted marine microbial communities from Coal Oil Point, Santa Barbara, California, USA - Sample 7 (SPAdes) (version 2) | ecosystem: Environmental > Aquatic > Marine > Oil seeps ...
CCCTGCCAGTCGCGCTCGGCAACCAGCACCCGCGCCATAATTAGTCGGGCCTCGCTACCGCCACCTGCTAGATTGCCGTATCCGTAGGGTAGCGGATCGAGCATCTGCGCGACGCCAGCAACGTCACCCCCCGCGAGCGCGGCAAGGAAGCGTTCGACGATCGACTGTTCAATATCCGTCCCGGGAGCAGGCGCGGCAAAGCGCGCTTCGCGTATCGCGGCACCGCCCACACGACTGCGACGATCCAGTTCATCTTGTGCCGAACCCAATGTTGTAAGGTTGAAGCTGGTGCGCACCAGCCGACCGAAGAACAGGCCGGTCCGCTGGCCTTGCGCGAGCCCTTCGAGCGAAGCGAAGGCAGCGGTGTCGTTAACCCCGCGCTGCTTAGAAAGTGAATCGGCGAGGCGCCCGGCGTCAAACCGTTCCACCCCCGGCTCGCTCCCGAATGGCGGAATCACAAGCATCTTGCCGCGTCCGGCGGTCAGATCACCCAGCGACGCGCTGCCGTCGATGACGGTGAGATAGGCGACCTCGCTGGCATAGCCGAGAATTGCTGTGGCATCGATCAATGATATCTCGCGTCCGGCGAAGTCGATCGTCCCCCCTTGTCCTTCAACGACCAGCTGATCGCCAGTCGCGAGTGAGGCTATTTGTTGCTGCAATGATCCTGAGGAAGCGATGACAGCTTTTGCACTGGCCGGCTGCGGCAAGAGCGCAAGAGCGCCCAGCAGCGCAAGAAAGCTGGTCGGAATATAACGAAAGTGCATGCTCGTCCCCCTTGTTCAAGGCGTGCGATATGTACGTTCGCACCGTCCCTCTGTTATCAAAGGCGGCAAAGCGCGACGGAGCGGGTCAAAAAAAAATTCTGACGCGAAGATTTGCTCACCATACCATTCTCGGAAAGAATATTGGGCCTTGGCAAGACGTTAGCGTCATGCAAGATTGGCCAGCGTATTGAATAACGAGGATGCGCAATGAAGTCCCAGGTCGATCTAACCCGTTACGCCAAGCTCTGGCGAGACGGAGACAAGGACGCCGGAGATCGCCTGTTCCGCGAGCTCGAAGGCGACTTGCAACGGCTCGCCGCAGCACGGCTTGCCGGGGAGAGAAATTTGTCACTCTCCGCAGGCGAACTGGTTAGCGAATCTGTGATTCGCCTGAGCAAGCTTGAACAGATCGACTGGAAAAGCGAGGCCCACATCCTTGCACTGGCATCGACCATCATGCGCCAGGTGCTGCTCGATCACATGCGCCGCAAGAACAGCCAGAAACGGCATCAAGACTTTGTGACGCTGTGTACCGACATCGGCTATACTGAGCCGAATTTCGAGCTGATTGCGCTTAATATGGTAATGGAGGACCTCGCAGACATCGACCCTCAGCGGGCAAGCATCGTCGAAATGCGTTATTTCGGCGGCATGTCGCTTGCCGCAATCGGCGAGGTTCTGGGCCTGTCAGAAGCGACCGTCAAGCGGCGCTGGGCAGTGACCCGGGCATGGCTTCAGGATCGGCTAGACAGTCCGTGAGCACGCGACTGACTCCGAGCGAGGAACTGGCCTCGCTGACCTTGATGGAAGAAGCGCTGGAAGCCCGGCCGAACGATCCGGGCGGGCATATTAGAGCCGCAACCGATGCCAGCGAGGCGGTGCGCCAACGCGCGTTGCGGCTGCTTTCTGTAACCGAGAATTCTGCTGTTTCGGTGCGCACCGGAGGCGCGTCCGACCATGGCCGGGACCTGCTCGACGAACCGGTTCCGCGCCGCATCGGCGCTTACCAGATCATGCGCGTACTGGGCCGCGGTGGCATGGGAACGGTCTATCAGGCGGAAAGGGCCGATGCCGATTTCGACCATGTTGTGGCAATCAAGGTTATCAAGCCGGGCATCCTGTCTGACGCCATGATCGAACGCTTCCGGCGTGAGCGACGGATCCTCGCCAGCCTGCGCCATCCTCACATCGCCCATCTCTATGACGGCGGAGAAACCGAGGCGGGTGCCCCCTATATCGTGATGGAGATGATTGACGGCATTTCCCTCAAGCGCTGGCTCGAGCAAGCTGATCCGTCGCTTGAGCGGCGGCTCGAACTGATGGAACAGGTTTGTGGTGCGGTGGAATTCGCGCATCACAATCTGGTAGTACACCGCGACCTGACACCGGGCAATATACTGGTAACCGATCTCGATCAGGCCAAGCTTATCGATTTCGGCATTGCCCGGCCTGACCAAGAGGGCGGGGTAGCGGCGCGGCAATCGCCGTTGAGCAAGCTGAGCCTGACGCCGGGCTTCGCTGCACCCGAGATCATCGAAGGCGCCCCGGTCACGACTTTGTCCGACGTCTATTCGCTCGGTCGGATATTTTCGACGATGCTTGCGGGAATCGAGGAACCGGAGCTCCATGCGATTGCAGCACAGGCTTCGGCAGAGGATCCCGCAGCAAGATATTCCAGCGCCGCGCTGATGGCGCAGGATATCGCTCGATTCCCTCAGGGTGATCCCATAGCGGCCTATTCCAAGGCGCGGCCCTACCACATCCGCAAATTTGCGGCTCGCTACCGCCTGCCCTTGGCACTGGTGACGTTATCGGTTGTTTTGCTGATGAGCGGTCTGGTGGGTGTATCCTATTGGTGGCGCCAGGCTGAAAGCGAGCATCAGGCGGCCGAACAGCGTTTTGCAGAGGTGCGGGAATTGTCGAAATTTCTGTTGTTTGATCTCTACGACGAGCTTGAGGACGTGCCGGGCAATACCAAGGCGCTCAACGACATAGCCGATCACGCGCGACACTATCTTGATACGCTCTCCGGGACCAAAGGGGCATCAAGCGAGGTCAAGCTCGAGGCGGCCCTCGCTTACAAGCGATTGTCCGATGTGCTCGGAACGCCGATCGGGGCCAATCTCGGAAGGCGCAAGGAAGCCGGCGAGGCCCTCTCGATAGCAATGAGCCAGCTGCGCGCGCTCCACGCCGCGAACCCGCAGGACCGTGCGATTACAGAGGGGCTGGCAGATACGCTCTATTCGCAGGCGATCTTTGCCTTCATCGCACTCGACGACAACACCGCAGCACATCAGGCGGGGAACCAGTCCGCCGTCCTCTACCGGCAGTTGTCCGAGGGCAAGGATGGAGCGCACGAGACCTTTACGGCGCGTGCGATCGACGCGGAAATTGCGGCTGCCACGCCGCTCTCGTGGATTGATCGCGGAGATGAAGCCGTCGCGGCGCTCAAGACGACGCTCGGAAGAATGGAGCACTATGTCGCACGATATGGCCGCAGCGCTAAAAACCTCGCTCTCCTGGCCCGCACCGAGAGCGCCCTCGCCGAAGCGCTCGGCAGGCTCGCCGATACCGGAGAAGCGACATATGCCGAAGGCCTCGAATATGCCGACCGCGCGATCGCTACCTACGATGCCTATGTCGCTGCAGCGGAAAAGAAGGATGCTGCCCGGCGCAGCCTTGCCATCAGTCTTTTCAAGCGTTCGTTGACCCTCTATTCGCTCGAGCGTTACGAGCCTGCACTTGCCGATATTGTTCGGGCCGAGCAGATCATCGCCGGACAGATCGCGCGCGACTCTGAAGACACGGGAACGTTGCGCATATTGACGTCGATCCTGGAGCAGAAGGCGATCACGCTCGCCTATGCAGGACAAGCCCGCGAAGCGCTCAGGATTGCCGGACGCAGTCTCGAACAGAAACGTGCCGCTGCCCAGCGCGAGCAGGACAACGCAGGCCGTCAGCGCGAATATGCCTCCAATCTGCTGCTGGTGGGCGAAGTGGCCGAAATCGGCGGCGACAACGCCAGGGCTTGTAGCCTCTATCGAGAAGGCGAGGCAGTCTTCCGGAAGCTCGGAAAGCGTCCGGGACTGTCCGAGTTCGACAAGGAAGTGATCATGAACGACCTTCCGGAAAGTCTCGCGCGGACCTGTTGATCAAAGGGCATGCGCGGGTGGTTCTATAGGCGTAGTCAGAATTATATATCGGTCGCGCCACCGTCGAAAATTCTCGTATGAGCAGACAAAGTGCAAAGCTTCTTTGCGGCTTGATAATCCACGAATATGAATTGATTGGGTTAGGCAAAAAATTGGATCGTTGGCCGAATGGCCGCTTTCCGCATCTGAGTGCCCAAAAGAGACCAGTCTGCAATCGGCCAACAAGCAGCGTCCCGACATCAGGTGTATTCTCGCCCTCGGTTATTCTGGTCATAGGAGAAACAAAATGGGTAATCACAACTTGTTCCCGGGGCCTTGAACACGCGCCCTTGGAATGTTGGGGACTCATATCTCGGCGCGAATCCCGCATCGCCCAGACCGGTTTCTGATCAATGAGTACGGATTGGCCTTTAACGAAATTACCGCGCCAACCTTGTCGAGATAAATGCGAAAGGAGAGGCAATCGATTCTACCGATGTAGATGTCAACCCTGCTGGTTTTACAATTCACTCAGCGATCCATCGGCATCGACCGGATGCTCACTACGTTATGCATTTGCATTCGAAGGATGGCGTAGCTGTGGCAGCACAAAAAAACGGCTTACTTCCTATCAGTCAGCAGTCCTTAATGATATATGACACTATTGCCTACCATGATTATGGTGGCATCGTCGATGACGAGCAGGAACAGGAAGCACTACTTGCGGATGCTGGTGACAAGAATATCGTGGTACTACGAAATCATGGCGTACTCATCATGGGGCCTAGCCCGGAGGCTGTATTCCTCAGTGCTTACTTCTATCAAACCGCTTGTTCTATTCAGATTGCCGGGGCGTCAGGGGAGGTCCGTTTGCTGCCTGACAGTGTTATCTCGAAGGTTAGAGAGCAGAAGGCTGTTATGGCCAAGAGCAATGCGGGCAGTAAGGGAGCAAAAAAACCTGGAATGTCATATTGCGACAATTGTTGGCTCAGGATTCGTCTTTCTTATATTAAGACGTTTTGTATTAGGCCTTCGGTTTAGAACACATTAATGGTGTTAGAAGGTCACGGCTGCGGCGATGCTGATGACGGGCATGAAAGTGTGCGCGCAGCAGGCGGTTATAGAGGCGCGCAGCTAGTTGGTATAATCGCCTTTATCGCCAAGCATTGTCTTGGTCGTTGGGAGCGAAGCGACCATCCGTGTTGCATTTCTGAAATCGAGGGGATGCGTTAGCCGCCGCAGCTGCTAACCCGGCTATCTGCGCGTGTAAGCGCTCATCTTCCAGAGAGGGGCCTCGGTATGCGAGAAAGAATCAAACTATATGGCAGTAATTTCTTCAGAGCTTTTGCCTCACGACCTGTGAGGGTGTCGCGCAACGGCATGGCCGCGTCAAAATGTCAAGCGATATTAGAAAAGAACGCCAATGGATAGGCGTTGGCGCATTAATGCCCTACTCATTATAAAGAGGGCGGATTGACATTAAAAATATCAAGCGTAGTAATAAGCCCTACTCATTATAAAGAGGGCGGATTGACGTTAAAAATATCAAGCGTAGTAATAATGAGTCAGACATAAGAGGGAGGAGAATAGTGAACAAATCTTATAGCGATTGTGTTTCAGCGGCCGTCTTGAAGATCGGAACAGGGCTCATCGTACTCGGAGTGCCGGGTATGACGATATCGGCATCAGCCTATGCGCAGGAATATCTCCGGGAAAGTGTTGGGGAGCACTCTCCCACCAGTGAGGGGGACGACAACTCAACGCAGCTGCCAGTCGCTCAAACCGACGCTTTCGGCAATGTCATCATCGTCACCGCGCGCAAACGAGAAGAAATGCTGCAGGACATCCCGGTTGCCGTTGCTGCCCTGTCCGGGGATTCACTGGACGATGTCGGTATCCAGAGGCTTGACGAAACGACAGCGCTGATTCCAAATCTGCGCGTGTCGCATGCAGGCACCGGTCCGGGCGTGGCTAGCCTGTATATTCGCGGCATCGGATATAACGGGACCGAGAAGTTGGAAGCCCCCTCGGTGGGCGTTTTTATTGACGATTTCTACTGGGGCATGGGACACGGGCAGTTGCTCGACACGTTCGATATCGAGCGGATCGAAGTTCTACGTGGGCCGCAGTCGGTGCTGTTCGGAAAAAATACTTCCGGGGGTGCGATAGTAGTGCGCCGGACCAAGCCTCAGGGTTATGCTGGGGGTAAGGTGAAAGTAGGGATCGGAAATTACGACCAACGCGTTGTGCAGGGCGTCTTCCATACCCCGGCAGTGCTGGATGATACCTTATCGTTCAAGGTCGGCGGGACTTATCGTGAGCGGGAGGGCTTCGCCACCAACCTTTATGACGATACCAGCGAGGGCGACTATGAATATGTCGGCCTTCACGGCATGGCCTTATGGGAGCCAACCGAGAATCTGGAAGCGCTGGTCGTATTTGACTATAATCGTGAACGCGGCGAAGCGACTCCGCTTCAGAACGACAACGTACTGGGCGTCGACCTGTTCTTCGGTGGACAGCAACTCAATCCCGGCGTTCGGCCACACGAAGTTTGGCCCGATATGGTTAGTGATCAGCAGCTCGATGCCTATCGCGCCAGCCTGCGGGTCGATTGGGAGACGGGCATCGGAACGATTACCTCCATCACCGGCTATCTGGACGAGGCGGATTACACGCTGCAGGATTTTGACAGCGGATGCGGCGCCGACACTCAGGGACTGGGGTGTAACTTCACGATCAATCCGCTGCTCGCCAGTCCGGCCAATCCGACTGGCACCCTGCATACGATCCGGGATCAGGAGTTCAAGGAATTCACCCAGGAATTACGGATTGCCAGCACGCTGACCGACACCCTGTTCCTTCAGGCTGGCGGTTTCTTTTATGACGATGCGATCGAAAGCCGGCAGACAACGAATTTCGCCGCATTCGAACGCACCACGCAGGATACGCGCTCCTATGCCCTGTTTGGACAGGCCGAATGGGAGATTATCCCTAACGTGACCGCGACCGTCGGTGCCCAATGGATCCATGAGAAGAAGGAATATTCGAAAACCGTCTTCTACTTGCCCGATGTTCCGGTCGTGGGTGGCACGGTTCTCCTACCGCTTCTGGAAGACGAGAAGAGCTGGGAGGACACGGTTTTCCAAGCTTCCCTGTCGTGGACTCCGACGCCAGAGCATCTGCTGTATGTGTCTCTGTCTGACGGGTTCAGGAGCGGTGGTTTCTCGGCTCGGGGCACCGCTGCCGAGGCGGTCGATCCGACGCTTCCCAACTATACTGGAGGTACTGGCGAGAATTTTCTCGCATTCGAACCCGAAACCACGCGGCAGATTGAGATCGGGTCAAAGAACACGCTTTTCGATGGTGCCTTGACGTTGAATCTGACTGCGTTTTATACTGAGTTGAAGGGTTTGCAGAACGGCGCAGTCGCCCTGACGCCGAATTTTGGCGTCAACACCAACACCTATGTCAATAACTTTCAGCTGGCCGAGTTCAAGGGCTTTGAGATCGAAAGCATACTGAAAATTCCGGGTGTTGAGGGGCTAACCCTGCTGGCAAATATGGGGTATCTTGATGCGAGCGTCGAAGAAGCGCTGGTACCAGCGACACGTCTGGGTGTCGGTCCGGGGGGATTGCCAGGAAGCTCAGCGCAAGGGCTTATTGATTTGTCCGCCACTCCTCTGCCACAAGCCCCAGAATATACCTACGCCCTCACAGCCAATTTTGAGCGAGATTTGACTGCGGACGTGCGGTTCAATTCGACCGTGCAATTCTCTTACGTTGACGATGTGGTTCTTAGGTCATTAGGCCCATCGCCCGATATCCAGGAGGGCTACGGACTACTGGACGGCTCGATCGGATTCAGTTGGCAGCAATTCTCGCTCCAGCTAATCGGTAAGAACTTGCTGGACGAAGAATATCGCGTGGCCTCCCTGCCGAATGTCTTGTTTCAGAGCTGGGGTAATCCGCGGACTGTGTTAGTGGAAGTTACGGCGCAGTTCTAGCGCTGCATTTATCGACCTGGTTGATCGCGGAGCGCAGATCGGTGGGCTATGGTCTGGATATGAGTTAAGGAAGGTTACGTTGATTTGCATATCGAATTAAACCCGGAAGAACAGGCATTCCGTCAAGAAGTTCTGGACTTCCTCGAACAACATCTCGCCCCGGCTGTTCGGCGAGCGAGCCGGCTTTCGGCTGGTGTATTCGTCGATCCCCCTTGGTCGAAGGAATGGCACCGCGCACTCTACCAAAAAGGCTGGATTACCTTTGCCTGGCCACAGAAATATGGCGGGTGCGGTTGGTCCCCAGTGCAGCGCTACATCTACGAAAGTGAGGCGGCGCGTAGCGGAGCACCGGCGGTAGCACCGATGGGTATTAAACTGGTGGGGCCGGTCATCTGCGAATACGGTTCCGACTGGCAGAAGGAATATTACCTGCCGCGCATCCGTTCGGGCGAAGATTACTGGTGTCAGGGGTTCTCGGAACCGGGCGCGGGTTCTGACCTGTCGAGCTTGAAGACGAAGGCCGTTCGCGACGGCGACGACTATATCATTTCGGGTGAGAAGACCTGGACAACACATGCCCATTTCGCGAACATGATCTTCGCGCTGGTCCGTACTTCGCGGGAGGATAAGCAGCAGAACGGGATCAGCTTCCTGCTGGTTGACATGGATTCCCCGGGCGTCACCGTGAAGCCGATCATTACGATCGCCGGCGATCATGAGGTCAACCAAGTACATTTTGATAATGTGCGGGTGCCGGCCAGCAATCTGGTCGGAGAGGAAGGGAAGGGCTGGAGCTACGCCAAATACTTGCTCGAATTTGAACGCGGTGGCGGCGCGCCGTCAACCCGCTCGCGAACGGCGCTCGAACGATACAAGACGATTCTGCGAAGCGAGGCCGGTGATACGCCGGGCAATCGGTTGATTGATGAAAAGGACATCCAGCTTCGCCTTGGCCAGCTCGCCGCACAGGTAATCGCTCTCGAAACACTCGATATGCGACAGGTTGCCAAGCGACAGGGCGGAGGAAGACCGGGCGCGACGTCCTCGATCGTCAAGACGCTGGGGGCTGAACTGTTGCAGACGATTGAGAAGGCTTCGATGGAAGCGCTCGGGCCTCATGGCCTCCCGGCAATGAAGCTTGAAGGGCCAGATTTCCTCGTGTCTAATCAAACACCGGTACCCGAACACGGCTGGGCCATCGCTGGCCGCCATCTGAATGGTTTGGCGGGAACGATCTTTGGCGGAGCGTCGGAAATTCAGCGCGAGATCATTTCCAAAGAGCTGACCTGAACCTGCTCCTAAGCGTGGCGGTTGCGGCAATCTGGCCTGCACCGCCGTGGCATAGGGAGGGCTAAGGTAACTTCTGGCACCGTGACGCAGGGTGTTCAGGCGCCTTCGAGCTGTGCCAGCTTTAGCGAATGCGTTCTCTTGCTGCCGTAACTATCCTGCAAGACGAGCGCGCGTTTGTAGTAATGGGAAAGCGCATATTCATCGGTAAGGCCGATCCCACCGTGCAGTTGGATGGACTGTTTGCCGATAAATTCGAAAGCATGAGCTATCGTCACCTTGGCGGCAGATAGTTGGCGGATCGACTGCAGGGTTTCGGCCTGATAGAGACCAAGTCCGGCAACGACGCTCTGTGCCAGTTCGTAATGCATCAGCATTTCTGCGAGACGGTGGCGCACGACCTGTTTGGCAACAAGCGGCTTACCGAACTGGATCCTATTGTTCATATACTCTGTGGTCAGCTCGAACATACGGCGTATGATACCGAGACTTTCGGCTACTGCAGCATGGGCGCCCATGCGATTCATGCCTTCGATGGCACGACTGGCTCCGTCTTTACCGACGACAATCGCATTTGCAGGCACTTCGACATTCTCAAATTCGATATTCGCTGCCGGAGTTCCGTCGATGAGGCGGTAATGATTGATAGTGACGCCCGGTGTTTCAGTGGGAACCAGCAGCAGAATATTTTCCGGCTGATCGCCCGTATCCCCAACCGCAGCGCTGACCAGAAGCAGGTTGACCGATGGATAGGCGACGAATTCTTTTCCACCCGTTAGCGTAACGCATTCTTCGTCCAACTTTGCCCGGCAATGCCCGGTTTCGGGTGCTAGATCTTTCCGCTCCTCTGTAACGGCAACAGCGATTGGTTTACTACCCGAAATCATGTCTTTTGCTAGCGACCGGGCGAGATTACGGTCCTCGAAATAGTCGAGCGCGACTGCGGGGATAGCAATATTTTCCGCAAACGGTTCTACTGCCAGATGATAACCGAATTCTTCCTGAATGATCGCGACTTCCTTCGCTGTGCCTTCTAGGCCATCCAAATCCTTGGGGAACGGTAGTGCCAGCACTCCCAGCTCCGCAAGCTCGGCCCAGTTCGAGCGGTCGTAACCGTTCTCCTGTTCGAGATAACGGGCGCGATTCTGGATGGAATATCGATCTGAGAGGAAACTGCTCACGGTGTCTCGGTAAAGGGTCTGCTCTTCGGTCAGCTCAAAGTTCATCGTGAATCCTAAAAAAAGTATGCTATATAGTTTTGATGCCGCGATTTACAGAAATTGGCAAGGAAGTTATTGCATATTGTGGCATTTGCTGTTGGGGTAAGGTGTGCCCTTGCTTTGGGGTTAACCACCGAGAAGTATCTGTAAGTATTTGTTTCACAAGGTATTAACGGGTGTTTGAAATGCTTGCGCGTATCACTGCTGCATTTGTCCGGCGCAAATATCGCTGCTCCTCCATCACACCTGCTTCGCTGAATTTTACAGATGTGGCGGTGATTGCGAACCGCGAGCAAAGCTCTCGTAGATGATCATCAAATAACAAAAATATAACAACGCATAATTTATGGGTTGGCATGGTGATCTGATTGAGTTATGCAGTTAACACTATGCCGATGACCTTAGGGATTCGGTGGAAGAAAGCATAATGGTAGGGGGGATGTTTAAAAGCATGAAAGCGCTAGAGCCGATCTCGATTGCAGGTGTTGAGGTGCCCAACAGGGTGGTTCGCACCGCTCACGGAACCCATTTTGGGGACGGCGGTATCGTGCAAAGCTTGATAGACTACCATGTCGAGCGCGCCCGCGGCGGCGTGGGGCTTACCATTCTTGAGATCGCTGGGGTGCACCCGACTTGCCCCTCGTCGATCTGCAATTTCGACGATTCGATCATCGAAGGTTATCAGCAGTTAATGGGCGCTGTGCGTCCCCACGGCATGCGAGTGTTTCAGCAATTGTGGCACGCTGGGCACAATGGCTTGCCGCTGGACGGCGGACCACCTTGGTCCTCTTGCGATCTGCCGAGTCCTGTTCTGGGGATGGTGCCGATCGGCATGAATAAGGTTCAGATCGAAGAAATGGTCGCGGCATTCGCTGCTGCTGCAGAACGTTGCAAGAAGGGCGGTATAGACGGGGTCGAGCTGCATGCCTCGCACGGCTATCTGCCGCAACAATTTATGTCAGCGATGCTCAACCATCGTGATGATGAGTATGGCGGTAGCTTCGAAAACCGGATGCGCTTCACTGTTGAAATACTGTCTGCTATCCGTGAGCGGGTCGGAGAGGATTACCCGGTTGGCGTTCGGCTAAGCCCGGAAATTGTTGACGGCGGAATGACGCCCGAGGAAACCGCGAAGGCGGCAAGCTATCTCGAAGAGCGGGGTCTCATCAATTTTCTCGACGTGTCAATGGGTGGTTATTTTGCTTTTCCGAAGATGATCGGCGGAATGTTTGAGCCTGCGGGTTACGAATTGCCTACCAGCACCCCGGTGACGTCTGCGGTGAAGGTTCCTCGCATCGTAACCGGTCGCTTTCGGACGCTCGAGGAAGTTAGTCAGGTTATATCAGAGGGGGCGGCTGATCTTGTTGGTATGACCCGCGCGCATATCGCCGATGCTGCAATTGTGCGCAAAACACGTGAAGGCCGCGAGACGGAAATCCGTCCCTGCATCGCCTGCAACCAAGGTTGTGTGGGAATGCTGCTGGGGCCGGAGCGGCGGATGGGTTGCACGGTCAATCCTTATATCGGACGCGAAGGTGAACTGAGCGACGACAAACTGCCGCAGCCAGACAAAAAGCGCTCGGTTCTGGTCGTAGGCGGCGGTCCGGCTGGAATGGAGGCGGCGCGGGTCGCTCGGTTGCGCGGTCACGATGTTATCCTTGCTGAGGCGGCGCCCGAACTGGGTGGGCAGATCAGGATTGCAGCGCTTGCGCCGCGGCACCAGGCGATCGCAGATTATACATTTTGGCAAGAGGCAGAAATCTATCGCCTTGGCGTCGATGTGCGTCTTAGTACCTATGTGGATGCGGACGATATTGCTGGGTTCGGCGCCGATCGCGTGATCATCGCTACTGGATCCTATCCTCGGATGGACGGTATTCAGTTGGCCATTCCGGCTCGTCCTATGGAGGGGATTGATCACCCCAACACGATGTCGTCGATCGATTTCTTCACCGACCGGCGCAACACCAGTCCGGCGCATGCCATAGTGGTCGACGATGTTGGGCATTATGAAGGGATCGCGGTGGCCGAAGCGCTGATCGAAAAGGGCGCTGCGGTAACCTTCGTTACTCGCCACAAAGCTTTTGCTCATCTATTGGAATCCGCTCTCCAGCCCGAGCCTGCGCTGCAGCGATTGAATCGCGGAGATTTCCGGTTGCATCTGCGTTCGCATGTCGACGCCTTTGATGGATCGGAAGCGGTGCTACACGACCTGCACGGCGGCGGAAAAAGCCGCGTTCCGGCGGAGTGGGCCATCATGGTCAGTCATAATCGTTCGGCTGTCGAGCCGTTCGCGGACCTGCGAAAATCAGATCCCGGTATGATGGTAGTGGGGGACGCAAATAGTCCGCGTTTTCTCTTGCGCGCTATCGCTGAAGGAAACGGGGCGGGATGCCAAGTGTGAGGCCGTGCCAGAACTAACGCCTAAAATGATTGGAATTGAACCGATGAAAAGAGAATTGAAATGACTTCAGATACCCAAAGCGCGGGCTCAATCGAGTTGAACTTTGCAGACCCTCAGGTGATGGAATGCCCTTACCCCCTATACGAGAAGTTGCGAGACGGGGCGCCAGCCTACTTCGTGGAGGAAGCCGGTTTCTGGATAATCAGTCGTTACGACGATTGTCTGGCCGCAATCCGAGACCCGAAGGTTTTCTCCAGCAAGATGGGCTTCCGACCTGGTTCTGTCCCCGAAGAGGTGACTCGGATTTATGAAGAGGAAGGCTTTGGTATGCTTCCCGATACACTGGTTAGCAACGATCCGCCTTCGCACACGCGCTATCGCAAGCTGATTGACCGCACTTTTACCGCTGGCCGGGTGCGCCAGATGGAAGAGTATATAGTGGAGGTTGTCAGCGAATTGATCGACAATTTCATTGACGACGGGCGACTGAAGGTCATGAAAGACTTCGCCATTCCCGTGCCGATGTATGTGATCGCGGACCAGTTGGGTGTGCCGCGTAGCGATCGCGACAAGTTCAAGCAATGGTCGGATGCGGCCGTTGCCCCTCTGGGTCTCCTCATATCGGATGAGCGTAAGATCGAATGTGCCCACCGCATAGTTAATATGCATCACTATTTTGTAAAGGTCTTCGCTGATCGCCGGGAAGACCCCCGCGACGACATCATTTCCGATCTGGTGACCAAAGAAGTAGACGGAAAGCCGCTGGATACGCCCGAACTGCTCTCAATTCTCGACCAACTTCTTGTCGCTGGTAATGAAACCACCACGAGCGCGATCGGGGCCTCAATCGTTCGGCTTGCGCAGGATCCCGAATTGGCCGATTTACTCGCCAGTAATCCAGAAAAATGTAACAATTTTGCTGAAGAAATCCTCCGTCACGAATCTCCGGTTCAGGGGTTGTTCCGGATGACGACCGAGGATGTCGAAATTGGCGGGGCAGCTATCCCTAAGGGCAGCCTTGTAAACCTGCGTTATGGCTCGGCTAATCGGGACGAAACCAAGTATGAATGTCCGGCGGAATTCGACGTCGACCGCAAGAATGCATCTTCCCATCTTGCGTTTGGAGCGGGCATTCACCACTGCATCGGCGCCCAATTAGCGCGTCGCGAGATTGCAATTGCGGTCCGAGAATTGACAAGCCGGTTGAAGGATATTCGTCTGGTTGATTCGGATAAGCTCTCGCACACGCCCAGCGTGATTCTGCGAGCCCTTGATGAATTCGAAATCGAATTCTCAAAGCGCTGAAAGCGGAAGGGAGAGCCGACATGACTTTTCACTACGATGTTATAGTAATTGGTGGCGGCGGCGCTGGAATGGCCGCCGCTATCACTGCGCATGATGCCGGTGCGCGGGTGGCGCTCCTAGAAGCGGCGGATCAATTGGGCGGATCAACGGCGCTTTCTGGCGGCGTCGTCTATGGCGCACCGACCAGCGTTCAGCGCTCAGCCGGCATCGAAGACGATAGCGTCGATGCAATGTACGAATATTACATGACACTTAATCAGTTTAAGGTAGAGCCTGCAATCGTGCGGCGGCTTTGCGAATTGTCAGGGCCGGCGATCGAATGGCTCATCCGTCTGGGCGTGAAATTCGATCCGGCTGATCTCTATGCCTCGGGCGTTGAAAGCGTCGCGCGTGGCCACAAGGCGACCGGCAACGGTGCCGGCATCACAGAGGTGCTGGACCGTGAGGTCAGCCACCGCGAAATCGATGTATCGCGCGGCTGCCGCGTTACCGCGCTGCATACAAACGAAGACGGTGCCGTGAGGGGCGTGGCGCTAGACGGCGAAACCGTCACGGCGAGAAACGTTATCATCGCTACAGGCGGCTTTGGCCACAACAAGTTGCTGTTGAACCGTCACTATCCCGAAGCCGCGAAGCACGGAGACTGGACTTGGGCAATAACAGCAAAGACTTGTACCGGTGACGGCTTACTGATGGGGCAGGAAGCTGGCGCCGATATCGCCGGCCATAATCGCGGTCTGTTGCTAACAACACCCGGCTTTTACCGTGATCTTGAAGTTTTCGTCCCCGGCTGGCTGGTTTACGTCAACCGGGAAGGCCGCCGGTTCATAGATGAAACCACCGAATATGCCGTAATGTCTGGAGTGGTGAAGGATCAGCTTGGCGGTTCTGTTTTTGCAGTATTCGACGAAAAAGCGCGCGCCACGGCCGAACCCGAGGCGCGTTATGCAGATGCGCACAATGCCGGCATTATCACGCTGAACTGGGTGACCGATAAGATTGACGAGCAGATCGCAAAGGGCAAAATCGTCAAGGCGGATACGCTCACCGAACTGGCCAACCTGGTAGGGATCGAAAGCGACGCGCTGGAAACCACGATTGCCCGTTATAACTCGGATTACGAGAAGGGTGAGGACAGCAAGTTCCGTAAAGATGCCAGCTTGATGAAGCCGGTCTCGCAACCGCCTTTCTATGCTGCGGAAATCCGTCCAGCCATTGTTTGTCTCACTTCCACAGGTTTGCGTGTGGATGAGGACATGCACGTTCTTGACAGCGCCGACCAGCCGATCAGCGGTCTGTTTTCCGCTGGCGAGGTGTCGGGCGGCGTTCTTGGCGACCGGTACATCGGTGGTGGCAATTCCATCGCCAACGCGATCGTCTTCGGCCGCGTGGCAGGCGAGCAGGCGGCGCGTGAGGCAGGAGCAACAGTAAATAGGGAGCCAGCATGATGGCAGACGATCTATCGCTTGAAGGCAAGGTTGCACTCGTAACCGGAGCGGCGCAGGGAATCGGGTGCGAAATCGCAAACCGGCTGGCGCAGCACGGAGCGCGCGTAGTCCTGACCGATGTCGAACCCGAGCTTGGCAAGGAAGCCGCCGCCGCGATGGAAGGTGCAACCTACCGCGATCTCGACGTTACCAGTCAGGATCAGTGGGAAAACGCCGTCCAGGCGCTGCGTGAGGAACATGGTCGCCTTGATGTTCTGGTGAATAACGCAGGCATCAGCCCGGCGGCGAATATCGAACAGACTGACATTGATCTGTGGCGACGCGTCCAGACGATCAATGTCGAAAGCGTCTTCCTAGGATGCCGGACCGCGTTGCCGCTCATGCGCGAATCGGGCGATGGCGGTTCAATCGTGAACCTCAGTTCCATCCAGGGCCTGCGTCCTGCGGCACCGCTGGCTGCCTACTCGGCGTCCAAAGCAGCCGTGCGAGCTCTGACTAAATCCGTCGCGCTGCATGCCGCAGGCGACCGGATACGCTGCAATTCGGTCCATCCTGGCGGGGTCCAAACACGGATGCTTAACGATTTCGCCGCACAGACGGGCGATGCGGATGCGGCCATAGCCCAAATGAATGCGGCGAATCCGCTCGGCCGGGTGGGTCAGCCGCTCGATATCGCGAATGGGGTTTTATATCTTGCCTCTGATCTATCTGTCTGGGTGACCGGTCTTGAACTTGTCATCGACGGAGGTTCCACTTTGTGATGCGCGGTACGCTTGATCCTTCCGGTTGGCGCGTGTGGCGGAGCCAGGAGGAGATGAACGATCTCGTCGAGCGCGGCGTGTGGGAGAACCGCACGACTTGGCAGGACGCGGTGTCGAAGGCAGATGAAGACCCCGATGGCGTGGCGATCTGGTTCGATGATGGTTCCGAACTGAAATATCGTGAAGGCGTGGAAGAGGCCCGACGACTGGCTGTCTCGCTCGTCGAATTGGGCTTGAAAAAGGGCGATGTTGTCAGTGCCAACCTGCCGAACTGGCGGGAAATGGCAATTATTAATCTAGCCTGCTGCGCGCTCGGCTTGGTGATTAATCCGATCATCCCGATTTATCGTGATCGTGAGGTTGGGTTCATTCTGAAAGATGCCGGAGCGCGCGTGCTATTCACGCCAGGCGCTATGAAAAATTTTGACCATCCCGCCATGGCCCGGCGGCTCGCGGAAGAGACGCCGTCGCTGGAATGGATTGTCACTGTACGGCCGGGTGAAGGTGAGCCTGCCGATCTTAGCTATTCTGCATTAGTGGAGCGAGGCGATCCTAGCCGGTTCGAAGCGGAGCAGGTCGATCCCAATCACGTCAAGCTGCTGATGTACACTTCGGGCACTACGGGAGTTCCCAAAGGCGTTCTGCACAGCCACAACACGCTGAAACGTTCTGCGGCCAATTCGGCCGAAGCGCGCGGAGTAGGCGAAGGCGATATCACTCTGATGGCCTCGCCGGTCACGCATGTGACGGGCTATTCTTCGCTGGAACAGGCATTTAATTCACCGATCAAGACTGCGCTGATGTCTCGATGGGACAAGGTTGCGGCGATCGAATTCATCGAGCGAAGAGGGGCGACGTTGACTGTTGGCGCAACACCGTTTCTCAAGGAGCTTGTGGATGAAGCCCAGGCGCGTGGCACCAGCCTACCCAGCCTGCGACAATTCGCCTGCGGCGGGGCCGAAGTGCCTCCGCAACTAATCGGACGTGCACATGAAGTGCTGGAGAATTGCAGATGCTTCCGGGTGTATGGCAGTACGGAAGTACCCCTCGTCACGCAGGGGTTTTTGCAGGCAGAACATGCTCGGCTCGCCGCCGAAACTGATGGCCGTATCCATAATTATGATGTGCGGATCGTTGATGCCGAAGGCGGCGACGTGGCGCCAGGCGATGAAGGTGAGATTCTGGCCCGGGGGCCGTCCATGTTCCTCGGCTATACCGACTGGAAAGAAACCGAGAAGGCAATCGATGAAGATGGCTATTTCCATACCGGCGATCTGGTTCGCGCTGGCGAACAGGATAGTATTCTCGTCAGCGGTCGGCTGAAGGATCTTATCATTCGGGGCGGCGAGAATCTGAGCGCCAAAGAGATCGAGGATGTGCTTCATCGCCATCCCGCAATTCAGGAGGCTGCAGTAGTTGCCATGCCGCACCCGCGGCTAGGCGAGGGTGTCTGCGCTTGGCTGATTCTGAACGACGGGCAATCGGCCCCCGGTGTTGAAGAACTGGGCAGGTTTGTCCGCGAACAGGGACTAGCTCCTCAAAAAGCTCCTGAACATATTGAAATAGTTAATGAGCTTCCCCGAACTGCTTCGGGAAAAATTCAAAAAAATATTTTGCGGGAAAATATCCGTGAGAAAGAAAAATCATCAAGGGAGATAATTACATGCTGAATAAACACCTATTTTTGTCCGGTTGCGCGATTGCGGTTTTCGGGTGGAGCGGAATGGCTACGTCGGCAAACGCGCAGGATACCACTGAACCGGTTTCAGAAGCTGCCGCGGACGTGGACGATGCGGTCATCATCGTGACCGCTCGGCGGCGCGACGAGGCGCTGCAAGACGTTCCGATGTCCATCGCGTCCATCGGCGGCGATGCTCTCGAAAAGTCGCAGATCTCCAAGCCCGAAGCGCTGGCCTCTCGGGTGCCGACGCTGAACATTGCTGTCGGCGGCTCTGGTTCGGGCGGACAGCTTAGCCTGCGCGGTATTGGCTCTTCCAACGTATCTGCTGCGTTCGATAGTGCCGTTGCGCTTGACTTTGATGGCGTAGTACTTAGTTCTATGCGTTTGGTTCAAGCCGGATTCTTCGATGTTGCACAGATCGATGTCCTCAAAGGGCCGCAGTCACTCTATTTCGGCAAGAGCGCGACGGCCGGGGTGCTGTCTATCCGGTCCGCTGATCCGACTACGTCGTTCGAGGCGTCTCTTCGCGGATCGTACGAGATTGAGGAAGAGGGCTATACCGTCGAAGGGTATGTCTCTGGTCCAATCAGCGATACGCTTGGTTATCGGATTGCAGGTCGTTATAACAAGGTCGACGAGCTCTATTACAATGCTGCACCAAATGTCGCCAATCCCTATCGCGGAGAGAAGAACATTAATGTGCGCGGTACGCTGGAATGGGAGCCCAGCGACAATTTCAAATTTAACATCAAGGCCAATTACGTTGGTCATGAAAATGATGGAGAGATTCGCCACACCCAGATTTCCTGTGGGGCTAACGGGGTTGCAGACCCCTTGTTCGTTCTAGGCGGAGCGGTGGTCGTTCCGGCGGGCTATGACTGTGATGCCTTCGACAATACTTTCTGGTTGCCCGATTCGGCGGAGCCGCTGGGGTTGATGGCGCCTCCGGGAATGGACAATAACGGCGGCGTGCCGTTTAACGAAACCGACATCTATATGGTGCGTGCACGCGCAGATATCGAGTTACAGGACAATTTGTCCCTCGCCTTGGTGAGCGGCTATTTTAACTTTGAATCGCGCGGGCAGGATTTCTACAGCTATGGCGGCGTAGTAGGCGTCGGTACAGATCTCAACAACAACCGTACCGAACAATTTAGCCAAGAAATTCGTCTTTCCAGTGACAATGCCGGGCCGTTTAACTGGCTTGTGGGCGGGTTCTATGAACGCCGCGACATCCTCTTTGAAGCAGCACAGAATGCGGTTAATATCTCATTCCTGGCGCCTGATCCGGTGACTGGGGCTACATTTGACTGGCGTCGTCAGCACTATACAACCACCGATGCCTATTCGGTTTTCGGAAGTGTGTTGGTGGAGCCGACCGATCGCCTCGAACTGTCGGCTGGGCTGCGCTACACTAAGGAAGAAAAGACCAACCGGATCGAGGTGCCCTTCGTCCATGCCGTATTGTCCGGCCCGGCATTCGGTTTCCTAAGCAGTGGTTTCAAATCGCCCCAGATTCGCTTCGACGACGACAATCTGTCACCTGAAGTTTCCATCAAATACGAAATATCCGATGCGGCTCACATCTATGCGGCATACAAAAAAGGCTTCAAATCCGGCGGGATCGATAACAGTGCGCTGCCGTCGAGCGGGTTGAGCGATATCGTTGCATCGGGCGATTACTCGCAGTTGATTTTCGGTTCGGAAACCGCTGAAGGATTTGAAATTGGGTTGAAAAGCATGCTGGCGCAGGATCGGCTCCGGCTGAATGTCTCGCTTTTTAATTATGTTTTCTCTGACCTGCAAATCCAGAGCTTCGACCCGATTGCGATCCAGTACAGCACCAGCAATGCCGGCGAGTTGCGCTCACGCGGAGGCGACATCGACCTGAACTGGCGTTCGCCTGTCGAGGGGTTAACCCTGGCCGCCGCAGTTGCTTATACCGACGCTGAGTTCACCGAGACTTATGTCTCCAATACCGGGGTCGATCTGGACGGCAGGGCTGCACCCCGGGCACCGAAATGGTCCGGGAACATCTCGTTCGACTGGACTGTTCCGATGTCGGATAATCTCGACCTCAGCCTGTTCGGTTTGGCCAATTATTCCGGTTCTTATTTTGCGGATGCGACGACGCTTGATGACTATGTTCAAGATGAATACGTCACCCTGGACGCAAATATATCAATCGGATCTCCGGACGATTCCTGGCGGCTTTCCTTGATCGGTAACAATCTGACGGACAAGCTATACGTCAATCAGGCTTCCGGACGCCCGTTCCGGCAGGCCGGTGTGGGGGATGACCTTGCTTTGACCCAAAACCGGGGGCGGCAGGTCTTCGTGGAACTGGCGGTTAAGTACTAAACGCTAGAAGATGAAGATGGGAAAGTAGAGAGGTGAGATTATGGTTGAGACATTGACAGGAACGAACAGGTCCAAGGGCTTGTCTTACCAGGAACTTTTGAAGACCGATTCGAAAAGCGTACCTGCCTCTCTAAAGAAGCAGTCCGCGGGGGAAGACGCCCCGCTTTCGATCGGTGTCGAACGCTACTATTCCCGTGAGTTCCATGACTTGGAAGTTGAGAAACTCTGGGGCCGTGTATGGCAGCTTGCCTGCCATGAGGATGATATTCCGAACGTCGGTGATGCGCTGAATTACGATATCGCATCGCTCTCCTACATAGTTGTCAGGACCGGTGAAGACGAATTTTCGGCCTTTCCCAACGCTTGCCGTCATCGTGGTCGCAAGCTGGTCGATTGTCGTAAGAAGGGGCTGGGCGTCTTGCGCTGCCCCTTCCACGGCTGGTCATGGAATCTCGATGGAAAGCTTAAGGAAGTTCCCTGCCAATGGGATTTTCCAGGCGTAAGCGAAGCGACTCATTCGTTGCCGAAGATAAAGACCGGGCGCTGGGGCGGGTTCATCTTCATCAATCCCGATCCTGATGCCGAACCGCTCAAAGAATTTCTCGGTGATATCGACGAGCATTGGAGCACGCTCCCGTTCGAGCGGCGGTACAAGGCCGTCCATGTTGCCAAGAAATTGCCTTGCAATTGGAAGATCGCTCAGGAAGCTTTTATGGAATCCTATCACGTGATCGCCACCCACCCAACACTATTGCTGGAAATGGGGGATGCCAATTCGCAATATGACAGCTTCGGCAATTTGTCGCGCGCGATCTCGCCGCAGGGTATTGCCAGCCCGCATATAGATACCGATCTCGCCGGCGAGCCATATGATGACACCACGCCTTTCACAGCTTATCGCCACCCGCTTACCGGCGATTTTTACGAACGGATGGAAGAAGACCGTATACGCCTGACCAAGAAAGACGGGCGCAGCGGCATTTTTAACTCGAATGGAGAGCGGCTTGAAGGCGAACTGGACAATGCCGATCAGCATATCTGCAATTGGTTCGGCGGACGCCTGACACCCGACATGGAAGCCGACAAGCATCCCTTCGGTGCCTTGCCGGTAGCAGAAGCGAGAGCAAAGCGCGCCGAAGCCAAAAGGGACCAGTTGCGACCCCTGATGGGTGACGAGATCGACAATGTATGTGACGCCGAGCTGGTCGATTCCATCTATTACAGTATCTTCCCCAATATCAGCCCGTGGGGCTCCTATAATCCCATTTTCTACCGCTTCCGGCCCGATGGCGACAATACGGAACAGTGCATTCATGAAGTAATGTTCATGATGCCGGTTCCCGAAGGGCAGGATCGTCCACCGCCCGCGCAGATCCACTGGTTGGATATAGATGACGATTACATGGATGCCCCTGAACTCGACAGGCTGGCCAAAGTGTTCAACCAGGATCAGATCAATCTGCGCGCCGTGCAACAGGGCTTGCGCAGCATTCCCGGCGGACGGGTGACGCTGGCTGAATACCAGGAAACTAAGATCCGGCACTTCCACGCGAATCTGAACAAATGGCTGGGGCTTTAGGAATCGATACAACCCATTTCCATTTTTAGAACAGAAAAGACGAGGTCAGTTCATGAATAAACGAGCATCTTCGTATTCACTACCCAGTGAGATGGCGCGAACAATTTACCGCAAGGCGTATCTTATTAACCGGACGGACGAGCGGTTTCGTGCGATGCTGACCAACGGGGAACTGGCGGTGGCCTATTATCCCGTCCGCGGGCACGAGGTGATCGCGGCTGCTGCGATGGCGGCGCTGGAGACGGATGATTATCTAGTGACGACCTATCGCGGGCTTCACGATGCACTGGCCAAGGGCATTCCCTCGCGCCTGTTATGGGCCGAGTTTGCGGGCAAGCGAACTGGTACGTGCAAGGGCAAGGGCGGGCCGATGCACATCACCCATCCCGATACGGGCGTTATGGTCACCACTGGGATCGTGGGGTCGGGCATTCCGATTGCCAACGGACTGGCGATGTCATCGCAAATTCGCGGCGAGAACCGCGTGGCAGTGGCCAGCTTTGGTGACGGGGCCAGCAATATCGGCGCGTTCCATGAAGCGCTCAACATGGCATCGGTATGGAAATTGCCGGTGATCTTCCTGTGCCAGAACAACCAATATGCCGAGCATACGACGCTTGCAGCCGGGACATCGGTATCCAGCATCGCGGAACGCGCGGCGGGGTATGGCATGCCGGGTGTGTCCTGCGACGGGCTCGATCCCGCCAGTGTCTATGAAGCGATGAGCGAAGCGGTCAGCCGCGCGCGCGCCGGTGACGGACCGACACTGCTCGAAGCGCGCACTTTCCGACTGCTGGGGCACATATTCGGCGCGGACTACAGCTACGTTCCCAAGGAAGACCTGAGCGCGGCCGAAGAACGTGCCAGCATGGCGAAGCTACGCCAATGGATCAGTGAACGACAGGTTTCCGAAGCTGATCTGGCGCAGATCGAGCAGGAGGTGGATGCCGAGATCGAAGAGGCCGTCGCCTTCGCGCTGGAGAGCGATGCGCCCGATCCGGACGAGATCAGGTTCGATATCTACGAAACGGAGCAAGCTGCATGAGCACGGAAAAAACCAGTTTCGCACAGGCACTGAACGCGGCGCTCGATGACGCAATGGCGGATGATGAAAACGTCATCATGCTGGGCGAAGACGTTGGTGACGAACAGGGCGGCGGCGTCTTTAAGGTCAGTAAGGGGCTGTCGGGTAAGTACGGGACGAACCGTGTCCGCTCCACCCCCATCTCCGAACAGGCGATCATGGGCGCTGCGGTCGGCGCGGCGATTACCGGCATGCGGCCGGTAGCCGAGATCATGCTGATGAACTTCATCACCGTGGCGATGGACCAGCTGGTCAACCACGCTGCCAAACTGCGGTTTATGTCCGGCGGTCAAACGAACGTCCCGCTGGTCGTGCGCACGACGACCGGTGCGGGCGTAGGTTTCGGAGGACAGCATTCGGATATGCTGGAAGCCTGGTTTGCCCATGTTCCGGGCCTCAAGATCGCCACCGCATCCAATCCGGCCGATGCTTATGGCCTATTGCGCTCGGCAATCGACGATGAAGATCCGACTATTCTGATCGAGAATATTACGCATTACGGAATGACAGGCCCGGCTGCCGAGCGAGGCTATCGCGTGCCGCTGGGCAAGGCAGCTTCCGCGCGCAAAGGCGCAGACGTCACTCTCGTCACTTATGGGCGCGGGGTTGGAGATTGCCTCAACGCAGCCGGTCAACTTGCCGATGAAGGCATTGAGGCGGAAGTCATTGACTTGCGAACCGTGTCCCCATGGGATGAGGAAGCAGTCCTATCCTCGGTCGCCAAGACGAAGCGAGCGGTCATTGTCCACGAAGCGGTACGCCCATTCGGCGCTGGTGCCGAAATTTCGTCGCGCATCCACGAAGAACTGTTCGGCGAATTGGCCAGCCCGGTTCAACGAGTTGCCTCCTTTCCCTCCCCCGTTCCCTTCGCCAATGCGTTGGAAACAGCCTTCCTCTACAGTGTCGAGGACATCGTCCAAGCGGCACGCGCAACCACCGAAAAGAAAGTACATCAATGAGCATAGAAGTTCGCATACCCAAACTTGGAATGAGCATGGAAACCGCCACCCTTTCGGAATGGTTCGTCGAAAACGGCGCTCAGGTGATCAAGGGCACGCCGCTTTATGCAGTTGAAACCGACAAGTCGACAACGGAAATCGAAGTTCCTGCCGATGGCACGCTGGAAATCATAGGCGAAATCGACGCTGAATATGAAGTGGGTTCCTTGATCGCGCGGATCACTTGAACATGGCGGACGCGCGGAGAAAAGCAAATGAGCAATGAGATTTTTGTAAATGACCAGGACGGCAAGGTCCGCATTATCGTCGGCAGAAGCCGTGAAAACGGACAGATTGTCTTTCCCCTGCCTCGAGGTGCGGAGGAGGCGGACTACGAACGGATCGAACTACCGCCCAGCGGCACATTGTGGACCTATACCGTCCAGCGCATTCCGCCGAAGAACCCACCATTTGTCGGGATCAACAGCCCCGATGAATATCAGCCGTTCGCGGTTGGCTATGTTCGGCTTGGGGATGAGGTAATGATCGAGGGCCGGATTGCGGGCGATCCCGACAGTCTGGAGATCGGAATGCCGATGGACTGCGTGACCATTTCTTTCCCCACAGCGGATGGCGCGGAAATGGCGACTTATGCCTTCACACCGGCCAATGGGAGCAAGTTATGAATGACGTATATGTGATAGGTGCCGGCATCCATCCCTTCGGGCGGCACGAAGGCAAGACCGGTCTCGATCTTGGAGTCGATGCTACCAAGCTGGCGCTAAAGGACGGCGGAATCGAGTGGCGCGATGTGCAGGCGGCCTTCGGCGGCTCTTCAGCCTCGGGTAATGCAGATGCGGTACTGCCGCGCATGGGCTTAACCGGTATTCAATTCATCAATGTCGCCAACGGCTGCGCCACGGGCGGTTCTTCCGTCCTGTCTGCCTACTGGGCGATCAAGGCCGGGGAATTCGACACGGCCCTGGCGGTTGGGTTCGACAAGCATCCCCGCGGATCGTTCAACCCCGATCCAGTCAGGTACGGGCTGCCGCAATGGTATGGTGAAACCGGCATGATGCTGACCACCCAGTTTTTCGCCATGAAGATTCAGCGATATATGCACGATCACGGCATTTCCGCACAGACGCTGGCGGATGTCGCGGCCAAGGCATTCACGAACGGCTCGCGCACCCCCCATGCCTGGCGCCGCACGCCGATGGATGTCAATACCGTGCTGAATTCGCGCATGATCAGCGATCCGCTGACGCAATACATGTTCTGCAGCCCATCTGAGGGCGGAGTCGCGCTGATCCTAGCGTCGGAGAAGAAAGCGCGCGAACTAGGGCGCACGCAGGTCAAGCTGCGGGGGGCCGCGTTCAAGACCCGACCGGAACATAGTTTTGAGGTTTTTTCCCCTCTGTTGTCAGTCGAACGGGGCGAAACACCCACCATGCTAGCGGCGCGTTCGGCGTTCGAGAATGCCGGCGTCGGCCCGGAAGACATTGATTTAGCCCAGATACAGGACACCGAAAGCGGTGCCGAAATAATGCATATGGCCGAAAACGGTTTTTGTGACGATGGCGATCAGGAGCAATGGATTTCTGAAGGGCGCACGACAATCGGTGGTAAACTGCCGATCAATACGGATGGAGGTTGCATCGCTTGCGGCGAACCGATCGGTGCATCGGGTCTGCGGCAGATCTATGAAAACGTTTTGCAATTGCGCGGCCAGGCCGAAAACCGGCAGGTCGAAAACGCTAGGCTGGCCTATTCCCAAGTTTATGGTGCTCCGGGCCTTTCTGCAATTGCCATTCTGGAAAAGCAGTAATTCTGCCAGATTGCATAATTTTCTGTCAGGCTGTATATCCGGCCTTGCTATCTTGCGCAAAAGAGGGAACCATGTGAATTGCTAGATATCCCAACGACCTATGACAGCCTCGCGATGGGTGAGAGGCGGAAACGTATTCTTCACGAAACTCGAAAACTCATAAATGAAGAGGGGTTAGAAGGATTCAGCATGCGCAAAATCAGCATGAGGGCAGAAGTCGCGCCCAAGACGCTTTACAATGCCTTTGGCGATCGGGACCGGCTGATAGGTCTTGCAATCAGGGAAATGTATGATGCGGTTCGGGAGAATGTACAGTTTAGAACATCCGACAAGACACTGGAAGGACTGCTGGACCGGGCCATCATGGTCAATCGTGGCAATCTAAAGGCGCGCAATTACGCGAAGGCTGTCTCGGCCATCTACTTTGCGCAGAATATAGATAAGGATCTGCGCGATACCCTGCAGGAAATGGCGGTGGGTAAAACTAGTGAATGGCTAGAAGATTTACGGGCATGCGGGCAGCTTCATGACTGGGTGGATATCGAACATCTGACCCGACACATGGCCAACATGGAGTACGGCCTGATACTGGACTGGGCCACTGGTAGGGTTAAGGATTCGGAATATCTGTTCCGGTTTGTGGAGATCGTGCTTTTTAGTGCTATGGCTGCGACGCGGGGCGAAGTCTATGACACGGCGCAAGCCATGATGGTCCGTATGGCAGAGACGCGCGAGGTTCCGACATTCCAAAACCCCGCTATCCGTTTCCAGAACCCGTAGGAATCTTCGAACGCGTGGCTGCGGAAACAACGGATTATGGGCTAACCATATTCCTCTTGCCGGTTTGATCTTCGCTTATTTGTGCTGGCTTTAAGACATGAGCGGTCGGCTGGTTCAATTCCATTTTCGGACCAATGCAATTAGTGCGAGCGTTAGGGTGATCGCGGCCAGAACCCACGACTGGTCTACCATCAGCGCAGAGGAAACAATCAGCGCGGCGACGACTGGCCCCTTAACCAACTGATTCTGCTGTGGCGGGCGGCGCAGTTCCTCAAGACTGACCGGATCGATCGTCACTGGAATTGAGCCAGACCGGGCGATAGCGGTCACATTGTCGATCAGAACCGGCATGGAAGCAGAAAGACCGAACAATCGGTTACGCAGCTTGCTGAGCTGGTTGCGGGTCGCACCGAAAGAGAACCGTTCCGACAAAAGTTCGACAACTATGGGTTTGGTCTCTTCAGCAATATTATAATCTGGCGCGAAGGCGCGGACAAAGCCTTCGGCCGTCAATAATGTGCGCAGCAAGATGGCAAGATCAGGCGGCAGGACGAGACTGTATTCGCGCAGAAGGCCGAAGACTCGATCGAAAATGACCGAAAACTCGATACCGGAAAGAACAGTGCCGCGAAATTCTTCGATAAGCTGGCCCAGGTCGATAGCGAACTGGCCTCGATCCACAGCCGGGTTGTCTGCCCAGTCGAGCAACAGATCGGCGACATCTTCTGCCTGTTCGTCGGCGATCGCAAAAATCAATCGGACGATTTCCTGCCGCCGCGCTCCGCTGAGAAAACCGACCGCGCCGAAGAT
>Ga0209345_10001533_pt1 | contig 27331 bp, 31 predicted proteins | sample Cruoilmetagenom7_FD_187294 | JGI IMG/M metagenome (GOLD analysis project Ga0209345, IMG submission 187294) | Oil polluted marine microbial communities from Coal Oil Point, Santa Barbara, California, USA - Sample 7 (SPAdes) (version 2) | ecosystem: Environmental > Aquatic > Marine > Oil seeps ...
CCGTCGACGTCCAGCACCAGCGGGTGACGCTCAGCCATTTGCAGCCTCGCGCACCGCAAAGACGCAGCCATCGGTAATCAGTTGCGGCGGCGTCAGGCACAATCCGCGCGCCACCCGCCAGGCGGCCAACACCTTGGGCACATAGGCACGGGTTTCGGCAAAGGGCGGCACGCCTTCGTGCTGCGCCACGGCCCCCTCGCCAGCATTATATCCGGCCAGGGCCAGGATCGCGTCGCGCTCAAAGTGCTCCAGCAACCAGGCCAGGTATTTCACCCCGCCCGCGATGTTCTGCGTCGGGTCAGAGGCATCCGTGACACCAAACCGTTCGGCGGTGGCCGGGATCAGCTGCATCAGCCCCTGCGCGCCCGCACTGCTTTCGGCCCCGGTGCGCCCACTACTTTCCACCGCGATCAGCGCAATGACCAGCGCCGGGCTGACATCGGTGCCGACAGTTGCACGCAGAATGTCCAGCCCGTGGGCCTGGGCGATATCCTGAAGATGTTGCAAACGGGGCTGAGGCACACCATCGCGCGCATCCATCGCGGCCAGGGCGCGCGCCATGTTGGCTGGGCCACCCTTGGCAGTTTCCGCGTCAACCGCCGCCCAGAACCATTCCCAGCCGGTCAACACGGGGGTGACAGGCCCGGCCTCGGGCTGAGCAGCCGCAGACGGCGCCGCCGCCTGTTCGGCCGGGTCGATCTGCACGATGGTGCGCTTTTCACCCGGCTTGGGCACGACGACCCGTTTAAAGGTAAAATCCTTGAACGGTGGCGGCCCGTCGGCGCGCACCGATGTTGCGGCACACAAGGCCACAAACAGGGGTATATATATAAAGGGACGCATTTGGCGCCTCTGCTGTCTGCCTCGGGGGATCTTGTTTTGCCGAAACCATCGCAGAATCCGGCGAAAAGGGCCAGTTTTTCCTTCTGCTTCAAGGCCTCAAACCGGCCACTTCAAAAGAAACGCAAGACGAAGTAAAAATCTAATAACTTTTAACTCGTTTAATTTCAGTTAGTTATGGACTATTTTTACAATTTTTGCGGTCCGCGCAAAAACGTCCGAATGCCGCCCAAATGCCGCCCCATTTAGGGGGCCATATACACCCATACCAAGCAACGAGACGAACTGGTTCACAGGCAGTTCGGAACAAAGCGACGGTAGGAACTGAAAACTGACTGAACACCTTTCGGAGGGACACAACATGAAACTGTTCAATAAATTCTTCAATGACGAATCTGGCGCCGTAACTGTCGACTGGGTTGTGCTGACCGCTGCCATCGTTGGCCTGGGCATCGCCGTTCTGACATCGGTTTCGACCGGCACCACCTCGCTGGCCGACACGATTTCGGGCGAGCTGGATGGCATGACCATCATGGATCACTCGGGTTCCTAAGAACCGCTTGATCTAACCAACTGACAAATACACACACTGAGCCATGTGCTCAACAGGAGATAAAACTATGAAACTGTTCAACAAATTCTTCAACGACGAATCCGGTGCCGTAACTGTCGACTGGGTTGTTCTGACCGCAGCCATCGTTGGCCTGGGCATCGCCGTTCTGACTTCGGTCTCGACCGGCACCACCTCGCTGGCCGACACGATTTCCGGCGAGCTGGACGGCATGACCATCATGGATCACTCGGGTTCCTAAGCCTGATCCTTTGATCTAGAGGGGGCCGCGCCTGAACAGGTGCGGCCCCTTATTTTCGTTCGCGAAATGACGCAGGCCTCTGCCCCCGGTCCAATATCAGGGCATTGCGAACAGGCCCGACACGCGCTAGGCGTTGTTTCCAGGTTGTCAAAAGCCCTTGCGATTTTCATTCTTTGTCCACCATTTCGCCACAATTAGGCTTCAGTGTGGCTGGAAACGCGAGTGGTAAAGACCGGCATTCTCCGGTCATGTGATTGAAAGGACAGGACATGCGATTGGTATTCGGATTGGTGCTGGTGTTGGGCGTGGCCCTTGCAGGCGGCGCGGTCTACCTCGCAAAAGATCAGTTCGGAGCGTACCAGGCCCGCCTGGCGGCTTCGGAACGGGCGCGTGCCCAGATGGTGCCGACGGTCGAGGTTCTGGTCCTGACAAGCCCCCTGCGCTATGGCGAGAAACTGAGCGCCGAGGAAGTGCGTGTGGTCAAATGGCCCGAAGACGCCATCCCCGAAGGCGCGTTTCAGTCGCTTGAGACCCTGTTCCCCGTCGGGCAGGATCAATATCGCACCGTTCTGCGCACCATGGAAAAAGACGAAGCCATCCTGGCCGTGAAAGTCACCGCCCCCGGCGCCGATGCGGGCGTCAGCTCGCGCCTGGCGGCTGGCATGCGGGCCTTTGCGATCAAGGTCGACGTGGCCTCGGGCGTGTCAGGGTTCCTGCGCCCCGGTGACCGGGTCGATGTGTATTGGACCGGCCGTGTAGGCGGCGAAAGCCGTCAGGAGGTCACCAAGCTGATCGAGGCCAGCCTGGGTCTGATCGCAATCGACCAGACGGCGGACGAAGACCGCTCCTCGCCCACCATCGCGCGTACGGTGACGGTCGAGGCGACACCGCAACAGGTGGCCGCCCTGGCCCAGGCCCAGACGACCGGCAAACTGTCGCTGTCGCTGGTCGGCGCCGAAGACGACACCGTGTCGGGTGCGGTCCAGATCGACCAGAACACCCTGTTGGGCATTCAGGAACAGGTGATCGAAGAACAGGAAGCCGCGCGCGTCTGCACGATCAAGACCCGTAGAGGTGCTGAAATCATCGAAGTGCCGGTCGACTGTCCTGATTGATGCGACCCCGCATCAGATCTGAAAGCATACCCAGCCACCCGACGCGAACTCGGGTGGCTTTTTTGCACCCATACGGTGGAGTGTTGCGACTTATCCACATGAAACGCCTTCTCCAAGGCATTGATTCTTGCAATAAAATGAAAACTAACGCAGTCTAGCCACCAATATGGGCAAGAAGACCCAACCTGAGGCGTGATCGGAGAGGCAGGATCACTATGAAAATTGATAGATTTCTAAAGGCAGCCCTGCTGGGGCTGACACTTGGTATCTCGGCCGCCCCGATGGGGGCACAGGCCGAGACATTGCGCGTAATGCATGGGGCGGCGTCTTCGGCGTTGCAGGTTCCGATGAACCGGGCGGTTGTCGTTGAAAGCGACGTTCCCTTTGCAGAGCTCTCGATTGCCAATCCCGGCATCGCGGACATCTCGACCTTGTCGGATCGCACGATCTATGTGCTGGGCAAGGCACCGGGGCGCACGACGCTGACCCTTTTGGGCGCTGATGGGCGCCTGATTACAAACGTCGAGGTGCAAGTCGCCCCCGACATCGCAGAGTTCAAAGAACGCCTGCGCCAGATCCTTCCCGGCGAGCCGATCGAAGTTCGCACCGCAAACGACGGCATCGTGCTGTCGGGCGTGGTCAGTTCGATCTCGAAACTGGACCGGGCGCTGGATCTTGCGGAACGCTATGCCCCTGAACGGGTGTCCAACCTGATGAGCGTCGGCGGCACCCAGCAGGTAATGCTGAAGGTGCGCTTTGCCGAAATGAGCCGGTCGGTGCGCAAAGCGCTAAACGGGTCGGTCGACATTCAGGGCGGCAACAGCGTTGGTATTACCGGGGAAAGCGGCACTTGGCTGGATGGCGCAAACGGTATCGGCAACCCTGTCGAAGTCACCCAGGGCATGGAAGGCGGGCTGGCCATTGGCTTTAACGCCGGTGCCTTTGAAGTGGCCGTCTTGCTGGAAGCACTTGAAAGCAAAGGTGTTGTTCGCACCTTGGCCGAACCGAACCTGACCGCTCTGTCGGGACAAGAGGCAACGTTCCTGGCCGGTGGCGAATATCCGATCCCGGTGGTCGGCAGCGAAGGCGACGTGACCATTGAATACAAGCCCTTCGGGATTGAACTGACCTTTACCCCGCGCGTCGTTGATGAAGACATCATCAACCTGCGCCTGGATGCGTCGGTGTCGGGTGTGGATGCAACCAACTCGTTCGCCAACAACGGCATTTCGGTTGCGGCCTTCCGCACACGGCGCGCCTCGACCACGGTTGAAATGCGCGACGGGGAAAGCTTTGCCATCGCGGGTCTGTTGCAGGACGACTTCCAGGATCTGAATGGTCAGGTGCCTTGGCTGGGTGATATCCCGGTGCTGGGCGCGCTGTTCCGGTCCGCCGAATACACCCGCGAACAAAGCGAGCTGGTGATCATCATCACGCCGCACCTTGTCACCCCCACCCGGGGCGAAGCACTGGTGCTGCCGACCGATCGCATCCGCCCGCCGACCGAAAGTCAGCTGTTCCTGTTTGGCCAGACCGCCGCCCCCAACCGCCCCACATCGGGCGCTGCGGGTGAGGTCGCGCAACAGGACTTCTCAGGCTCCTATGGCTATGTGATGGAGGATTGATTGATGAAAACGCAACACATCAAAACCCTCCTGGCGGCAACCTCGATCCTGGCCATCCTGGCCGGGTGCGGCGATGCCCGCCTGGGCCAGGTTTGGACCAGCGAGGCCGGATCTTTCCTGGATGAAGGCCAGTTCGGCAACCCGACCATGAACAACACCGAGCTGCATTCCGGCGAGCGTACGTTCCTGGCCGCAATGGAGAACCGGTTCGCCAACGAGGTGACCGACACGGTGAACTTTGCCTTTAACACCGCCATTCTGGACGCGACGGCCCAGGCCACCTTGCGCGTGCAGGCAAACTGGATCCGCCAGTTCCCCGAAGTCCGCTTCCGGGTCTATGGTCACACCGATCTGGTCGGCTCGAACGCCTATAACAAACGTCTGGGCATGCGGCGCGCGCGCGCCGTGGTGAATTACCTGGTCAGCCATGGTGTTGATCGCGCCCGTCTGGAAGCCGTGGTCAGCGAAGGTGAAACCCAACCGCTGATCGTCACCGAAGGCCGCGAGCGCGCCAACCGGCGCACGGTCACCGAGGTGTTCGGCCTGGTGGCAGACCATCCGATGGTCATGAACGGCAAATACGCTCAGGCAGTGTATCGCGAATATGTGGAAAGCGCGACCGAACGTGCCACAGTATCGGTACGCGGCCCCGAGATCATCAACTCGAGCGAAGCCTTCTGATCCCTTCTCCATTCGACTTTAAAAAGGCCGGCGCTTGCGTCGGCCTTTTTGTTTGCCCAATTCGGCCCGCCCCAATTCAGCCTGCCCCCTGTCAAACCGTCCAAAATCGTTGTTTTTCAGAGGTTACAGACAGTTTTAAACGTTTTGAATGCGGAAACAGCCCGCCTTTCAGCCGCTCACCGTCTCAAAAGAACGCATAATTACGAAATTTTAGCCCCAATCCTGCCAAGATTGGCTGCGAAATCTTACGGGTAATGGGAGCAGTACGTGTGAATTCGAGTCGCACGAGGCACCGACGATGAGACCGGAAAAAATACCGGAACACCGTTAGCGCCTGTATTTGGAAGGAATGAGGCAATGAGTAGCAGTGTAGCACTGCAACCGGAACCCGCACCGATCGTCGCTTGCACGATCTCTCGGGACGTGCAGAATTTCGATCTGTTGATTGAGGACATGGAAACCGAACTGGGGGAAACCTGGGGCGACCTGTCGCTTGATGATGCGGGCGCCTTTTTTGAACAACCCGACGCCGAGGCGTTGGAATTTGTCGCCATTGCAATGGATGACGAAGACGAGGTCAACCTGGCCCAGGTTGTCGACGTGATCAAACGCGCGGTCGACAAGGGCATCAAGGTGATCGTCATTGCCGAAGAAGTCAGCCCCATCGCGCTGCACCAGCTGTTGAAAATGGGGGCCGAGGAATTCGTGCCCTACCCGCTTCCCGAAGGGGCTCTGCATGATGCGATCCAGCGTCTGCAAGCCCCTGAGCCCGCCCCCGTTGCCGCCGTTCCCGAAGGCATGGAAACCAAGCTGAAGGCCACTGGCGACCGCGAAGGCGTGGTTTTGCCCGTGCATGGCATGGCGGGGGGCACCGGCGCCTCGACCCTGGCCGTGAACCTGGCCTGGGAACTGGCGACGCTTGAAAAGGACAACCCGCCGCGGGTCTGTCTGCTGGATTTCGATCTTCAATATGGCTCGATCTCGACCTACCTGGATCTGCCCCACCGCGAGGCGGTCTATGAAATGCTGTCGGACACGGAATCGATGGATCAGGAGAGCTTCATGCAGGCACTGTTGACCTTCAACGATCGTTTGCAGGTGCTGACAGCGCCCAGCGAGATGCTGCCGCTGGACCTGATTTCGTCTGAGGATATCCAGCGCGTTCTGGATATCGCGCGCACCAATTTCGACTATGTCGTGATCGACATGCCGTCGACCGTGGTGCAATGGACCGAAACCGTTTTGTCAGCAGCGCATATTTATTTCACGACGCTGGAACTGGACATGCGCTCGGCCCAGAACACGCTGCGGATGATCCGCGCGCTGAAGGCCGAAGAACTGCCGGTGAACAAGCTGCGGTATGTGTTGAACCGCGCGCCGAAATTCACCGATCTCAGCGGCAAGGCGCGGGTGAAACGTCTGGCCGAAAGCCTGGATATCACGATCGAATTGCAGATGCCCGATGGTGGAAAACCCATTGTGCAGGCCGGTGATCACGGCATTCCCCTGGCGGAAACAACGGCCAAGAACCCGTTGCGCAAGGAAATCCAGAAATTGGCCGCATCCGTGCATGAGGTCAACAAATCAGCCGCAATCGCGGCGCAGTAAGGAGGGCAGTCCATTGTTCTCACGTTATAAAAAGACTGGTGGCGGCACGTCCGCGCAAGGCGAAGCGCCCAAGTTGCAAGCCGTTGAAGGCGGCAAACCTACGGCCCCTGCCCCGGCCCCCAAGACGGTCACCCGCAAGCCTGACCCCCACGCGACTGCGGCCCGCGTCGCGCCGGCGGACAAGGAACGTAAGCGCAAGGAACGCCTGGGCGAGATCAAGCTCGAGCTTCACAAGGAGCTGTTGGACAACCTGAACCTTGGCGCGTTGGAAACCGCGACGGAAAAGGACCTGCGCGCGGAAATCACCGCAATTGCCAGCGAAACGCTGGAACGCATGGGCGTTATTCTGAACCGTGAAGAACGCACGACCCTGAACCAGGAGCTGTTTGACGAAGTCACCGGCCTGGGCCCGCTTGAGCCGCTTTTGAAAGACGAAACCGTCAACGATATTCTGGTCAACGGACCGCAACAGATCTTTGTGGAACGCAATGGCAAGTTGCAGCTGACCGACATCACCTTCAAGGACGAACGTCACCTGCTGCGCATCATCGACAAGATCGTGTCCGCTGTTGGCCGCCGCGTCGACGAAAGCAACCCGCATGTGGATGCCCGCCTTGCGGACGGCTCGCGCTTTAACGCCATGGTGCCGCCGATTGCGGTCGACGGCAGCCTGGTGTCCATTCGTAAGTTCAAAAAAGACAAGCTGGGCATTGATGAGCTGGTCAATTTCGGCGCCTTTTCCGAAGAAATGGCCGCCTATCTGCAAGCCGCGGTCGCCTGTCGTCTGAACATCATCGTGTCGGGCGGGACCGGTTCTGGTAAAACCACCACGTTGAACGCCCTGTCGGGGTTCATTGATGATGACGAACGCATTCTGACAATCGAAGACACGGCCGAACTTCAGCTGCAACAGACCCACGTGGGCCGGATGGAAAGCCGCCCGGCAAACGTCGAAGGCAAGGGCGCAGTGTCACAACGTGACTGTTTGAAAAACGCCCTGCGGATGCGCCCTGACCGGATCATCGTTGGGGAAACGCGTGGCGAAGAAGTCATCGACATGTTGCAGGCCATGAACACCGGCCACGATGGCTCCATGACGACGATCCACGCCAACAGCGCGCGCGATGCCGTGTCGCGTCTGGAAAACATGGTCGCCATGGCCGGCATCGAAATGCCGCTGAAGGCTGTGCGCAATCAGATCGCTTCGGCTGTGAACCTTTTCGTGCAGGCCAGCCGCTTGCAAGATGGCTCGCGCCGCATGGTGTCGATCACCGAAATCACCGGCATGGAAGGCGAAGTCATTTCGATGCAGGAACTGTTCCGGTACGAACGCCTGGGCCTGCAACCAGATGGCAAAATCATCGGTCGCTTTACCGCGACTGGCGTACGGTCGCATTATTCCGATCGTTTCCGGCAGTGGGGTTACGACCTGCCGCAGTCCTTGTTTGAACCCGTGGCAGCGGAGTAAGCCTCATGGTCATTTCAGCAGAACCCATCATCTATGGCCTGATCTTCATCGCCGTCCTGGTGTTGGTCGAAGGCATCTATCTGACTGTCTTTGGCAAGTCGATCAGCCTGAACAACCGGGTCAATCGCCGTCTGGACATGATGGAAAAGGGCGCGGCCCGGGAAGAAGTGCTGGAACAGCTTCGCAAGGAGATGCACCAGCACCTGAATTCCAAGGGCATCCCGCTGTATTCCATCCTGGCGCTGAAGGCACAAAAGGCCAATATCGCCTTTTCGCCCAGCCAGCTGATCATGATCATGGTCGCGCTGATGGGGGTTGCCTATGTCGGCCTGACTGTCGGAACCGAGGCGGGATTGGCCGTGCGCATCCCCGTGTCGATCGCCATGGGCATCGGCGCCGTCTATGTCTGGATCAACAACAAGGCCAAGAAACGCCTGTCGATGATCGAAGAACAGCTGCCGGACGCAGTTGAGCTGATGGTGCGGTCCTTGCGCGTTGGCCACCCGTTCAATTCCGCGATCCAGATCGTGTCCAGAGAAGTCCCTGATCCCCTTGGGTCGGAAATGGGCGTGATTTCGGATGAAAGCGCCTATGGCCGCGACATCGGCGAGGCGCTGAAGGCCCTGGCCGAACGCATGGACATGCAGGATTTGCGCTTTCTTGCCGTGGCGGTGACGATCCAGCAGACCTCGGGTGGGAACTTGGCCGAGATCCTGGACGGTCTGGCCAAGGTGATCCGCGCCCGCTTCAAGCTGTTTCGCCGCGTCAAAGCCATCACCGCCGAGGCCAAGTGGTCCGGCACCTTCCTGTCGGGTTTCCCGCTGTTGGCCCTGGTGATGATCAACGTGATCCAGCCGAATTATTATGACGACGTGAAGGAAACCGCAGTCTTCATCCCCGCCTGCCTTGTCGTGGCCGGGTTCCTGATTGCGAATGTTTTCGTCATGCGCGCCCTTGTGAACATCAAGGTCTGAGAGGAAAAGCCATGCTTGACCAGATCAACACCATGCTGACCGACACCATGGGGCCATTGGGCCCGATGCTGGCGCTGGGAATTGTCGGCCTGTTCCTTGTGCTGGGCACCCTGCCCGTGCTCATGAAAAAGAACGTCGACCCGCTTGATAAGCTGAAACGCGACAACATGCGGCCCGCAGTCGACCCGAAACAGGCGCTGCGCACGGCGCAAGGTAATGACAAGCTCGAAAAATTCTCGGCGTTCCTTGAGCCGCAGGACGAGGAAGAATATTCGGCCATGCGCCTAAAACTGCTTCAGGCAGGTTATCCCGGCAAGGACGCGGTGCGTACTTTCCACTTTGCCCAGATGGCATTGGGCATTTTGTTCCTGATCCTGGGCCTGGGCTATGTGTTCATGCAAAAGAACACGGGCGCCGATGTCAGCACACAAAAGCTGATCCTGTCGATCCTGGTTCCCGGTGGTGCGGGCTATTACCTGCCCAAATACTGGGTGACGCGCCGGGTCGAGGCCCGCAAGGAAGAGATCACCAACGGCTTCCCCGATGCGCTGGACATGATGCTGGTCTGCGTCGAAGCGGGTCAATCGCTGGATCAATCGATCATCCGTGTTGCAACGGAAATCCGCGCCGGCTTCCCGGCTCTGGCAGATGAATTCCAGATCGTGGCGCATGAAATGAAGGCTGGTAAAGACCGCATCCAGGTCCTGCGTGACATGTCCGAACGCGCCGGCGTGCCCGATGTGGCCAGTTTCGTGACCGTGCTGATCCAGTCGACCAGCTTTGGTACGTCTATCGCCGAGGCACTGCGGGTTTATGCCGGAGAGATGCGTGATAAACGCGTCATGCGGGCGGAAGAAAAGGCAAACACCTTGCCCACCAAGATGACTCTTGCCACTATGATGCTGACCGTGCCGCCGCTGTTGATCATTCTGATCGGCCCGTCGGTCTATGAAATCTATGTAACGCTGCAAAACGCCAACTTCTAAGGGGCGGCTGCGTTCCACGACGCAGGACAAGGCGGACCAGGTGACCATTGCACGCATTACTCGGCTGGGACTGGCCTTTGGCCTGACCGCCCTCACAGCCTGCACGACAACGGGGCTGTCCTCTCAGGGGGACAGCCCTTACGCGCCGACTGGGGTCAAACGTGGCGCTGACAGCGTTGACGGGTTGATCGTCGGTCACCGGCTGATGGCCGCGGGCGAATATGAACTGGCGTTGAAATCCTATCTGCGTTCGGCAGCCGAACATGGCACCACGGTCGACGTGCTGTCGGCGATCGGGTCAGCCAACCTGATGCTGGGCCGTCTGGGCCAGGCCGAAAAGATCCTGCGCCGCGCGGTTGAAAAGGATGGCACCTTTCCCCCTGCCTGGAACAACCTGGGCGTCGTGCTGATGGAAACCGGCCAGACCGGCGAAGCGGCCCGCGTTTTCCGTGTCGCTTTCGGGCTGGATAGTGGCCAATCTGCCGAAATTCGCGAGAATTTGCGCCTGGCGCTCGCCAAATTGGAAAATCCGGGCTATGTTCCAGAGCAGAATGATAATTTCGCACTGGTGCGCCGGGGGGCCGGAGACTACCGCCTTCTGCCGACGCCATAAGCGGGTTCGAGCAGTAAGAGGACGCAAAATGCGCCAATCCATTCTTGTAACGCTCTGCCTTGGCGGAGCGGTGGCCCTGTCGGGCTGTGAAAAACCGTCGGGCGCAGCCGAGGTCAATCGTGCCATGGCTGATGTGAACGTGATCGACGAAAGCAACCTCAACGACATCATGTTGACAGTGGGCGACCCGGACGAGGCGGTCGCCTATTTCCAGCGGTCGGTTCAGGCGAACCCCGGTCGCATGGACTTGAAACGCGGCCTGGCCAAATCGCTTGTGCGCGCTGGCAAACCCAGCGAAGCAGCGCGGATCTTTGCCAAAGTCATTGCCTCGGATGAGGTGGTTGACGACGACCGGGTCGATCTGGCTGACGCCTTGATCCGCGCCGGGGACTGGGCCAAGGCCGAAACCGTGCTGGACACAATCCCGCCGACATTCGAAACCTATAAGCGTTATCGCCTGGAGGCCATGGTCGCCGACAGCAACCAGGAATGGGACAAGGCCGACAGTTTTTACGAGGTCGCCGTTGGGCTGACCACGAAACCGTCCGGGGTCTTGAACAACTGGGGTTATTCCAAGCTGACGCGCGGTGATTTCGCTGGCGCCGAGCGGCTGTTTTCCGAGGCGCTTACTTATGACAGCGGCCTGTTCACCGCCAAGAACAACCTGATCCTGGCCCGTGGTGCACAGAAGAAATACGACATGCCCATCATCCCGATGAACCAGGTTGAGCGGGCACAATTGTTGCACACGCTGGCCCTGTCGGCGATCAAACAGGGCGATGTCGTGACCGGCAAAGCATTGCTGAAAGAGGCCATCGACACGCACCCCCAGCACTTTGAGGCCGCCGTGCGCGCCCTTCGCGCGCTGGAAGACAACATTCAGGCTGGCTGACCCATGTTGACTGCACAAACGGCCACATCGGCCCTGTGGTTCCTGCCCTTTGCGACCCCCATTGCGATCTGGGCCGCCTGGAGCGACATGGCAACCATGAAGATCCCCAACAAGGCCGTGCTGGCCCTGTTGGTGGCCTTCGCAATCATCGGCCTGATTGCCCTGCCCCTGCCCGAATATGCCTGGCGCTGGAGCCATTTCGCCATCATCCTGGCGGTCGGGTTCGTCATGAATATGGGCGGATTGTTGGGCGCGGGGGACGCGAAGTTCGCCGCAGCCATGGCGCCCTTTGTGCTGCGTCAGGACACGATCCTGTTCGTCTATCTGTTCGCCGCCGTGCTGCTGGCGGGCTTTGTCACACACCGCATCGCCAAGCGCACGCCGGCCATTCGCGCGCGCACCGAAGGCTGGGAAAGCTGGCAGCGCAAGGATTTCCCCATGGGCCTGTGCCTGGGCGCGGCTTTGGTATTCTATCTGCTGATTGGCGTGATCTACGGCCGCTAAGACGTTTCGAATGGCTTCGCCATCCGACCGGGGGCGCCGCGCAAAAGCGCGGCGCCCCCGGTCTCATTCAACAAAGTCCTTATTTGCGGTACAAAATATACAGCTCCGTGCGTCGGACCTCGGCCAACAAGGTGTCTGTGGCGGCAATATCGGCCAGCATCACCTTGCGCAGCTTGGCAGAAATCGGACACAGCGGCACAAGAACCAAATCGGCATTTTCGAACCCGCTGAGCCCGCCGTAATACCACGGCGCCCCACCTGGCAACGGATCTGACGCCCCAAACAGCCAGAAACTGGACAGAACATCCGTCGTAAACAGGCTTTGACCATCCACCAATCCGCTGGATTTCAGATCGGCGGCGATGGTGGCAAACCAGTGGGCCATGCCCAAACCCAGGGTGCAATTTGCCAGTTCTTCGCCCATGAAGGTCGTGGCCTCGACCCGCGCGGGAACGTCATCGCGTGCCAGCATTGAGCCTGCCCCATCCAGAGGGATTTTCGCATCCGCCCTGTGGTTTCGAAGAGTTGCCACGCGCAGATCCGCATGGCGGGGCTGATCAGGCAACACAGCCGCATACCCCGCCGGATTTACGTTCAAATGGCGAAACGGGCTCCAGGCCATATTGATGAAACTGGGCGCGGCCAGGACCAGCGCGGCCAGGGCCGCCATGCCAACACCTTTCTGCATATCCCAGCCAATGGCATTGTGGATTTCACGCGTCGGACGCAGCATCCACAACAGCATGCCCAACAGGGCCAACCACTGAGGATCATTGCCGGAATTCTGCCAGGTCACATACAGAAACCCGGGCACCAACAGCAATAAGACCAGCCCCTCGAGGCCCCGTTCAGCCTGACGCAACAAAACGACCGACAGGATCAAAACCGCCGTGCCCACCAGATGCGACGGCGCGCTGATCACATCCTTCAAGGACATGCCTGGCTGCGGGCGCACGATGCTGCCCGACACGACCAGAAGGTCGCTCAGATAGCCCGTCCAATAGGTTGGGCCCATCATCATCGTCACCCCGGCGATCACCACCAAACCCGTCAAAACGGCCCAGACCCCCGTGCGCAGGGCCCCCCGCCCCACAAGCGCAACCAGGATCGGCACCGCGAAGGCGGCAAAGAAAGTCACCTTGGTCAGCGCCATGACAGACAGGGCCAGGCCGATCACGATCCCGTCCGCCAGAGCGTGCGCGCGCCCCTGCCCCGGCAGGATCGCCGACGCCAGGGCCAGGAAGGCCGCGGCCCAGGCCCAACGGTTGTAATGCATTGATGGCGAAATGCTGGGCTCAACCGTGCCATGCACCAACGCCAGCAGCAAAACCATCACGCCCGCACCGAACAAATAGGCCCATCCGCCGCGAAACCGGCTGGCCGAGACCCACCAGACGGCGGGGAAAAACGCCACAGCCACAAGGGCTTGGCCCAACAGAAACGCCTTGCCGACACCAAACCCCGCCTTGAGGAAGACCACGATGGGCGCAAAGGCCAGCACCCCGATGGGCGTGACGAAATCCTCATGCGGCAACTGTCCGTGCTCCATGCGGAACAGCACTTGCAACAGGTGGAACATATCGCCTTCGTGCTTGCCGACAAAGAAGGCACCGGGCGCCAGACTGGCCCCGACCAAAACGATCATCAGACTGATCAAGACCCCTGCCAGGATCACCGCATTCTGCCGCTGCATCACTCATCCCTCTTAACCGCATCGCAACACTAGCGTTGCACAATTGCCGATGCAAAACCTTGTCAGCAGTTTTTGTTGTCGAAATGGCCCCTGACGGGTAGAATCACGGAAAAAATCAGGCACAAAAAAGAGCAGTGATATGAATATGCAGACGGCACAAGTCATGGCGCCGCCACCAGCGCGCAACCTGTCCGACACCGGGCTGAGTGTCGTGATGATGCGCGACATCCTTCTGAAAACCATGTTCCGCATGAACCTGGACCTGATCACAGACCTGGAACGAACCCTGTGTCTGCCTGCCCGCGTGGTGCAGGAATTGATCGACATGGGCCGCGATCAGGGCTTGATCGAAGCGATGGGCACGCTGCACGCGGGCGCTGCGTCCAACGAAATGGGCTATCAGTTGACGGATGGCGGCAAGGCACGCGCGTTGGATGCGCTGTCACAATCCGAATACTATGGCGCAATGCCGATCCCGATGGATGACTATGCCGAACAGGTAAAACGCCAGTCGATCCGAAACATCACCATGACGCGCGACCAGTTGACCGGTGCCATGGGCCACCTGATCCTGCCCGATGACCTGCTGGACCACCTTGGCCCTGCGGTGGGCTCGGGCCGTTCGATCCTGATGTACGGGCCGCCGGGCAACGGAAAATCTTCGATCTCAAACGGGATCCGTGACGCGTTGGGCGACAAAATCTATGTGCCGCGCGCAATCGAATACTCGGGCCAGGTGATCACGGTCTATGATCCGATCGTGCATTCCTCGGCCGAAGAACACGCGGAAGACCCCAATTCATTGCGCCGCCGCTCAAACACCTATGACCGGCGCTATGTGCTGTGCGAACGCCCGACAGTGATCACCGGGGGGGAATTGTCCCTGGACATGCTAGATCTAGTTTATAACGCCACTTCAAGAACTTACCAGGCCCCCTTGCAGTTGAAATCAACTGGAGGCGTGTTCATTGTCGATGACCTTGGTCGCCAGGCAGAACCGCCTCAGGCGTTGATCAACCGTTGGATTGTGCCGTTGGAGGAAGCCAAGGACATCCTGGCGCTGCAATCGGGCGAAAAATTCGAGGTGCCGTTCGACACGCTGGTCATCTTCTCAACCAACTTCCACCCGAACGAGATTTTCGACAAAGCGGCCCTGCGCCGGATTTTCTTCAAGATCAAGATCGACGGGCCTGTTCAAGAGGATTTCCTGAAGATCTTCGCGATGGTCGCGCGCAAAAAGAAAATGCCGTTGGATGAGGCGTCGTTGGTCCATTTGTTGAAGAAAAAATATCCGACCATCGACAATGTCTATGCGAACTATCAGCCGGTTTTCCTGATCGATCAGATGATCGCGATTTGCGAATTCGAAGGCATTCCGTACCAGATGTCACCCGAGCTGATCGACCGCGCCTGGGCCAACATGTTCGTGCGCGAAGAGGAAATCATTCACTAAGGCGTCGGGGGCGGCCAAAACCGCCCTCTTTGCGCCTCTCGGTGCCACCCATCCCGTTACTGCGCGAAAAGTACCGCCAGAATGGCGTCCTGTGTGGCACGATCCCCGCCGGTCAACGTCGCCATGCTTTGCCCCAGCTGGGCATCATACCCAGCCTCGGCCAGGGCGACCAAACCGGCATCAGTATCTTTGCCCGACAGCGCGATCATCGTCTCGAGCTGTGCGGAACTGATCGACATCATCACCATGCGCACCGTGTCACCACCACCGCTGCCGCCAACCGGTACAAAGGACGCCGCTAAGGCGACAACGCCAAGCCCCATGATCCCCATCGCCAGGGGGCGTTTGAAATAGGTGGTGAAGGCACGCCAGTTCAGGACCACGTGCGCAAGAACTCCCACCAGCATCACCCAACCAGCCCATTCGTGAATGAGTTTGTTCAGCCCGCTGTCCAGGTGGAAAAACATCAATGTGCCTGTCATCCCCATGATCAGGAAGGATGCAACCGTCAACGGAGTGGCCCATTTGCGCAGGAATTTCATGATCTCGGCCTTTTGAATTTCAGATACCCCTGAAACGCGCGACTGGCAGAATTCTGTCGCTGGAAAATGTGGAATTTTCATCCCCGACACAAACGCCTAGACTGGCGGACATGATCCCCTGTCCAAAACTTTCAGCGATTGGTTTGACACCCGCGGATGGCACCCCCATCCGCATCAGTTGGACATGCTCGCGCGGGCGTACGACCCGGCGGTGATGCTGATTGCGCCAACGGGGGGCGGCAAGCGCTTGCAGAATTCCTACCTTTTCTGGTCGAAATCGGGGAAAAACCTGCGGCTGGCTTGCACACTTTATACATTTCACCGCTCAAGGCACTGGCGGCTGATATGCGGTGAAACTTGATGATCCCCATCCAAGATATGGGCCTGGCCATCCGGGTTGAGGACCGTTCAGGCGATACATCACAAACCCGCAAAAAGGCGCAACGCGCCGATCCGCCCCATATACTGATGACCACCCCCGAAAGCCTGGCATTGCTTTTGTCCTATGAAGACGCCCCACGAATTTTTGCCGGACTGCAACGCGTCGTGGTGGATGAGCTTCATACACTGGCCGAAAGCAAACGAGGGGACCAGCTGATGTTGTGCCTCCCCCGGCTGGCGGCGCTGTGTCCGGGTCTGCGCCGGGTCGGCCTTTCGGCCACCGTCGATGACCCGCCCGCTCTGGCACAATATTTCGCGCCGCATCCCACGCCCTGCGCCATCCTGACCGCAGACCTGGGCCCGGCCCCCGACTTCACCATGCTGCGCACGCAGCCCCCGCCGCCCTGGTCCGGCAGTAGTGGTAGATGTGCCATAAAGGCGGATCTGGCGGGCGCACCATCGCAATAAAGCCCCCTCCAAGGCCCTGTTATTGCCTGCAAACCGCTGGAAGGTAATCGAATGTCAGGCTGCAATCGAAGCGGCGTTGGACCACGACCTGGACGGTGACCCGCGTGGTCCGGGGCCACGTGACGTGTTGTGCCAGCACATTTTGATCACCGCCTGCGCCGCGCCTTTTGACGCCGACGACCTGTTCACCCAAGTGACAGGCGCGGGTGCCTATTGCGCGTTCAGCCGCGCCGCGTTTGACGACTGTCTGGATTTTGTTGCCACCGGCGGGTACGCCCTGCGCGCCTGTGATCGCTGGCAACGATTGCTGCAACGCACCGACGATAAATGGCGGTTGCGCGACCCGCGCCTGGCGCAACAAATCCGTATGAACATCGGCACGATCCAGGCCCCCCATACGCTGAAGGTCCGCATGAAGGGGCGGGGCGGAAAACCCTTGGGCGAGGTCGAGGAAGGCTTCGCGGCCCCTCTGTTTCTTGAAGTCGGCAAGGTGCCCGTCGATGGTGCCGGGGCCGAAGCTCTGTTGACGACCGAGGCGGACCGGCTGACGGCTGCGGCCGGATTGGCTTAGGCCTTGATTTTCGGCCCGGAATGTTGTTGGAACAAAATATGAACGGGTATGATTTCATCTTTGCGGGCACACGGTTGCGCATGCTGCCATCTGGCGCGTTGTGGTGGGCTGAGACGCGTACTCTGTGTGTATCGGACCTGCATCTGGGGAAATCCGAACGGATTGCCCGGCGCGATGGCACCCATTTGCCACCCTATGAAACCCGCGACACCCTGGCGCGTTTGTCCCTGGACATAGAGCTGAGCGAAGCGGCGACGGTGATCTGTCTGGGCGACAGTTTCGACGACCTTGAGGCCAGCGAAAACCTGGATGAAGCCGATACCTTGTGGTTGACCGGGCTGATGGCGGGGCGGCGTTGGGTCTGGATCGAGGGCAACCATGACCCAGGCCCCGTGGGGTTGGGGGGCACGCATCTGGCCGAACTCCACGCCCCGCCTTTAAGCTTTCGCCACATTGCGCGGGCAGGTGCGGCAGGAGAAATTTCCGGACATTACCACCCCAAGGCGCAGGTTCGGCTGCGGGGACGCGGGCTGTCGCGCCCGTGCCTTTTACATGACAGTGATCGCGTGATCCTGCCCGCATATGGCACATATACTGGCGGTTTGCGATCTGACGACGCAGCCCTTGGACGCCTGATGCGCCCTGAGGCTGTGGCGGTTCTGGTTGGAAACGTACCGCGGGCTATTCCGATGCCGCGCGGCTAGCTCTCAGGTATTTTCCACCTGACGGGGTGTTTTCTGTGTGGCCGCCCAAACTCACCGGCTTTCGACCAATGGGTGGTGGTTTGGCTGACTGGACCCTGAGTGTCATCCTTCAAAATCAGGAGTGACCGCCCCTTTTCACGCCGGCTTTGCGTCATGACATAACGGGACGAAACTGTTGGTTCCCCCTGCCCGCCCTGATACCCCGAAAGCAGGCCCACCCGGATCGTCAACAGGATAGGAAACAGAATGGCAGAATGTGACCCACAGCTCGAAGCCCGCTTGCGCGACAGTTTCGCGCGCCAATCCATGATGCATACGCTGGGCGCCGGGCTGACGGACATTCGGCCCGGGCAGTGTCAGATCACCTCTTCGATCCCCCCCGGGGCTTTGCAGCAGCACGGTATTGGCCATGCAGGGTTGACCTTTTCCATCGGGGACAGCGCGGCGGGCTATGCTGCGCTCAGTCTGATGCCCGAAGATCAGGAGGTTGTGACATCAGAAATGAAGATCAATCTTCTGGCTCCCGCGCAGGGCGATCACTTGGTCGCCGAGGGGCGCGTGATCAGACCGGGGCGCCGATTGATGACCGTTCAGGCAGATGTTTATGCGGTCAAGGGTAAGACACGCCACCACATCGCAGTGCTGTTGGGCACCATGGTTCCGGTCCCTCTCAGCCACGCGGGATAACTGCCGCAACGTGAGGCTTGGGTTTTGCCACGGCCCTGTCCAAACTGCCCCAAATCGAGGAGAACACCATGAGCGAACGTGTCACGATTACTGAAGACGGCCCCGTTGCCATTGTCACACTTTCGCGTCCCGAAAAACGCAATGCGCTGGACCTTGAGATGATCGAAGCGATCGTGGCGGCCGGGGTGTCTTTGGCCAAGCGCAAGGATATCCGGGCCGTGGTTCTGACCGGCGCCGGCGAAGCATTCTGTGCCGGGCTGGACGTGGCAGCCATGCCCTTGCTGGCCAAGGCTGCCAAGGACGTTGGCTTTGCCAAGCGCACACACAACCGGTCAAACCTGTTTCAGGCAACCGCGATGGTTTGGACCGAGCTGCCGCAACCGGTGATCGCAGCAATCAACGGATATGCTTTTGGCGGTGGATTTCAAATCATGTTGGGGGCGGACATGCGTATCGCGGCACCTGACGCCCGCTTTTCGATCATGGAAGGGCGCTGGGGCTTGATCCCGGACATGGGCGGCATGGTCCTGATGCGCCGTTTGGCCCGGGGTGATGTGATCCGCCGCTTGACCTATACGGCCGAACAGTTCGCCGCCGCAGATGCACAGGCCTGGGGCTTTGTGACCGAATTGGCAAAAGACCCCGTTGCCCGGGCAAAAGACCTGGCCCAGCAGATCGCCCTGAAATCCCCCGACGCCGTGCGGGCTGCGAAACAGTTGATCACCGACACTGAATTGACCGATATCGAATCCACATTGATCCTTGAAAGCGTTGTGCAAGAAGGGCTGGTTGGAACGCCAAACCAGATGGAGGCGATCATGGCTGGCTTGCAAAAACGGGACCCGGTCTTCAAGGACTGATCTGTTCCAACGCCGACCTACACGGCCTTTAGGCGTTTGCCCCCTTGTGCGCGCACCTAAGAAACTGCGCATATAGAACGACCTGGCTGGCAGACGCGAAGGCAGGGCTGTCCTTGTCAGAGGGTGCTGGGAATGGGTGACCCTCCCCATCTGTTATGGGTGTATTCGTGGCCTCATCGTCCGATTGGAACTTGGAAATCGCGCGTTCCAGCAGGGCAGCCTCGCTGCGCAATGTGTGACTGGTGGCGTTGACTTGTTCAAACATCGCCGCGTTGACCTGAGTTGCGCCATCAAGTTCACTGATGGCGCATTGACACCCGCCAAGCCTGCGGCTTGCTGATCGACCGCATCTGCGGCCTCCGAGGTTTGCTTGGAAATGACACCGATCGCATCGCTCACCTCCGACACGGCCTGCATGGCCTCGGCCACTATGGTCACACTTTTCGACACTGACGAAATATTCTCAGACACAGATTGCACGGTCGCGCTGATTTCATCCATCGCTGCGGCGGCGTCTTCCAGCGACGCGGTGCATTTTTCGTCCTGCGTGCCAGATCGTCAGCAGACGCCTGAATCTCATCGGATTTCAGCGATACCGTCTGACCACTGGATGATATCTCTTCCACCATTTCCTCGAGCGTTCCCAGGGTTTGGTTCATGTTGCCCTGCAACGCCTTGAACACCCCTTCGTAAAACCCGTCCATTCGCACCCGAAGATTGCCATGGGACAGATCCATCAACACATCACCCGTCGCCGACAGGTTTGCTTCGCCCCCGGACAAGAAAGAATTAGCCGCCTCGATCAACACAATCAGGTTTTGATCCGCCACATCTGTGTCGGCCCGGTATGTGAAATCACCCCGCATGGCTGAGGCCATTTCCGCGGCATCCAGGCGGGCCTGCTTTTCGGCGGCCATATTGCATTCCAGCAACTCCCGTTCGCGTTGATCTGCCGCCTGTTTTTCCTGTTCCATCTGGCGGCGTTCGATCAGGTTTTCGCGGAAGGCTTTGCCGCTTTCGCAATGGCGCCAAGCTCGGTGTCCAGCAGCATGTTATCGACACGAATATCGGCTCCTCCTCCGGCCAGTTTTTCCAACTCAACCGCGATCCGTCTGGCGGGGCGGGCAATTTTGAACAACAGAATGCGCGCGCTGACCACCGCCAAGACAACCGACGACACCACAACGACCAGGGCCGACAGGAGGGTCAGGAGCCGGGTATAGATCAGATCCTCATTCAACTGTGCCTTGGCAAGGGCCGTTTCCACAGAAATCGCCTTGGCCAACCCCGTTTCATGGGCCGTGATCACACTTTCGATGTCTGCCAGCGCGGCGGAGCTCTTCCGCCGTCACATCAAACCGTGCATAGGCCGCCAAGGCCTCACGGGCGGCACTGATTGCGGTCTCGACCCGGGCAACCCGAGGGGCATCCTGGCGCAGCACATAGTTCTTGAACTGATGGATCATGCCGCCATACCTCATGGTCGCGACAACCGAAATCAGGACCCGCAGCATAATCATAAACCCCAAAAGATACGCTGGGATCGGTGTCGCGCAGGAATGTGAAACTTCGGTTAGCAGAACAGCGGCAAAACCCGTGCACCAGGGGTTTTGCCTATCCTGTTTGTCGCAGGGATGCCCGGATCAGGCGGTCAGGCCTTCGGGTTCCGTCAGGCCATTTGCGCGACAACAGGCCGTCACGGTATTGGCCAGCAGACAGGCAATGGTCATCGGCCCAACGCCGCCGGGAACCGGTGTGATGGCGCCCGCAACGGCAGCAGCGCTTTCGAAATGCACGTCGCCCACCAGGCGGGTCTTGCCTTCGCCCTTTTCCGGGGCTTCAATGCGGTTTATGCCCACGTCGATGACGGTTGCGCCCTTGGCGATCCAATCGCCCGGCACCATTTCTGCACGCCCAACTGCGGCCACGACAATATCGGCGCGGCGCACCACATCCGGCAGGTCCCTGGTGCGCGAATGCGCGATGGTCACGGTACAGCTGTCGCCCAGCAAAAGCTGCGCCATCGGTTTGCCAACGATGTTAGAGCGGCCAATCACGACCGCGTTCATGCCCGAAAGCGATCCATGATGGTCACGCAGCATCATCAGGCAGCCCAGCGGCGTGCAGGGCACCATGGATTTCTGTCCCGTGCCCAGCAGACCGACATTCGAGATGTGAAACCCGTCCACGTCTTTCGCCGGGTCGATCGCATTGATCACCAGATCTTCGTTCAGATGCCCAGGCAGCGGCAATTGCACAAGGATTCCATGCACTTTGGGGTCGTTATTCAACTGATCGATCAACGCCAGAAGGTCGGCTTCGGAGGTTTCGACATCCAGCTTATGTTCATAGCTGTTCATGCCGACTTCGGCGGTCTGTTTGCCCTTGGATCGCACATAGACCTGCGAGGCGGGATCTTCGCCCACCAGCACCACGGCCAGGCCGGGGGTAATGGCGTTTTCTTCCTTAAGACGGGTGACGTGGGCCGCGACTTTTTCGCGGACCGTGGCGGCGAAGGCTTTGCCGTCGATGATCGTGGCGCTCATGGGTCTATCCTTGGTTTTCGACGCAGACGTAACTGTCGCGGTAGTGGTTCATTTGCAGGCGCGTGGCAAGCGCGGCGTTCTTCATCACAGTGGCAACGGTGACGGGGCCGACGCCGCCGGGCACGGGGGTGATCCTGCCGGCAATGGGCGAACAGCTGTCAAAATCCGCGTCGCCGACGGTTTTGCCTTCGACATCCTTCAGGGGATGCACGGTTTTTTGCAGTGTTTTCAGCGGGATGTGGTCAGGCAATGGGCGCTGAATGATGATACCATTGACGCGCGGGTCGCCGTTCAAATCCTGCAAAATGCCTGTCAGCTGTTCCAGCGAGGTTTCCTGCGGATAATTGCGCGCCTCGAGCCGAACACCGGCGCTTTCGGCACTGCGTTGCTGGTTGCGCACATAGAGTTCGACGGCGGCGGTATCGCCCACACTGACCGAGACCAGTTTCGGCTGCCGGCCCTCGGTGGCCAGCGCGGCGGCGTCAACCGCCACCGCCTTGCCCATTTGGGCGGCGATGGCTTTGCCGTCGATGATCGTGGCGTTCACTCGGCCTTGTCCTTCGTGTCGCCGATGACCTGCGCTTCGCGGGTGATCGACCAGTCAATCAACTGGCGCCAAAGGGTTTCGGCCAGATCGGGGTCCAGCCCCTGCCCGTCCGCCGCCTGGCGCACCTTGGTGACCACGTCCTCTACCCGGGACGGAATGCGCGCCGGCCAGCCGTTCACTTGTTTCAGCTGAATGGCGCGGTCGATATAGCCCGCCCGTTTTGCCAGAAGGGCCACCAGGTCGCGGTCCAGGGTGTCAATTTCGGCACGCAGCGCGGGCATCGAATTGCAATCGGTCGGGGGTGTCAACTTGGTCATGGGGTGTCCCTGCGGGTCAGATCAGTCCTGACCCGCAAAGACCTTATTTTGCGGCTTAGAACAAGCCTTCAACCTCGCCTGCGTCATTGATGCCGATCGACAACGCCGCGGGTTTGCGCGGCAGACCCGGCATGGTCATGATTTCACCGCAGACGACAACGATGAAACCGGCACCGGCGGACAGGCGAACCTCACGCACAGGCACCGAATGGCCGGTGGGCGCGCCGCGCAGGGTCGGGTCCGTGCTGAACGAATACTGCGTTTTCGCCATGCAGACCGGCAGGTGGCCATACCCGGCCTCTTCCCAGTCGCGCAACTGGTTGCGGATCTTGTTGTCGGCCAGAACCTCATCCGCGCGATAAATGCGCTTGGCGATGGTTTCAATCTTTTCGAACAGCGGCATGTCGTCGGGATAGATCGGCGCGAAGCTGGCGACATTAGCGTCAGCGATTTCGGCAACCCGGATTGCCAGCGCTTCCGACCCTTCCGACCCCAGCTCCCAGTGGCGCGACAGGATCGCCTCGGCGCCATGGCCATCGACATAGTCCTCGACCGCCGCCACTTCGGCATCGGTGTCGGTGACAAAGTGGTTGATCGCAACCACGACCGGCACGCCGAAGCTTTTCAGGTTCTCGATGTGGCGACCCAGGTTGTCACAGCCGTTGTTCACGGCTTCGACGTTTTCATCCCCCAGATCGGCCTTGGCAACACCGCCGTTCATTTTCATCGCCCGCACCGTCGCCACCAGCACAACCACCGAGGGGGCCAGACCGGCCTTGCGGCACTTGATGTTCATGAACTTTTCAGCGCCCAGATCGGCACCGAAACCGGCTTCGGTGACGACATAGTCGGTCAGTTTCAATGCGGTTTGCGTCGCGATAACCGAGTTGCACCCGTGTGCGATGTTGGCGAACGGGCCGCCATGCACGAAGGCCGGGTTGTTTTCCAACGTCTGCACCAGGTTGGGCTGCATCGCGTCTTTAAGCAGAACCGTCATGGCGCCATCGGCGCCAATGTCACGGCAATAGACCGGCGTGCGGGCACGGGTATAGGCGACGATGATGTCGCCCAGACGTTCTTGCAGGTCGGCCAGATCGTTGGACAGGCACAGGATCGCCATGACTTCAGAGGCCACGGTGATGTCATACCCGGTCTGACGCGGGAAACCGTTCGACACGCCGCCAAGCGACACAACAATGTCACGCAGAGCGCGGTCGTTCATGTCGACCACACGACGCCACGCCACACGGCGTTCGTCGATTTCCAGCTCATTACCCCAATAGATGTGGTTGTCGATCATTGCCGACAGTAGGCTGTGCGCGCTGGTGATGGCATGGAAATCGCCGGTGAAGTGCAGGTTCATCTCCTCCATCGGCACGACCTGGGCGTAACCGCCACCAGCCGCCCCGCCCTTCATGCCAAAGTTCGGGCCCAAGGAGGCCTCGCGGATACAAATCATCGCGTTCTTGCCGATACGGTTCAGACCATCGCCCAGACCAACTGTGGTCGTGGTCTTACCTTCGCCGGCGGGTGTCGGGTTGATTGCCGTCACCAGGATCAGCTTGCCATCTTCGCGGTCTTTCAGCGAATTGATGAACTCCTGACCAACCTTGGCCTTGTCATGGCCATAGGGCAGCAAATGCTCGGACGGGATGCCCAGCTTGTCGCCAACCTCTATGATCGGGCGTTTCTTGGCTTCGCGGGCAATTTCGATGTCGGATTTATAGCTCATCTTTGGTCCCTGTTTGGTTGGGTGCGGCCTTGTGTCATGATCGCGTATACAGGTCGCATTTTGGATTTCCAGGCGGGAATCCGACATTTTCCGCACCTAAATCGTCGCGCGTGTGTCAATGCGTTTCACATGGGAAACTGCGTTAGCCATTCCGCGACAAGGTGAACGTGGCCTCGGCAACTGCCTGACCATTCACCTGTGCCTGAATCCGGTGCAGCCCGGCGTAATGGCGCCGCGTCGTCACCTCGCGAAGCTTATGCGCCTTGGTCAGAGTGCAGGTCGCGCCGGGGGCCAAAGTTGTCTGCGTCCACTTGAACACTTTTGGCCCGGTCTTGCCGCCTGCGCGCACATAATGCAGCACATAATCCACGACCAGTTTCTGCGCAGTCTTTCCTGTGCTTTGCAGCGTCAAAACCATCTCCACATCATCCCCCATGCGCGCGGTTTCGGGCGAGAGGGTGAACCTGGCGCTCAGCTGCGGCGGCGCATAGCCAAACGCCGCCAATGCCCCAGGATGGCCCGCCTTGATCAGGGTGCGACAAGCATGGCGCACCAACTTTTCACGGTCGTTCGACGCCCCTTGCAGCCAATCCATCGCGATTTGCGCCACAAGATCCGGGTGATCCTTGGCGATGTCATTCAGGTTGTTGGCCACGGACCGGCGCACATAGTCGCTGGGATCATCGCGCAAGCGTTCCAGAATGGGCAGGACCGGCACGGGATCGGCGATCAGCGCCTTTAGCTGCATGCCCCAAGGCAGGCGCGGCCGCGTGCCCTCGCTGGCCAAACGGCGCAGGTGGGGATTGGGATGCTGTGCCCAGCGGCTCACATGGACCATGGCGCGGACCTGATCGGCCTGAAGAAACGGGCGCACGTCAAATTCGGCGGAAAAGCGCGGCGTAAAGGCGGCCAGCGTGTCCAGCGCCAGGTCGAAATGGTCCAGACCGCGGCGCGCAATGACTTCGCCCATCGGCATCATCGCCCAGCCGCGAATACCATGTTCGGCGGCCTTGCCGACCCATCCTTCGTCATCCTCGCTGGGATGCAGGGCCGCGATCATCTGGGCGCTGGCTTTGGAGAAATCATCAGGCAGACAGACCTGTAAGGCATCGGCGATGTGATGGCTGCGCGCCTTCAGCTCCAACGCGTTCAGCCCGTCCGTGGCCAGCGCCTGAAACCGGGCCGCATCGAACGGCCCGGCGTCAGTTAGGTGGCGCGCCATGTTGGCGATCATCTCTGCATTGAACGCGTTCTTGAAGGGCTCCATCAGGGGGTCCAACCGCGTTGATCGGGGATGTGCAAGCGTAAATCGTCCCCGACACGCAGCGGGCCTTCGCATTCCACCCAGGCCGTGACGCCGCGCAGGCCCTTGGCGGCTTCTTTGAAGGCGCGCCCCTTGCCCGGCAAGTCTTCGTCGATCACTTTGGCCGGCAAGTGGCAGGGGCGGTTTTCCATGTCGACCACCAGCGTCGTGCCATCCTGGGTTTGCAGGCGTGAGGACGGCGGGACATGGGTGAAATCGGCAATGCCTTCGACCATGATACTGGCGCCGATCCAGGCGGGGTTCAGCGTTTCAAGTCCCATGTTTGCCGCGATCTGGGCCAGCTCCTCGGCAGAAACAACCGAGAACTGACGCGTGTTCCGGATCACAGTGCCCAGCGTATACTGGCTGCGCACGCGTGAACAGGAGGGGCGGGTCAGGCCCGACCGGCTCTCCCAACTGAAACCAGCAAAAGTCGCCTCGATCTCGCCCTCAGGCTGATTGCGCAGGCTGATGTCGCGGTCCGGGTTGAACCCCAGCCAGGTGATACGACCGATGTGATCTGTGGGGATGAGAGCGGGCATGGTGTCCTCCTGTGCGCCGCCCCATGCTGCCCCGCCAACTCTGGACCCACAACCCGCAAGCTGCCATATTCTGTCAGGAGTAGTTCGAGGAGGGTTTTTATGCTGGGTGTGCGTATTTTGGGCCGCGCCATCGCAGCGCATTGGATCATATGGGTTTCGTGCTGGCCTTTGCCGTGCCCTGTTTCATCGTTATCTCAGCAGGGGGTCTGCCCTTTGTATTGTCCCAGCGCATTGGACCCAATGATGTGGTCCGCACCTTTGTGACTCTCGTCATTGTAGCGCCTTGCCTGGTGACGGTTCTGGCGATTTCCTGGTTTCGCACATTGCTGCGTCCGGCCCAGTATCCAACGCCCTTGCGCAGCCTGCGTGGCCAGCCCCTGTGGCCCTTCCGGCACCGGGGCTCAAGCCCGGAAAGGATATCGCTTGTTTTCGGTTTTCTGCTCCTGGCAAGCCGCCTCCCCCAGATACTGGCGGGCCTGTGTGTCTTCGCCCTGGGGCTTAGCCTGCCGGGCATTGCCGCTTTGGGCGCAAGCCCAGCGCGTGCGCCGATCCGATATTCTGTGCGCCACTTACACCATGCGTTCGTGATCCTTCTGGCGCTCAGCCTTGTGCAGGCACCGGCCCAAATTCAGATATGGAACTTTCTGCACATCGGCCAAGTGCCCCTCACTTCTCGGTTTCTCGGCCTGACAATCCCTCGAACCTATAACCAAGACCTGGCCAACATTCACTTTGTTATCGGAGGCGTGGTTGTGGGGCTGATCTGGCTGGTGAAATTGGGTGTCTTGGCTGGGTATTACCGCGAGTTTACGATGACCTAGGCACGACAGCCGTAAAGAACACGCGACGAAAGGTGAGCAATACGCG
>Ga0209345_10001535_pt1 | contig 27316 bp, 23 predicted proteins | sample Cruoilmetagenom7_FD_187294 | JGI IMG/M metagenome (GOLD analysis project Ga0209345, IMG submission 187294) | Oil polluted marine microbial communities from Coal Oil Point, Santa Barbara, California, USA - Sample 7 (SPAdes) (version 2) | ecosystem: Environmental > Aquatic > Marine > Oil seeps ...
CGGCCGCGGCAGCTGAAGGAACCGCGCAGCGGACCAGTTTGGCAGGCTGCGCGGTCAAGGGGCTGCAAGCTTTCCAGCATGCGGTGCTGCCTATGGCGGCGCTGGCATACAGTTTGCGCGACAACCCCTCGAGCCTGTATATCGCGGCCGGTCTTGGCCTGTTTATTGCGCTGGTCAGTGCCGGTGTCTCCTATCTTGGATGGCGCCGTTTAACCTATACCGCCGGTTTGACCGACATCAGGGTCGAGAGCGGCATAATATCGCGCGCTGCCCGTTCCGTCCCGTTCGAGCGGATACAGGATGTAAGTGTTGAACAAAGCCTGATCCCGCGTCTGTTTGGATTGGTCGAAATACGTTTTGAAACCGGTGCTGGCGGCCAGGATGAATTGAAGCTGGCCTATTTGCCCCCGGCCGAAGGGGCCCGGCTGCGCGAACTGGTTCGTTCGCGCAAGAATGTTTCTGGCGCTGTTTTGGGGGCCAGTTCCGGGGCCAGTTCTGGGCCAAATGTTGACAGCAATGCCGATGATGAAGCGCCCCAGCCCGACCAAATTGGCGAGGGCGGGACCGCTCTTTTTGCCATGGATACACCCCGGCTGCTGACATTCGGTTTGTTTGAATTTTCGCTTGCGGTGGTGGCAGTTATTGCCGGCACGCTGCAGCAATTTGGGGAATTTCTACAGATTGATTTTAAGAGTATGGCTGAATGGCCAGAGCATTTTGCAAAACCGATTGCGGCGTTGCTGAAAATGGGGCCATTGGCGCAAATTCTTGGTGTGGCGGCGGTATTGGCCATGTTGGCGCTCGTTGGTTTTGGGGCCGGATTGGCTCGGACGATTTTGCGCGATTGGGGCTTTCTGCTTGAACGCACAGCCAGGGGTTTTCGCCGCCGCCGCGGCCTGTTGACCCGGACTGATGTGGTGATGCCTGTTCACCGCGTGCAGGCAGTGCGGGTCGGGACCGGGCTTATCCGCCGCAGATTTGGCTGGCATGGGCTGAGTTTTGTCAGTCTGGCGCAAGATAGCGGGGCTGCCAATCATTCAGTTGCCCCTTTTGGCCAGTTGGATGAAATCAATCCGATCATCCGCGAGGCAGGTTTTGATCCGCCCGCAGAGACACTTGATTGGCAGCGGGGTGAAAAAAATTACCGCATTGATGGCGCGCTGGCGGCAGCCCTTTTGGCTGTGCCGGCCACAATAATCCTGCTTGCAACAGGCCAGTTCTGGTTCGCTTTCCTGCCGTTTGGCGCAGCGGGCATGCAGGCATTGCGCGGGGCTTATTTGTGGCGTTTTGAACGCAATGCATTGTCTGCCACACAATTGTTCATCCACAGCGGCTGGCTGGCCCCGCAATTGGCCATTGCCAGCCGGGTGAAATTGCAATCGGCAGAAATCAGTCAGCATTTCCTTGGCCGCTGGCGGGGTTATGTATCGCTTCGACTGGGCCTGGCTGGCGGTACCATGACGCTAAGGGGGATCAATCCTGCGCGGGCACATGCCTTACGCAGTGCGATACTTGCCAGTATTGCCGAAACCGATTTTTCCCGATTGGGCCAGATCCAGGATCAAACAGGCGCCCATTAGAACAGGCGCTAGATTACTGGATCATTAGGCAATTTAGGCAATTTAGGCAATTCAGGCACACAATACCTTCATCAGGCCCGCAAATCCGCCCATTGCGGATGGGAATTAAATTTCGCTTCGACATAGCTGCAACGCGGGACAATCTTGAAACCTTGCGTGCGGGCATCTGCGATCAAATGCTGCACCAAGGCGCCCGCTATCCCGCGGCCGCCAATTTCGTGCGGGACCTGTGTGCTTTCGATTACGCGTGACCCATCTTCGCGCGCGGCCCAGATCAGGCGGCCAATTGCGCTGCTGCCGGGGATTGCCGCGCGGTATTCACCCGATTTTCCATCACCGTTTTGGTCTGTATCGTGGTGGGTAATCTTCAGTCCATCTATGGCCATGAAATTGGGTCCTTCTTGCGCTGAACGGCGCGGTGTATAGGGGCATTGATATGCAGTTCTTGTCTGACAATTCAGCCAGCGTCCACCCTGCTGTGTGGGCCGCCCTATATGCTGTGGATGCATCGCAAGCGCCCTATGATGGTGATGCGCTTTCGCAGCGTATGGACGATGCGTTTTCGCAATTGTTCGAACGTGAATGTGCCGCTTTATGGGTTGCCACCGGGACTGCGGCCAATTGTCTTGCGCTTGGCGCCATGGTCGCGCCCCATGGCGCGGCGGTGTGCCACCGCGAGGCGCATATCGAAATGGATGAAGGCGGCGCGCCGGGTTTCTACCTCCACGGCGCCAAATTGCTGCTGGCTGATGGCGCCGCTGCCAAGCTGACACCGGACAATATTCGCGCAGTCATCGACCCGATCCGCGATGATGTGCATCAGGTGCAGCCCCATGCCATATCGATCACTCAGGCAAGCGAATATGGCTGTTCATACCGGCCGCAAGAAATTGTGGCGATTGCCGATCTGGCACGGTCACGCGGGTTGCGGCTGCATGTTGATGGCGCGCGTTTTGGCAATGCGGCGGCGTTTCTTGAATGTTCACCGGCAGAGGCGGCGGGCCCCGTGGATGCTTTGAGTTTTGGCTGTGTGAAGAATGGCGCAATGAATGCCGAAGCTATTGTTTTTTTCGATCCTGCCTTGGCTGATGTGGCGCGTTTCCAGCGCAAGCGGGCGGGGCATTTGCAGTCGAAGGGCCGGTTTCTGGCGGCACAAATTCTGGCGATGCTTGAAAATGATCTGTGGCTGCATAATGCGCGCGGCGCCAATGCCGCGGCACAAGAAATTGCCCGCGCGGCGGGGGATCGGTTGCTGTATCGGGCCGAGGCGAATGAACTGTTTATCCGCTGCAACATGGCCGAGCGCGAGGCATTGCGCGCGCAAGGTTTCGGATTTTACGATTGGGGCGGCGGTGCGGCCCGGTTCGTCACATGTTGGAACACCAGCGATGAAGATACATTGGCGCTGGCCAAGGCCATCGCTTCTTTATGACCAAACCTTCTGCGCATGACTTGTTCAGCCCGCGTGTGGCCGCGCCGTTCTTGCTGGTGGCGCTGATCTGGGGGTCAACCTGGTGGGTTATTACCGGCCAGATCGGTGATGTTCCGGCCAGTTGGTCTGTCACCTGGCGGTTCTTGCTGGCGATGCCTTGTATGTTTGTGCTGGCGCTGATTTACCGCAAGCCGATTAATATTGGCCGCAGCGGACATGCCGCGGCGATATGTGTCGGGCTGACGCAATTCTGTTTTAATTTCAATTTCGTCTATCGCGCCGAAGCGCATCTGACATCAGGAATTGTTGCGGTGATGTTTGGTATGCTGATCGTGCCCAATGCAATTTTGGGGCGCATTGTGCTGGGCCAGCAGATGACCGCGCGTTTCCTGCTGGGCGGCGTGTTGGCCATTGGCGGTATTGCAATGCTGCTGACCCACGAGGCGCAATTATCGCCGCTTGGCGGGAACATCACGCTGGGGATCGCCTTGGCCATTGGCGGCATTCTGTCTGCCTCCATCGCCAATGTAATGCAGGCAAATCGCACCGGCATGGCCGTGCCGCTGCTGAGTTTGCTGGCGTGGGCGATGCTGTACGGTGTGATTGCCGATTTTGCGCTGGCCTGGGCCACCGCCGGTCCGCCGGTTATTCCAACGCGCTTGGATTATTGGGCTGGAACTGCGTGGTTGGCGCTGGCGGGATCGGCCGTGACCTTCCCGCTTTATTACGCAATCGTGCGCGAAATCGGGCCGGGCCGGGCAGCCTATAATGGCGTGTTTGTGGTGATTATTGCGATGCTGATTTCAACCTTGATCGAAGGGTATGAATGGTCACTGCTGGCTGGCGGCGGGGCAATTTTGGCGTTGGTTGGAATGGTGCTGGCGCTGCAGGCGAAAAACAGCTGACCAAAGCGCTGAACAAAGCAATGCTGATTACATCAGGCTGCGCAGCCCGGCTTTAAAATCTGGATAGGCAGGCTTCCAGCCGAGCATCCGTTTGGCCTTGCCATTGGCGACCCTGCGGTTTTCGCCATAGAAATCCCGCGCGGCGGGGGAAAGCCCGGCGTCTTCCAATGATTGGAGCGGGGGGGGCTGGATACCCATAATCGCGCAGGCTTCCTCGATCACGGCGTTTTGGCCTGCAGGCAGATCGTCTGACAGATTATATGCCCCCGACGCGCCCTCCAGCCCGGCAATCACCCCGCTGACGATATCATCGACATGGACCCGGCAAAAAACCTGTTCGGGCAGGTCGATCCGCTTGGCTGCGCGCGCCCTCAGCCTGTCAAATGCGCTGCGCCCGGGGCCATAAATGCCCGGCAGGCGGAAGACCCGTGCGCCCCGTTTTAGCCATGCACCATCTGCCTGCGTTCGCGCTGTGCGCCGGCCGGTGCCTGTGGGCGCGCTTTCATCAACCCAGGCCCCGCCGGTATCGCCGTAAACCCCGGTGGAGGATAAATAGCCCAGCCATTCATGCCCCAGCGCATCGCCATATAATCCAAGCACCGGATCCGCGCCATCTGCCGGCGGGGCGCAGGCCAATATATGGCTGGCCCGCGCCAGCGCCGCGCGGACAGCGGTTTCATCGGTGAAATCCAGGTTCCCTGCGCCGCCTGTGCCATCCACAACCCAGCCTTGCCCGCGCAAAACTGCGGCAATGCGCGATGCGGTGTAACCCATGCCGAAGATCATCAGACGCTTCATTGATTAAAACAGCCCTTTTTCGCCGCGGTCATGTGCGCTCCTTCAAAATCATGCTGTCTGCCTTGCTGTTGCTATCGCTGCCACGTGTCAATCACCCGGGGCCAAGCTTGCCGCCGCAATGGCCATCAATCAACGCAAGCGTTGGGCAAATGTTTGTGCCATGAAGGGGTGAAGCAAACACCTTGAAAGTCATTCCCATGGATATCGCGCGCACCCCGTCCAGCACTGGTGGAAACCCTGAAATGGCCGATGCGGCAATGAAGCCTAAAAGCCCGCCGACCATCCGGCGCGAAGATTATCTGCCCTTTGCGTGGGAAGTGCCGGAAACAAAACTGACATTCGATTTGGGGCTGGAGCGGACCAGAGTGAGGGCCCAGCTGACGGTGAGGCGCAATCCGCTGGCTGACATTTCCTCTTCGATCCTTCTTAATGGGGATGGTCTGGCCCCGCTGTCGGTGATGGTGGATGGTGAAGCGGTGCGCGATTGGACGCTGAAGGATGGCAATCTGATCGTCCCCATGGTGCTGGGCGGTGCGCCGGGCAAAGGGCTTGATGCGCCTGCGACAGATACGGCGATCTTGGTGGTTGAAACCGAAATTGATCCATCCACCAACAGCCAATTGATGGGGTTATTCGCATCGGGCGGGATGCTGTGCACCCAGTGCGAGGCGGAGGGTTTTCGCAGAATTGCCTTTTTCCCTGACCGGCCCGATGTTCTGTCCACCTACAGCGTTGAGATGCAAGGCGATAAAGCGCAGTTTCCCGTGCTTTTGTCGAATGGCAACAAGGTGGCAGAAGGCGATAATGGTGATGGAACCCATTGGGCCCAGTGGCACGATCCATGGCCCAAACCATCCTATTTGTTTGCGTTGGTGGCAGGCGATCTGGTGGCCAATTCAGACAGTTTCACCACTTGCGGGGGCCGCAAGGTGGCGCTCAATATCTATGTCCGGGCCAATCAGGGCGGGGCAGATGATTTACCCCGCACCGAGCACGCGATGGGTTCGCTGAAACGTTCGATGAAATGGGACGAGGATGTTTTTGGCCGCGAATATGATCTCGACTTGTTCAACATCGTTGCGGTCAGTGATTTTAATATGGGCGCGATGGAGAATAAGGGCCTCAATATTTTCAACACCAAATTTGTGCTGGCCGACAAGGAAACCGCCACTGATGGCGATTATGATGCGGTCGAAGGTGTGATTGCGCATGAATATTTTCACAATTGGTCGGGCAACCGGATTACCTGCCGGGATTGGTTCCAGCTAAGCTTGAAAGAAGGCTTTACCGTGCTGCGCGATCAATTGTTCAGCCAGCAGATGCAGGGCGAAGCGGTTAAACGGATCGAGGATGTGCGGATTTTGCGTGCAGCCCAATTCCCCGAGGATTCCGGGCCATTGGCCCATCCGATCCGGCCCGATAGTTTTCAGGAAATCTCCAATTTCTACACTGCGACCATTTATAATAAGGGGGCAGAGGTGATCCGCATGATGCGGACAATTTGTGGCCCGCAGGCGTTCCGCAAGGGAACCGACCTTTATTTTGAACGCCATGATGGCGAGGCGGCCACTTGCGAAGATTTTATTACCGCCATTGAAGACGGGGCCGGGATTGATCTGTCCCAATTTCGCCTTTGGTATGGTCAGGCGGGCACGCCCCGGATCGATGTGCGTTTGATGCATGAAGGGGATGTTGCGACCTTGCATCTGAAACAATTGGTGCCCCCCACGCCCGGCCAGCCAGATAAACAGCCCATGCCGATCCCGCTGAAAATGGCATTGTTTGACCGGGAAACCGGCACCCATTCAGGCGAAGAATTGGTGGTGCTGGATAAAGCAGAAAGCAGTTTTTCCTTCGCTGGCTTTGCTGCGCCCCCCATCCTGTCGATCAACCGGGGTTTTTCTGCCCCGGTGACCATCCAGCGCCCAGCATCGCGTGCAGATCTGCTGTTCCTTGCAGCGCAAGATGATGATCCTTTTGCCCGGTACGAAGCGATGCAGGGCCTTTTGGTGGGCCATTTGACCGCTGCGGCCAGCGGCGAATTGGGGGATGATGAGCGAAAGGCTGGCCGCGATGACATTGCCGCAGCCCTTCACGCGATTCTGATCGATCCTGCATTGGAGGATTCGATGCGCGGGGAATTGATGATGCTGCCGGGCCAGACCTATCTGGCGGAACAATTGGCAGTTTGCGATCCTGCCCGCATTCACGCCGAACGCGAAGGCATGAAGGCGTGGCTGGGCGCGCAATTGGAAGGCCCGCTGACTGAAACATATGGCCGCGCCCACAGGGTTCCCGCCACGCTTGATGCCTCAGCCCGCGGCGCGCGCAAGGTCAAGACGCAGGCGCTGGTCTATCTGGCGGCCGGCAATCCGCAGGCGGGATCAACCATGGCGGCAGCCCAGTATGATGGGGCTGAAACCATGACTGACCGGCAAGGCGCACTGATGGTTCTGACCGGGTTGGAAACGGCGGCGCGGACCGGCAGGCTGATTGATTTTTATCGCAGGTACCAAGGCAATGATCTGGTGATCGATAAATGGTTCACCTTGCAGGCATCCTCGCTTCATCCTGCTGCATTGGCCCATGTGCAGGCGCTGGCGAACCATAAGGATTTCACCCTGCGCAATCCTAATCGGGTGCGTTCGCTTTACATGGCGTTTGCGGGCAATCCGCAGGCATTCCACGCCGCTGATGGCGAAGGGTATCGGATGATTGCGGATCTGATCCTCACGCTTGATCCGATCAATCCGCAAACCGCCGCGCGCTTTGTCACGCCATTGGGGCGTTGGCGCCGGCTGGAACCGGGGCGGGCTGAATTGATGCGCGCTCAACTGGCCCGGATCGCCGGGGCCGCCGGCCTGTCGCGCGATACATCCGAACAGGTAAGCCGCAGCCTTGGCTGAGCAGGACCAGATCATCAAAGCTGGGGCGATTGGCTGGGCGGCGCATGGTTTTCTGGGCCGGCGCTGGGGCGTATCGGATGCGGCGGCCAATGCCGTTTTACCGGGCAGTGAAATGATCACTGCTGAACAAGTGCATTCATCTGATGCAATCATCGTAGAGCGCGCATGGAATTTCGCAAACCGCCCCCGGGCCGATGCCTTGGTTACTAATCGCCCGGGTCTGCTGCTTGCCATTGTGACGGCGGATTGCGCGCCGGTTCTGCTGGCCGATCAAACAGCGGGCGTGGTGGGCGCAGCCCATGCCGGTTGGCGCGGGGCGCATGGCGGGGTGATTGCTGCAACTGTGCAGGCGATGGAAGAATTGGGGGCCAAGCCGGCGCGAATCGCAGCGGCGATCGGCCCGTGTATCGCGCAAGAAAGTTATGAGGTCGACGGCCGCTTTCGTGCGCAATTTGGCCCCGGCGCGGCCCAGTTTTTCACGCCGGGCAAAATCGCCCACCACCAATTTGATCTGGAGGCCTATGTCGCATTCCGGTTGGAACAATCAGGCGTTGGGGTAATCGAACGCCTTGGCCTTGATACATATACTGATGATACAAGGTTTTATTCCTATCGGCGCGCCACGCATAGGGGGCAAGCAGCCGATGGCAGGCAGCTCAGCCTGATCGGTCTGACGCGTTAATGGGCCATGCACAGCGGGCCTGAACATGCGCCCGGATTGCAGAAACTGGACAAACTATGCCAAAAAGGCGGTTGGCAGCGGGGGCAATCGAGTCTATCAGCGCGCCCAAACCGGAATGGTCGGCGTCTTTGTGGCGCTGTTCCACACGGCCGTAAAAACGGGGCATTACCCTGAATGCGCGGCTTGCCGGATAATATCGTGCCCTGCATGAATGTGCAGGGCAATTGCAGAGCACGACAAGTCCTGACAAGGCGCGTTTAACAAGGCTGGACGAATGGTTGACACGACTGGCACCGCGACACCCGAAGCGATCGCCCAAAACGGCGAAGACGGGGTTCGGCGGCGCGATTTTATCAATATTGCGGCGGTAAGTTTCGCTGGTGTGGGCGCGGCAACCGTGGTCCTGCCACTGGTTAGCCAGATGTCCCCATCTGCCGATGTGCTTGCCGAAAGCAGTGTGGAAGTGGACGTTGGTTCGATTGAGCCGGGCCAAACGATCAAGGCCATTTTCCGCAAGCAGCCATTGTTTGTCCGCCGCCTGACGCCAGAAGAAATGGCAGAAGCTGACGCGGTTGATGTGGGCGGATTGCGCGACCCGCAAACGCTGGCAGAACGGACCAAGGAAGGCCATGCAGATTTGCTGATTACGATGGGTGTTTGCACCCATCTTGGCTGTGTGCCGCTGGGTGCAGCGGATGGTGAAAACCGGGGCGAATTTGGCGGTTATTTCTGCCCTTGCCACGGTTCGCATTACGACACTGCTGCGCGGATCCGCAAAGGGCCAGCGCCAACTAACCTTGAAGTGCCGGATTATGCATTCACGTCCGATACGGTCGTTACAGTCGGTTAAGTGAGAAGAGAAACAGTATGAGTTTTCCCTGGGCCCGCCAATACGAACCTACCAATGGTCTAATGAAGTTTTTCGATGAAAAACTGCCTTTGCCGCGTCTGATGTATAATGCCATCGGTGCGGGCTATCCTGTGCCGCGCAATCTCAGCTATTTGTGGAATTTCGGTGTTCTGGCCGGTTTCTGTCTGGTGTTGCAGATCATCACCGGGGTTGTGTTGGCGATGCACTATGCGCCCAATGCACTGGTTGCTTTTGGCACTACTGAACACATTATGCGCGATGTAAACTGGGGCTGGCTGATGCGCTATGGTCATGCCAACGGCGCCAGCTTCTTCTTTGTCGTGGTATATTTGCATATTTTCCGCGGTTTCTTCTATTCATCCTACAAGGCCCCGCGCGAGATGATCTGGCTGCTGGGCGTGGTGATCTTCCTTTTGATGATGGCTACCGCGTTCATGGGCTATGTATTGCCATGGGGCCAGATGAGCTATTGGGGCGCTAAGGTTATTACTGGCTTGTTTGGCGCAATACCCATTGTTGGTGAACCGATACAGGTTTGGCTGCTGGGCGGTTTTGCGCCCGATAATGCCGCTCTCAACCGCTTCTTCAGCTTGCACTTCTTGCTGCCATTTGTGATTGCCGGCGTGGTAATCCTGCATATTTGGGCGCTGCATATTCCCGGTTCGTCCAACCCTACCGGCGTGGAAATCAAGACCGAGGCTGATACGATCCCGTTCCATCCTTATTACACAGCGAAGGACGGTTTCGGCTTGGGGGTTTTCCTGATCTTGTTGACGATCATGGTATTCTTCCTGCCCAATTATCTGGGCCATCCGGACAATTACATCGAAGCCAACCCGCTTTCGACCCCCGCGCACATTGTGCCTGAATGGTATTTCTGGCCATTCTACGCGATCCTGCGGGCATTCACCGTTGATTTCTTCTTCATTCCGGCGAAATTGATGGGTGTGCTGGCGATGTTTGCCGCAATTCTGGTTTGGTTTTTCCTGCCTTGGCTGGATAAATCGCCGGTCCGTTCGGGTCATTACCGCCCACTATTCCGGGTCTTTTTCTGGATCCTGATGGCCGATTTGGCGGTACTGTTCTATCTTGGCGGTGCAGCGGCTGAAGAACCCTTTGTGATGTTTAGCCAACTCGCGACTGCTTATTACTTCCTCCACTTCCTGGTGATTTTGCCGGTGGTTTCTTTGATCGAAAAACCAAAGCCGCTGCCTTATTCGATTACCGAGGCAGTTTTGGGGGCAGATACGCAGGCGGCGCTGGGCACAGATAGCCCGGCCGCGAAGTGAACGAACAGCTGATTGGAAAGCAACTGACATGATCCGCATTTTCGGAATTTTGGCTGGCCTGTTCTTTAGCGTGGCGGTGCTGTGGTCCTTTGTGAATGGTGCTTTTGTCGCCGCGACCGAGGGTATGGGTGAGGCAACCGCCGAATCCGAGTTCTATGAACACCCGGAGGAACTGCACCTCGCCAGCGACGGTGTGTTTGGCACCTTTGACAAGGCGCAATTGCAGCGCGGCTATCAGGTATACAAAGAAGTTTGTTCCGCCTGTCACTCGCTGAAATTTGTCGCATTCCGCGATCTTGCGCAGCTGGGTTACGAAGAAGGTCAGGTCAAAACCGAAGCCGCCAGTTGGCAGGTCCCCGGGATTGATCAAGCGACCGGCGAAGCAATTATGCGCCCGGGTGTGCCGACTGATTATTTCCCTTCGCCCTATCCCAATGCGGTGGCTGCCGCTGCTGCCAACAACAATGCGATCCCGCCTGATCTTTCATTGATGACCAAGGCGCGCCATGATGGGTCGGCCTATGTCCATTCGCTGTTGACCGGATACGGGCCAGTTCCTTCTGAACTGCAGGAGCAATTCCCTGAATTCAGCGCACCCGAGGGGACGTATTTTAACAAATATTTCGCCAATCTCGCGCTGGCGATGGCCCCGCCGCTTACCTCTGCTGATCAGGTGACATATGGCCCGGGCAACCCAGAGGCGAGCATCGATCAGATGGCCACTGACGTGACTGCATTCCTGACCTGGAGCGCGGAACCAACCTTGGTCAAGCGGCGCCAGACAGGCTGGCCTGTGCTCGGCTTCTTGCTGTTGGCGACGCTTCTTGCATTCTTTGCCAAGAAACAAATCTGGTCTGCGGTGAAACCGAAAAAATCGGATAGTTGACCCCATCTGACTATTTATCAAAAGGCCCCTTGCATCATGATGATGCGAGGGGTTTTTTGTTGGGAGGCAATGTATGACCGCTGAAGAGCTGAAGGCGTTAATTCGCACCGTTCCGGATTTCCCCCAGCCCGGCATCCAATACCGCGATATCACCACGCTGATCGGGCACGGCGCAGGCCTTGCTGCTACGGTGGATCAGTTGGCCGCCCGCGCGATGGCTGTCGGCGCGCAAGCGATTGCCGGGATGGAAGCGCGCGGTTTCATTTTTGGCGCGGCTGTGGCGGTACAGTTGGGGATCGGTTTTATTCCGATGCGCAAACCGGGCAAATTGCCGATCCAGACTATCGGCATTGATTATGCGCTCGAATATGGGTCTGACCGGCTGGAGATGGATCCGACCTCTGTTCATCCAGATCACACGGTGGTGATTGTGGATGATCTGATCGCCACAGGCGGCACGGCGCAGGCCGCCGCGCAGCTATTGCGTATGGCCGGCGCACGGGTTGAAAATGCCCTGTTTGTGATTGACCTTCCTGATCTTGGCGGCGGCGCCGCCTTGCGTTCGGCCGGTGTCGCGGTAGAAGCAATCATGGAGTTCGAGGGCGACTGATCCGGTTCCACCTGGACGAAAGTCTGCCTGCCGCGTTCAAATTGCTCTCCATTGGCTGTCACAGGCGCGCCGCTGCTAGGGGTATCGATGGAAGAACAGGCAATTGTGATCGCCCTGGTGGGTGTGTTGGGCATTGGGGCCCAGTGGATCGCGTGGCGCACGGGGTGGCCTGCCATTGTGCTGATGTTGGCCGCTGGATTTCTGGCCGGGCCGGTCTTTGGGGTGTTCGATCCGGAACATGCCTTTGGTGATCTGCTTGAACCGATGGTGGCGATCGGGGTTGCCCTGATCCTGTTTGAAGGCGGCCTCAGCCTTGATCTGCGGGAATTACGCCATGCCGGCGACGGCGTCGTGCGGCTTGCCACAATCGGGGTGGCCCTTGGCTGGTTTCTTGGTTCGTTGGCGGGTTATGGCATTGCCGGGCTGGCATGGCCGGTGGCAATTTTGTTTGGCGGCATTCTGGTTGTCACGGGGCCCACGGTGGTCATACCGATGCTGCGCCAATCATCCATTCAGCCCCGGCCTGCCTCGATCCTGAAATGGGAAGCGATCGTCAATGATCCAACCGGCGCCCTATGCGCGGTTATTGCCTATGAATATTTCCGTAAACTGTCCGAATCGCCCGGCGCAACGCTGTTCGAAGTGGTGCCGCCGCTGATCATTGCAGCGTTAATTGCCGCCTTGATCGGCTATGCTGCTGCAGCGGCGATCGCATGGGCCTTCCCGCGCGGCGCAGTGCCCGAATTTCTCAAAGTGCCGGTGCTGATGACGGCCGTGATCGCGGTATTTGTTCTGTCCAACCGGATCGAACATGAGGCAGGTTTGGTGGCCGTTACGGTGATGGGCATTGCGCTGGCCAATATGAACGTATCCAGCCTGCGCAGCATTCATCCCTTTAAACAGAACATCGCAGTCATGCTGGTATCGGGCATCTTCATTCTGCTGTCTGCCTCGCTCAAAGTGGAGGATGTGGCCTATTTTCAATGGCGTTTCGGGGCATTCTTGCTGGCGCTCTTATTCCTTGTGCGCCCGGCCACAATTTTGATCAGCTTGGCGTTCAGTTCGGTGCCGTGGAACGAACGGTTGTTTCTGGCATGGATTGCGCCGCGCGGGATTGTGCTGGTGGCCATTTCAGGCCTGTTTGCGCTGCGCCTGACTGATCTTGGTTATGGCGATGCCAATGTCTTGATCGGGCTTAGTTTTGCAGTGGTGGTGGCGACCATTGTTGCCCATGGCTTTACTATTGATCTGGTTGCCCGTTGGCTGAAGGTGAAAGGGGTAAGCCGGCCCGGATTGCTGATTGTGGGCAGCACGCCGTGGACCATTGCCCTTGCCAGCCAGATGCACAAATTGAAAACCCCGGTGATGGTGGTCGATCCTAGTTGGCAGCGCCTGTCCGCTGCGCGGCAAAAGGGTCTGCCCTATTATCACGGGGAGATTTTAAACGAGGCAACCGAACACAATCTTGATCTGGCGCCGTTTCAGGTGCTGGTCGCGGCCACTGATAACGAAGCCTATAATGCGTTGGTTTGTAATGAATTTGCGCATGAGATTGGGCGCGATGCAGTCTACCAATTGGGCGAGGCTGGCGGGGCGGACGATCATCATAAATTGCCAGAATCCTTGCGGGGCCGCGCCTTATTTCAGAACGGTTTCGGGGTTGAGGATGTAACCAAGCGCCAGATCGAGGGGTGGATTTTCCGCCAGACCAAACTTTCAGAAGAGTTTGATTTTGCCGCCGCGCGGGAGAAGCTGCCTGATGCCGCCCATATTCTATTGTTACGCGAAAATGGGCGGATGCGCTTTTTCACTCACGCGTCGCAGCCGACACCCGGCGCGGGCGACACGATAATTTCCTTTTCTCCGCCGCAAACCGCGACTGCGCGGCAGATTACTGGCAAAACCCCCAAGAATGGCAATAAACAAAAGCACGAAGGGCAAAGGGCATGACAATAAAAGCCATCATTTCCTTTAATTCCGGCAAAATGGAAAATTTCCGCCGCGCGCCGCAGATATTTCAGTGCGCCGCAGTGCTTTCGCTGGGCCTCACCCTTGCGGCCTGCGGGCGCGACGGGCCTGCGCCCGCGCCGCCTGAAACGGCCTCGACAGAGCCGGCTGAGCCAGTTTCAATTTTTCGCCCTGAAATGGATGTTGACCAAAGCGAGCCTGAATTGGGACCGATTGAGGCAACGGTGGGCTTTGCCAAAGGGGGGTATGATCTGTCCGATCAGGCCCGAACGCAAATCGAAACCATCCTTAGCTCGCCTCAGATGCAGGCGGGCGGGCCGATCATTTTGCGCGGCCATTCTGATGCCACCGGTTTTGACAAACGCAATCTTCGCGCATCCCGGCTGCGGGCCGAAGCGGTACGGAATTATTTCATTGAAAAGGGGATTGCTGAAGACCGCATCGAAGTGATCGCGATGGGTGAAATGCGCCCTATTGCCCCCAATGCAAAGCTGGACGGCACGCCGGATGAAGAAGGGCGGGCGGCCAACCGGCGCGTGGATGTTACGGTAATGCTGCCAGGATCACAGGATGCAGCGCCTGAGGATGCTGCCGAGCAGGATGCGCAATCGCAAAAAGGAACGGGCACGTTAGCGGAAACAATCGCGCAATCAGACTAGGCCTAAGCCTGCAATTGGCGGACAATTTCCAGAACCCTGTCGGCCCAATCGGGGCGGCAGATCAGCAAATCGGGCAGGTAGGTATCATCACGATTATACCTAAGCGGTGATCCATCGATCCGCGAACAATGTAGGCCATGCGCTGCAGCAACAGCCACTGGCGCGCAGCTGTCCCATTCATATTGCCCGCCAGAATGGAGATAGATTTCCGCTTCGCCCCGCACGATTGCCATCGCTTTTGCACCTGCAGACCCCATCGGAACCAGCTCTGCACCGATTTTTTCGGCCACGGCTAATGCTTCTGCAGCTGGGCGTGTCCGGCTGACGACCATGCGCGGCGCGCCGGTATGGGCGGCAAGTTTGCCAGGCTGATCGGATCGCAGGACAATTCCGCTGGCCCCATCATCTGTCTGCCCATCTGGCAGGGCCACTGCGCCGAGCGCCGCCTTGCCATCTATTGCCAGCCCGACATGCACGGCCCAATCGGCCCGCGCTTCGCCATATTCGCGTGTCCCATCAACCGGATCAATGATCCACACGCGCGATTTGGCCAGCCGTTCTTTTGTATCGGCGCTTTCTTCTGAGAGCAGCCCGTCTTCTGGGCGCTGGGCGCGCAAGGCATGAATGAGAAACTGGTTCGCGGTGGCATCACCGGCCTTGCCCAGCGCTTTGCCGCTGACCAGGGCGCTATCGCGTACTTGCAGCAGGATGCGTCCGGCACATTGGGCCAGATGCGCTGCTAAATCGCCATCATCCATCATAAAACGCTCAATTTTCTCAAGGGATCAACTGTTCGACAATGTAATCAGCCGCTTCATCCGGGGTCATGCTGGTGGTGTCTATGCGTATTTCCGGATTTTCAGGCGCTTCATAAGGGCTGTCGATGCCAGTGAAATTTTTCAACTCACCGCTGCGGGCTTTTTTGTAGAGCCCTTTTACATCGCGGTCTTCGGCCACGCTCAGCGGTGTGTCGATATGGACCTCGATAAATTCGCCCTCAGGCATCATTTCTCGGACCATCTGCCGTTCGGCGCGGAACGGGCTGATGAAGGCGGTCACCACGATCAGGCCGGCATCGGCCATCAATCGGGAAACTTCGCCAACCCGGCGGATATTCTCGATCCGGTCTGCTTCTGTAAAACCCAGATCCTTGTTCAGGCCGTGGCGCACATTGTCACCATCAAGCAGGAAGGTATGGCGGTTCATCCGGTGCAATTTCTTGGCCACCAGATTGGCAATCGTCGATTTGCCCGCCCCTGACAGGCCCGTGAACCATAGCACTGTTGGCACCTGATTTTTCATTGCGGCGTGATCTTCACGGGCAATTTCAAGCGCCTGCCAATGGACGTTTTGTGCGCGGCGAAGGCTGAAATGCAGCATTCCGGCAGCGACAGTGGCATTGGTGATCTTGTCGACCAGAATGAACCCGCCCAGCGCCCGGCTATCGCCATAGGCTTCGAATGTGACCGGCCGGTCGGTGCGTAATTCGACCACTCCGATCGAATTTAATTCCAGCGTCTTGGCCGCCAGATGCGACATTGTGTTGACGTTAATCTCGTATTTCGGCTCCTGCACGCTCGCGCTTACCGATTGGGATGCCAGCTTGAGCCAATAAGCGCGCCCGGGCTTTAGTGCCTCGTCGCTCATCCATACTAATGTGGCTTCGAACTGGTCGGAAACTTGCGGTGGATCTTCGGCAATCGCGATGACATCGCCGCGGCTGCAATCCACCTCATTTTCCAGCGTCAGCGTGACTGACTGGCCTGCGACTGCTTCGGCCAATTCGTCATTGCCAGTGCCTGCATCCCCGATTGCATTTCCGTTTTTGGCAGAAGGCATGGCGATGATGCTTTTAATCGCGCTGGTCTTGCCCGAAGGCACGATACGGACCTTGTCACCCGGTTTGACAGTGCCGCTGGCGATCAGGCCGGAAAATCCCCGAAAATCAAGATTGGGGCGGTTGACCCATTGCACCGGCATACGAAAGGCCCGCTGCTGTGCGGCCACATTGGCCAATTCAACCGTTTCAAGATGTTCGATCAGGCTCAGACCGGCATATTTGGGGCCCGTATACCACGGCGTATTCGCGGACGGGGCAGCGGTGATATTGTCGCCCTTGAAGCCCGAGATTGGAATCGCAGTGAAATTTTCGATCCCGATCGTTTCGGCAAAGGCGCGATAATCTGCCACAATATCGTCGAAAATTTTCTGATCGTAATCCACCAGATCCATCTTATTAACCGCCAGCACGATGTGGCGAATGCCCAGCAGATGCGCCAGATAGGAATGGCGGCGTGTCTGCACCAACATTCCTTTGCGCGCATCAATCAGGATCACCGCCAGATCGGCAGTGGATGCGCCGGTGACCATATTGCGGGTATATTGTTCGTGCCCAGGTGTATCAGCAACGATGAATTTGCGTTTTTCGGTGGCGAAGAAACGATAGGCGACATCAATCGTGATGCCCTGTTCACGTTCCGCGGCAAGACCATCCACCAGCAGCGCGAAATCGATTTCTTGGCCCTGCGTTCCAACCCGTTTGCTGTCCGCTTCCAATGTCGCCAATTGGTCTTCGAAAATCATCTTGGAATCGTATAATAGCCGCCCGATCAGGGTCGACTTTCCATCATCCACGCTGCCGCAAGTGATGAAACGCAGCAGCCCCTTGTTCTGATGCTGCTCCAGATAGCTATCAATATCTTCGGCAATCAGGGCATCGGTCTGGTAAACCGGTTCGGGCAAGGGAGAATCGGCCATCAAAAATATCCCTCTTGCTTCTTCTTTTCCATACCCGCGCCGCCTTCGTCCTGATCGATGACGCGTCCCTGCCGTTCGCTCGTGGTGGTCAGCAACATTTCCTGAACCACATCTGCCAGCGTGGCAGCCTCGCTTTCGACCGCGCCGGTCAGCGGGAAACAGCCCAGTGTGCGGAACCGGACGGACCGCTCTGTGATTTCGGGCAGGTGGCCCATGGTTTTTTCCAGCCGTTCAATATCATCGGCCATGAACAGGCCGCCTTCATGGATGAATGTCGGACGCTTGGCCGCGAAATATAGCGGCACGATTTCGATTTTCTCGGCCATGATATATTGCCAGATGTCGAGCTCGGTCCAATTGCTGAGGGGGAACACCCGAATGCTTTCGCCCTTGGCCAGCTTCGCATTATACAGGTTCCACACCTCAGGCCGCTGATTCTTTGGATCCCAGCCGTGGCTGGCGGTGCGGAATGAAAAAATCCGTTCCTTTGCCCGGCTTTTCTCCTCATCGCGCCGTGCGCCGCCAAAGGCTGCATCAAAACCATAATGGTCCAATGCCTGTTTCAGCCCCTCGGTTTTCCACATATCGGTATGCAGTGCGCCGTGATCGAATGGATTGATTTCGCGTTCTTGCGCTTCTGGATTGGTCCAGACCAGCAATTCCAGCCCGGCTTCCTTCGCTGCCTTTTCGCGCAATGCATACATGTCTTTGAATTTCCATGTCGTATCGACATGCAAAAGCGGGAAGGGCGGGGGCGAGGGATAAAACGCCTTGCGCGCCAGATGCAGCATGACCGCACTGTCCTTGCCCACTGAATAGAGCATGACGGGGTTGCTGGCCTCGGCCGCGACTTCGCGCATGATGTGAATGCTTTCGGCTTCGAGCCGTTCGAGATGGGTTAGGCTGTGCATGGCATTCCGGTGTCAATTGATTGCATATCAGTTCAGCTAGTCAATTGGGCCTGCAAGGGGAACCTAGAATTGCTTGTTGTCAAAGAAGCGGGCTGTGCAGACCATTTGACCAGCAGGATCAGGATTCAGACCAGATTTAGGGGCACAATGGCCGCTTAATAAAACCTATGGTTGACGAATCCGCGCAAGTAATGGCAAGCGCAGCCATCGCTTGTCAGGGCCTGTGCCCGCGGCAATATACGATCGCTGCAAGAGCGGGTATAGCTTAGTGGTAAAGCCCTAGCCTTCCAAGCTAGTGATGCGGGTTCGATTCCCGCTACCCGCTCCAGCCATTTTTTAAAGAATTGCATGAATAACCATAGGCTCGCCCATAGTCAGCCAGCTGGTTCTGCGCCGGGTTCTGCGCCCCGTTCCACGGCCATATTATCGATCAATCTGGTTCCGCCAATTCGGGCTGCAACCAGCAGCCGGGCGGGCTGATCGCCCAGTGTATTCAGCCGCTCTAAGCTGATTGCATCGGCCAGTTCGGCATAATCGATCGAATCAAACCCAGCGGCCAGAAGATCGCCTTGGAATGCAGCGATTGTCCCGCCGATTTCTTCGCCGGCCATGATGCGGGCGATTGTTTCGCGCATGGCGCGCGGCAGGGCCGCCGCCGCAGCGCGCGCGGGTGGGGAAAGATAGCGATTGCGGCTGCTCATCGCCAAACCGTCCGCTTCGCGCACAGTGGCAATCCCGGCGATTTGGTCTGCAGACGGAAATGACAGGTCCAGATCGCGGGCCATTTGCCGGATAATGGCAAGTTGCTGCCAATCCTTTTCACCGAAACAGGCAATATCGGGGCGAACTTGGTTGAACAATTTGCATACAACTGTCGCGACGCCATCGAAATGGCCCGGCCTTGCGGCTCCGCAAAACCTCTCGCTTATCCCGGCCACGGAAATGTTTGATGCAAAACCGGCTGGATACATTGTGTCGAGGCTTGGCGCCCATAAAAGGTCCACGTCTTCGCGTTCAAGTAGGGCGGAATCTTGGGCCAATTGGCGCGGATAGGCATCCAAATCCTCGCCTGGGCCAAATTGGGTTGGATTGACGAAGATCGAGACGCAGACATGATCGGCGCGGGCTTTCGCTTCGCGCACCAGTGTCAAATGCCCTTTGTGTAATGCGCCCATGGTGGGCACCAGCGCCAGCGTTTTGCCATGCTGGCGCAAAGTAGAGACGCTGTTTCTCAACATATCGAGCTGGTTGATGGTTTGCACGGGGCGGGGCCCTCCGATATGAGCTAGGATCAGGTCACCTAGCCTTTTGCAGGGTGTAATAACAACCGATCCTGATGTTGAAGGATATTTGCCAGCCGTGCCTGAAGCCAAATCGCCCCATCGGATTACTTTCGCCAATGAAAAAGGCGGAACGGGCAAATCGACCACTGCTGTTCATGTGGCGGTGGCGCTGGCCTATCGCGGGGCAAAGGTTGCTGCACTGGATCTGGACCCTAGGCAGCGGACCTTCCACCGTTATTTCGAAAACCGCGGCGAGACGGAAGCGCGGCGCGGCATTGTGCTGCCCAGCGCCCAAGTTGAAGTTTTTGACGGGGCCAGCGTGGAGGAATTTGAAGATGCCGCGCGCCGCATTGGCGAAGGGGCTGATTTCCTGATCGTTGATACGCCGGGGCGCGATGATCCCTTTGCCCGCCATGCCGCAACCCAGGCAGATACGCTTGTTACCCCGCTGAATGACAGTTTCGTTGATTTTGATCTGATCGGACAAGTTGATGCGGAAAATTTCAAAGTCCGCCGCCTCAGTTTTTATGCGGAACTGATCTGGGAAACCCGCAAGACCCGTGCGATGTCACAGCGCAAGGAAATTGATTGGGTGGTAGTGCGCAATCGCACTGGCCATGTGGAGGCCCGCAATATGCTGCGGATCGAGAAAGCCCTGGCTGAACTGAGCAAACGGGCCGGTTTTCGGGTGGCAAAGGGATTATCCGAAAGGGTGATCTACCGCGAGCTGTTCCCTTCGGGCCTGACCTTGCTTGATAAAGGGCAATTGGGCGAACTTGGCACCAGCCATCTGGTTGCGCGCCAGGAAATGCGCAATTTGTTGGGCGCGCTGAAACTGCCCCAGATGGGCGGGACGGGGCAGCGCGGCCAAGCTGATCTGGCGCTCGCATGATCCGTTTGCTGATTATTGCCGCGGCCATTGCGATGGGCTGCAAACTGGTGTTTGGCCGCTGGCCATGGGAATATTTAGGCGCCAGCAGCCCCCGCCAGCAGGCATTGCGCCGCGCGCGCAAAACTCTGGGCGTCAGCATGGGCGCCTCGCGTCAGGAAGTGATCGACGCCCATAGGCGGCTGATTATCAAGGTTCACCCTGATCGGGGCGGGACCAATGCGCAGGTGCATGATGTGAATGCCGCCCGCGATTTGTTGATTGCTGATTTACCCCGTCAAAGCTGAGGAATTTACATGCGCCATACTTTTGATCCGACGGTACTTCGTGAATATGATATTCGCGGGATTATCGGTGAAACGCTTGGGCCCGATGATGCGCGGGCCATCGGGCGCGGTTTTGCCACATTATTGCGGCGGGCGGGCGGATCGCGCATTGCGGTTGGTTATGACGGGCGAGTAAGTTCCCCCATTTTGGCACAGGCGCTGATCGAAGGCATCAATGCCAGTGGCTGCGATGTTGTGGCGATCGGCATGAGCGCGACCCCGATGCTGTATTATGCCGAGGCGTCAGCCGAAGATGTGCATGGCGGCATTCAAATAACAGGCAGCCACAATCCCGCCAATTATAATGGCTTCAAGATGGTATTTCAGGGGCGTGCGTTCTTCGGCGCGGACATATTGCTCCTTGGCCGGATGGCCCAGGCTGGTGACTGGGACGATGGCACTGGCACCCTCGAGTCGCGCGAGATCCTGGATGAATATATCGATTGCCTCCTGCTCGGCCTTGACGGCATCAGTGCAAATACGCTCGACCGTCTCCGGATCGGCTGGGATGCAGGCAATGGTGCTGCGGGCCCCGCCCTCGAAGCTCTCGCCGCGCGCCTTCCGGGCGAGCATCATTTGCTGTTTACTGATGTCGATGGGAATTTTCCTAATCATCATCCAGACCCCACTGTTGAGGCCAATCTGGAGGATCTGCGGGCACTGGTCGCGGAAAAGAACCTCGATTTCGGAGTGGCTTTTGACGGGGATGGCGACAGGATCGGGGCGATTGATGGCCAGGGCCGGGTCATTTGGGGCGATCAATTACTGATGATCTATGCCGAAGACCTACTGCAGAGAATGCCGAATTCCACCATTATCGCGGATGTGAAGGCTTCTCGGGCTTTGTTTGAACATATTTCGGCGCATGGCGGCCAGCCGTTGATGTGGAAGACCGGGCACAGTTTGATTAAGTCCAAAATGAAGGAAACAGGCTCTCCATTGGCTGGGGAGATGAGCGGCCATGTGTTCTTCGCTGATACGTATTACGGTTATGATGATGCGCTTTATGCCGGGATCCGCCTGATTGCTGCTGCCGCGCGGCTGGGTAAATCGGTGACCGAGCTGCGTTCTGCCATGCCCGCGATGGTCAACACGCCAGAGATGCGCTTTCAGGTTGATGAAAGCCGCAAATTTGCCGCAATCGAAGAGGTTAAACAGCGATTGTCAGAAACTGATGCAGTGGTTGATGGCACGGATGGTGTGCGTGTGACCAATGTGGATGGCTGGTGGCTGCTGCGCGCATCCAACACACAAGATGTGCTGGTCGCTCGGGCTGAGAGCGAGACAGAGGCCGGGCTTGGCCGGTTGATGACACAAATTGACGAACAGCTTGCCCTCTCGCAGTTGGAACGCGGCCCGCAAGCGGGGCATTAAGCAGCGCGGTGGTGGAGCATGGCGCGCTCCCGCCAGAGATCGAGAGCTGGTTTGCCAGCCGCAATTGGCATATCCGTAAACACCAACGGGCGATGTTTTCCTGTGCCGCCGCGGGCCAGCATGCGCTGCTGCTTGCCGATACGGGCGCGGGCAAGACACTGGCTGGTTTCCTCCCGACGCTGGCAGATTTTTGCCCGTCAAGATTGGCTGGAAAGCCTGCGCCCGAAGGGCTGCACACACTTTACGTTTCGCCATTAAAGGCGTTGGCGCATGATGTGCAGCGCAATTTGATCACGCCAGTTCAGGAAATGGGGCTGGATCTGCAAATCGAAACGCGCAGCGGCGATACGCCGGCCAACCGCAAGAAACGCCAACGCAGCAAACCGCCCCATATTTTGCTGACCACGCCTGAATCGCTTTCATTGCTGCTGTCCTATCCCGACAGTTTTGACCTGTTTGCTGGATTGACCCGGATTGTCGTGGATGAAGTCCACGCCTTTGCAACGGGAAAACGCGGGGATTTGCTGGCGCTGTGCCTCAGCCGATTGCAAGCGATCTCCCCTCATTTGCAGCGGGTCGCCCTGTCGGCGACTGTGGCGCAGCCAGAGGCTTTTCAGACATGGCTGGCACCCCGGCGCAATGAATGCGCGGCTGGGGCGGAACCGGTTGAATTGGTGATGGGCGAAAAAGGTGCCCCGCCCGAGGTTGAAATCCTGCTGCCCCAAGGCGAAAATGTGCCGTGGGGCGGGCATGCTGCAATCTGGGCAATCCCCCAGCTTTACGAACAGATCCAGGCCAATAAGACCACGCTGATTTTCGCCAATACGCGGTTTCTGGCTGAATATATCTTTCAACATTTGTGGACTGTAAATGACGAGAATTTGCCGATCGGGATTCATCACGGGTCACTGTCAAAAGAGGCAAGGCGCAAAGTAGAAGCGGCAATGGCGCGCGGGCAATTGCGGGCGCTGGTGGCGACTTCCAGTTTGGATCTCGGGGTTGATTGGGGTGATATTGATTGCGTGGTCCAAATGGGCGCACCCAAGGGTTCTTCCCGCCTGTTACAACGCATCGGGCGGGCCAATCACCGGCTGGACAGGCCCAGCCGCGCAATATTGGTGCCAGGCAATCGTTTTGAATTTCTCGAAGCGCTTGCGGCCAAACAGGCGGTTGATGAAGGCCAGCGTGACGGCGAAGGTTTTCGCGATGGCGGCCTTGATGTTCTTGCCCAGCATGTAATGGCCTGCGCATGTGCTGGCCCCTTTGAAGAGGCGGACCTTCTTGCGCAAATCCGTTCTTCCTCTGCCTATGCCTGGGTGGACGAGGGGACTTGGGATCGGGTGCTGAATTTCGCGGCGACGGGCGGCTATGCGCTGAAAGCCTATGACAAGTTCAAGCGGATTACGCGGGGACCGGATGGCAAATGGCGGTTGAGCCACCCTGATCAGGGCGCGCACCACCGCCTGAACGCTGGAACTATCATCGATAGTGAAATGTTCCTCGTTCGGCTTCGCAATGGCCGTTCACTGGGGCGGGTGGAGGAACGCTTCGCGGCATCATTGTCGCCCGGTGATAGTTTCACCTTCGCAGGCGCCAGTTTGGAGGTGGTGCAGATCAAAGACATGCAAGTCACCGTGCGCCCTTCTGTAAAATCAGCGAAGATCCCGTCCTATGGCGGCGCGCGAATGCCGCTCACCACCCATTTGGCGGATCGGGTTCGGGCAATTTTGGATGATCGCGGGGGCTGGGCGCGGATGCCTGATGATGTTCGCGAATGGCTTAAAATGCAGGACCGGCGCAGTAAATTGCCCGTTTCGGGGCAATTGCTGGTGGAAAGCTTCCCTCACGCTGGTTTTGAATATTGTGTATTTCATACATTTGAAGGGTGGAATGCGAACCAGTCGCTGGGGATGCTCATCACGCGCCGCATGGAAAATATGGGGCTGAGACCGGGCGGGTTTGTGGCCAGTGATTATTCCTTGGCAGTATGGGGCCTTGCATCGATCCCCGATCCGGGTTTGCTGTTATCGCCTGATATTCTGAGCGAAGAATTTACGCAGTGGGTTGAGCAATCCTCTCTCTTGCGCCGCGCCTTCCGCGAAGTTGCGGTGATCTCAGGATTGGTTGAACGCCAGCACCCCGGCAAACGCAAAAGCGGCAAACAAGTCACTTTCTCGACCGATCTGATCTATGATGTGCTGCGCCGGCATGAACCGGCCCATTTACTGTTGCAGGCAGCGTGGGCCGATGCACGCAAAAACATCACCGATGTCGGGCGGCTGGGCGCGTTGCTTGACCGCGCTGGCAAAGAAATCGTTCATGTCACATTGGACCGGGTCAGCCCGATGGCGGTTCCGATTATGGTCATGATTGGGCGCGAGAATGTGGCGCAGGGCGCGCTTGATGATGATTTGCTGCTGGAGGCAGAGGCGCTGGCTGATGCCGCAATGTGGGCGGGCCCATTATCCGGTCATGATTAAGCTTAGGCCGCACCGGTCAGATCGCTGAAGTTACACGATTGCGCTGCCTGATTTCTGGTGCCGTGCGGCGGCCATATTAGGGTTGGCGGGGCAGACTAGTTTGGAAGTAGAATAGCGATTGGCGCGGAATTGGGCGGGCTTCTCATTGGCCGGCAATGCCCAATAAAAAGGGGGCGGATCGCTCCGCCCCCTTTGGGATTATTGGATGATAAGGTGCCGAAAAATGCTTCGGCTGTCTATTAAGGTGCTTTGCCAAAAACCCGGTATTTTTCGTTCCCGACAAAGCCGAACTTTGTCACGCCCGTGGCTTTGATGATGTTCAGCACTCTGGCTGAAAGGTCATAGCTGGCCAGTGGTTCTGGTTCGAACTGCAATTCCGGTTCAACGGCGAAAGACATGGTGAGTTGGAGATTGCGGACCAGTTCACTTTGATCAATCACATCGCCATTCCACAGAACTTCATTCTTCTGAGTAAGAACGATCTTGTTCTTGATCGGGTCGATCGGATTATCCGGCGGAGTTTCGCTTGGAATTGGAAGATCAATATCGGTCGAGTGTGTGGCTACGGGGATGGTAATGATGAACATGATGAGCAAAACGAGCATGACGTCGATGAGCGGCGTCGTGTTCATTTCCATCATCGGCGAACCATCGTCCTTGCCGCCTGACATTGCCATGGTGGTTACTCCTGATTAATTTCTAGCGCCGCGGTGGATGGACCTGACGGCCTATCTTGCGCGGGTCGATCAAGCGTTGGGATCGATCGGGTTGGAAATGAAGCCCACGGTCGGATATCCGGCCGCCTGCACGTTGTAGATCGCACCAGCAACACATTGCCACGGTGCATTCACGTCCGCGCGGATATGGACCTGCGGAATCCTGGACGGATCAGCCATAATCGCCGCTGGACCGCCTGCACGCCGTACAATCATGTCAAGGTGATTGAATGCCTTGTCGTAAAGCTCTTGCGAATCGACCGGGGCTGTATTGCCGAAATAGATGCGGCACTGGCCGCGCCGTGATGCGCCGGCAAAACCAGGTTCACCTGCACTTATTCCTGCAGTGTCAGTGGTGCTGACGGTCAACAGTAGATTTTCCACCTTATCCTTCGATTCCTGCGATGCAATGATCGGAATCTTGAGTTTTTCGATGGTTTGAATTGCGACCGGGATCGCAATGAGAAAGATGATGAGGAGCACCAGCATCACGTCGACGAGCGGCGTTGTGTTGATGTCCGACATCGGCGTTTCCATGCCGCCGCCGCCTGCCGAAATTGCCATCGCTAATTCCTATCTTGTACTAATAATATGCCGGATCTTTGGGGCGGGTGCAACATTACACCCGCCCCATAGAGCTATGATCAGGCCTTGGGCGGCGTGGCCGCACGTGCAGCTGGCTTAGCGGCAGCTTGCGCAGGAGCCTTGGCCATCGTTGATGGCTTAACGCCGCCATTTGAATTGATGTATGCCAAGAGGTCGGTAGCAAAACCGGCCAGCTTTTCAGCGATCTGCTTGTTGCGGCTCTGCAGCCAGTTATAAGCAAGCACGGCTGGAACAGCCACGAGCAGGCCAATGGCGGTCATGATCAAGGCTTCGCCAACTGGGCCGGCGACCTTATCGATCGATGCTGAACCAGCGAGGCCGATGTTGATCAGGGCGCGATAAATACCGATCACGGTGCCAAGCAGGCCAACGAAAGGCGCTGTTGCGCCAACCGATGCGAGGAATGGCAGGCCGCCTGCAAGCTTCGAATTGATCGAGGCTTCTGAACGGGCCAGCGAACCGTGCATCCAGTCATGCGCTTCGAGGCTGTCGGTCATTTTCGAGTGGGACTCTGCTGCTGCAAGACCATCGTCGACCAGTTGGCGCCACGCGCTGTTTTTTTCCAGCTTCGTTGCGCCTTCTTTCAGCGATCCTGCACGCCAGAAGGCAGTCTGGACCTGATTGTACTGCTTGAATACTTTTTGCTGTTCAGCCAATTTCGTGATCAGGATGTAGAAAGATCCGACTGACATGATGAGAAGAACGATAAAGATCGACCATGCGATCACGCCGCCTTGGTTCATGGCTTCCATGAAACCAAATTTGTTTTGTGGAGCGGCTTCGCCGCCTGCTGCGGCTAGGAATTGGGTAATCATTGCGAGTGTCCTCTCAGAAAGAAGCTGTTCAATAAATATGGGATGGTTGCGCCGCGCCTTTCTTTGGCACGCCGCCGCCGGTTAATCAGGTATCTGCCAGCGAACCTGGCTTGACCACGTGCCCGAAACCTTGGCGCCATCGCCATTGGTTGCTGGCCGAAAACGTGCCCGGCGAGTGATATATTTGCAGGTCGCCTGGTCAAGATCGCTATGCCCGCTGGAACGGGTTACAGAGCAACTTTCAACCCTGCCCTTCGCATTAACAGTAACGCGAAAACCAGTTGTCCCTGCACGATCTTCTCTTAGTGCACGGCGTGGATAATCATTCGGGGTCGCCCAATTGCCTGGCTTCCCGCGCGGCTGTGGATTTTTTGGCGGGAATCTTGGCGGTGGCGGAGCCGGAGGTGCCGCCGGCGGAACGATCACTGCAATTGGCGCAGGTGGCGGCGGGGTTGGCTGTGTTACGATCGGCGGAGGTGCCGGCGCGATGTTGATCGGTGGGGGCGGCGCAACTGGTGGCGGCACCCTCACAGGATCCTCTGGCGGCGGCGGTTCATCAACCGGCTCCGGCGG
>Ga0209345_10001538_pt1 | contig 27287 bp, 18 predicted proteins | sample Cruoilmetagenom7_FD_187294 | JGI IMG/M metagenome (GOLD analysis project Ga0209345, IMG submission 187294) | Oil polluted marine microbial communities from Coal Oil Point, Santa Barbara, California, USA - Sample 7 (SPAdes) (version 2) | ecosystem: Environmental > Aquatic > Marine > Oil seeps ...
TGCACATGTTGAGAGTTCATCGTCATCCTGCAGGGTCAACACCAACCCGGGGACTGGTGAACCCATCGCATCGATCCCGCTCGATGATACCGCAGCCGCTGAGAGCGCTGTCCAGGCTGCGGCTGCTGCGTTTCCGAGTTGGTCAAGCACTCCGGTTGGTGACCGGATTCAACCACTCTTCAGATACAAATCCATTCTCGAAAAGCATGTCGATGAACTGGCTGAAATCATTGTCAAAGAGCACGGCAAGACAACCGCAGAAGCAATCGGTTCGGTTCGGAGAGGCATCGATTGCATCGAGCATGCATGCGGCGCACCGGTCTTGATGATGGGTCGGACACTGCCTCAGATCGCGGTCTCATCGTCCTTCTGCAGGACCGAAGACGAGGGTGGTGTCGGGATCGACTCATCGGTTGATCGTCTGCCCATCGGGGTCTGCGTGGGGATCACCCCGTTCAACTTCCCCATGATGGTGCCCCTTTGGATGTGGCCGATGGCGGTCGCGTGCGGGAACACATTCGTTCTCAAACCATCAGAACGCGATCCGATGTCCACTGTCCGCGCGATGGAACTCGCGCACGATGCTGGTTTCCCAGACGGGGTGCTCAACCTCGTGCATGGTGGTCCGGATGTTGTCAACCATCTGATCAAGCACGATGATGTGCGAGCGGTGTCGTTCGTTGGATCAACCGCTGCCGGCAAGTACATCTATTCAACAGGTTGCGCCCACGGCAAGCGGGTCCAGTGCATGTGCGGCGCGAAGAACTACTCCATTATCATGCCCGACGCGAATCGTGAAGCCGCGATCGACGGCGTGTTTGGTTCTGCGTTTGGGAATACGGGTCAACGATGCCTCGCAGGATCGGTCGTCGTCGCCGTCGGTGAGTCTGCAGACTGGCTCATCCCGGGATTGGTCGAGCGTTCCAAAGCGATGAGCGTTGGTCAAGGGTGTGACAAAAGCACACAGATGGGTCCTCTCCAGGACAAAGCGGCGCAGGAACGCGTGCTCGGATATATTCAAGCGGGTATCAGCGAAGGCGCGGACCTCTTGGTTGACGGGCGCACCACGACCATGCCGGGCGCGGGCTGCTTTGTTGGACCAACGCTGTTCGACAACACCACCTCCGAGATGAGCATCGTCAAAGAAGAAATCTTCGGCCCCGTGCTTTCCATTATCCGTGCTCCCACGCTCGAAGCGGCGGTGGCTGAAGTCAACAAATCCGAGTACGGCAACATGTCTGTGCTGTTCACCGATTCGGGGAACGCTGCACACCGGTTTGAGTCAACAGTGCAGGCGGGGATGATCGGGATCAATGTTGGGGTCCCCGCGCCGATGGCGGCATTCCCCTTTGCTGGGTGGAAGAAATCATTCTTCGGAGACCTCCACACCAACGGCGAAGACGGCGTCCGGTTCTTCACCAAGTCCCGCGTCACCGTCCGCAGGTGGATCTAAAGCTCACGCATCAGACTCGAATCGGTATCACTCAGTTGCAGACAGAATCATTAGAAAGCTTCATCCATGCCACGAATAACACGAACCGCACTCATCCAAGCTTCGAACGCGCTCCCGAACTCCGACGATCTTGACGCGATCAAGAAAGCGATGATCGACAAGCATGTCACCCTCATCGAGGAGGCCGCGAGCAAGGGGGCCAATGTCTGCTGTTTGCAAGAGATTTTCTATGGACCGTACTTCTGCGCCGAGCAAGATACCCGCTGGTACAGCATCGCTGAGCCCATCCCCGATGGGCCGACCATCAAGCTCATGCAGCAGCTTGCGAAGAAACACAAGATGGTCATGGTTGTCCCGATCTATGAGGTCGCGATGACCGGCGTGTACTACAACACCGCGGGAGTCATCGACGAACACGGCACGTATCTCGGCAAATACCGCAAGCATCACATCCCCCACTGCCAACCCGGGTTCTGGGAGAAGTTCTATTTCAAGCCGGGCAATGGCGGGTACCCGGTCTTCGACACCACCTATGGCAAGATCGGTGTGTACATCTGCTATGACCGGCATTTCCCGGAAGGCGCACGGATGCTCGGGCTCAACGGAGCCGAGATTGTCTTCAATCCCTCGGCAACCGTCGCGGGACTGAGTGAGTACCTCTGGAAACTCGAACAACCAGCGCATGCGGTTGCCAACCAGTACTTTGTTGGCGCGATTAACCGAGTAGGTACAGAAGCTCCATGGGACATCGGGCACTTCTATGGCCAGTCCTATCTCTGTGATCCGCGTGGACAGATCATCGTTGAGGGATCGCGTGACAATGATGAAGTCGTCATCGCGGATCTCGACCTTGATCTGATCCAAGAAGTCCGGGACACTTGGCAGTTTTTCCGTGACCGCCGTCCAGAATCCTACGGCAAGCTCACCGATATCTAATGGATACTTCCAACACCAACCCGCTGAGCAACTCCGATCTCGCGCCTGTGAGCGTTGAGGAGCGTACTTGGAGCGTGTGGAATATTGCCGCGCTGTGGATCGGTATGGCGGTGTGCATTCCTACCTATATGCTCGCGGCGGGGATGGTCAGCCAGGGGATGAACTGGTGGCAGGCAACCCTCACCGTTATGGCCGGGAACATGATTGTGCTGATCCCCATGATCCTCAACGGTCATGCTGGAACCAAGCTCGGTGTTCCCTTTCCTGTCCTTGTCCGCGCCAGCTTTGGGATTCGTGGAGCGCATGTCCCGTCCATCGCGCGTTCGCTCGTCGCGTGCGGCTGGTTTGGGATTCAATGCTGGATTGGCGGTGCGGCTTTGTACAGCATCCTCGGGGTGCTCGGCCTGTTTGATCCCGCTCAAGACACCGCGATCATTCCAGTCCTCGGCATCACCGCGATCCAGTTCGCGAGCTTCATCGCCTTCTGGCTGCTCCATGTCATCATCGTCGTTCGTGGAGTCGAATCCATCAAGCATCTTGAGTCATGGGCGGCTCCATTCTTGATTGTGTCTGGACTTGCGCTGCTGATTTGGGCGATTGTCAAGGTGGATCAACCATCCAAGCTCTTCACATCGAACACCAGCTACCCTGAGGGCTCAAGTTTCTGGAAGGTCTTCTTCCCGCAGCTCACCGCGATGGTTGGGTTCTGGGCAACGCTCAGTCTCAACATTCCGGACTTCACCCGCTACAGCAAGTCCCAGAAAGACCAAGCCGCCGGCCAGTTGATCGGGCTCCCGCCCACCATGACCCTTTTCTGTTTCATCGGGATCATCGTTACCGGCGCCACCGTCATCCTCTTTGGCGAAGCGATCTGGAACCCGGTCGATCTCGTCGCACGGATGGGATCACCTGTTGTGGTGGTTCTTTCGATGTTCGCACTCCTGATCGCGACGCTTTCTACCAATCTCGCCGCAAATGTTGTCAGCCCCGCCAATGGATTCTCCAACATCTCCCCGAGACACATCAGCTTTCGGCTGGGTGCCCTTCTCACCTGCGCCATCGGCGTGCTCATCATGCCTTGGCGACTCGTCAACGACTTGGGCGCGTATATCTTTACTTGGCTCATCGGATACAGCGCTCTGCTCGGTCCGATCGTTGGGATTATGCTCTGCGACTACTTTCTCATCCGCAAAACACGCATTCAAACCGACGACCTGTATGACGCCAATGGGCCATACCGAGGCATCAATAAGAGAGCTATGTTCGTGCTCTTGGTCGCAGTCCTCCCGAACATCCCCGGCTTCATCAACGCGGCTTCCAACAAATCCATCTTCCCACCAATCTTTGACAGCATCTATCACTACGCGTGGTTCGTTGGGGTATTGATCTCGGTCGTGCTGTACCGTGCGCTTATGCATTCAAAAATTGATAGGAATCAACCGTGATTACACCATCCACAGAATCCGCCCCAGTGCTCCCCGCGTTCAATCACAAGCCGGCTCCATATGCAGGACCTACCAAGGAAGAAACGATCGCTATGCGGCAGGAGTTCCTCTCGCCTGCGATTCTGACCTACTACAAAGACCCCGTCATGATTGTCGAGGGCTCGATGCAGTACCTTTATGACGAAACAGGCAAGCGATACCTCGATGGATTCGCGGGGATCGTCACCGTCTCCGTTGGACACTGCCATCCCAAAGTTATCGAGGCGATCCGCGAACAGAACGAGCGGTTTCAGCATACAACAACGATTTACCTCCACCCAAACATCGCGTTGTATGCCAAGAAACTGGCCTCCACTTTCCCCAAAGGTTCCGGGCTCTCGGTCTGCTACTTCACCAACTCCGGGAGCGAGTCCAACGATTTGGCGTTGCTTATGGCACGCGCGTTCACCGGAAACTACGATGTCCTCGCGCTCCGCAATGCATACCACGGCATGTCCCCTTCCGCGATGGGGCTCACCGCGCTCAATACCTGGAAAACACCGGTGCCCCAAGGGTTCGGGGTTCACCACGCGAAATGCCCTGACATGTTCCGGGGCCCGTTTGGATACGACGATCCAGAAGCGGGTGCAAAGTATGCTGCGGATCTTGACGAGGTCATCCGATTCAGCACTCCGGGTCAGGTTGCTGCGTTTATCGCCGAACCGATCCAAGGCGTCGGAGGCACGGTCGAACTCCCCGATGGGTACCTTCAGCATGTGTATAAGTCCGTCCGTGCCGCGGGTGGGCTTTGCATTTCTGATGAAGTTCAAACCGGCTTTGGGCGAACAGGCACCAAGTTCTGGGGCTTCGAAAATCAGGGTGTCACACCAGACATCGTCACGATGGCCAAAGGCATGGGCAACGGTGCGCCGGTCGGAGGCGTCGTTACCCGACCAGAAATCGCCCAAGCGATGGCCCAACGACTCCACTTCAACACCTTCGGAGGCAATCCAGTCTCCATGGCTCAGTGCGACGCAACCCTCGACATCATGCTCAGCGAGAACATCCAAAGACGAGCACTCGGAATCGGCGGCTATCTCAAAGACGGTCTTGTCGAACTGCAGTCCCGACACATCTCGATCGGTGATGTCCGGGGCAAGGGGCTCATGCTCGGCGTCGAACTCGTCGAGAATCCAACAACCAAGGCGCCCGCCACCGCGCTGTGCGCCGATGTATTCGAACGCGCCAAAGACCTCGGGCTTCTCGTTGGAAAGGGCGGACTCTACGGCAATGTCCTCCGCATCAAACCCCCTATGTGCATCACACGGGAAGATGTCGATTTCATGATCCGCGTGCTCGACATCGCATTCACCGAAGCGGCGAAATAGCGTCGCAGTTTGTTATTACGCAGTAAGGATTCATCATGCCATTGTTGATCAAGAACGGCCGTATCATCACCGCCACCGACGACTACCACGCGGACATCTATTGCGAATCCGAAACGATCACACGCATCGAGCCTTCGATTGATCCATCGTCACTCCCGGAAAGCACAGAAGTTATCGACGCGACGGGCAAGTATGTCTTCCCCGGATTCATTGACCCCCATGTCCACATCCACCTGCCCTTCATGGGATCCAACGCGATCGATGACCATGAATCCGCATCCAAAGCCGCGCTCGTCGGCGGCACGACGACACTGATCGAAATGATCTGTCCGGGTCCAAACGACGAACCCTTGGACGCGTTCAACGAATGGGACACGCTCGCTGCCCCATCTTCCGCTGTCGATTACAGCTTCCATATGGCGGTCGTACGGTTCGATGATCTTGCACAGAATCAGCTCAGGTCCATTGTCCTCGACCACGGCATCGCGTCCTTCAAAATATTCCTTGCATACAAAGGTGCGTTGAACCTTGACGACAGCGATCTGTTTTCACTGCTCGAAATGGCCAAAGATCTCGGCGTCATTACCACCGCGCACTGCGAGAATGCCGACGCGATTGATGCGATGCAGACCAAGCTCATTGCTGAAGGGAAGACCGGTCCGGAATGGCACGAGCCATCCCGCCCGGAATGTGTTGAAGCCGAGGGCGTGCAGCATCTCTCGACCTTTGCGGAGTTGACCGGGGCACATATCTACGCTGTCCATACTTCTTGCGCCCCTGCGGTGAAGGCCGCCGTGGATGCCCAACTCCGCGGTGTCAATATCTGGGTGGAAGCCGTGGTTCCCCACCTGATCCTGGACGAGACATACGCCCAGCAGCCGAACTTCGTCGGCGCTAAGTATGTCATGTCGCCCCCGCTCAGAAAGCGGAGCAATCTTGATATCCTCTGGAACGGGCTCAGCTCGGGTGCCATCTCGACCATCGGTACCGATCACGCCCCATTCAACTTTGTAGGGCAAAAGGACATGGGCACCGATGCCTTCACCAAGATTCCCAACGGTATCCCGTCGGTGCAAGAACGCGTCGATCTTATTCATACCTTTGGTGTGCTCGAAGGCAGAATCGATCTCAACACCTTCGTTTCCGCATGCTCAACCAAGGCGGCGCAGCTGTTTGGGATGTATCCCAAGAAGGGCTCGATAAGTGTTGGTTCAGATGCTGATCTGGTTGTCTATGACCCGAACCACAAGCACACCCTCAGCGTGGACACAAGCTATTCGAAGATTGACTACAACGCATACGAGGGCTGGGAACTCACCGGACGCTCATCCGTTGTCACCGTCCGCGGCCAGGTCCAAGCCCGCGATGGGAAGTTTGTGGGCACAGTTGGTCGAGGGCAACTAATCAAACGCAAACCAACGCATTTCTAACGACACGCTCAATCTTCGTCGTTTGAAACAAGCTTGTTGGACTGCTCGACAAACTTGTCGCCTTCCCAAGCTGTGTCTTGCGTGACCATGCCTTCTTTTGCGGCTTTCTTCTCCGCTTTCGCGTCCTTCTGCCTCTGTACGAGATCAGCGTGTGTCGTGAAGTACTTGAGCGCGTGACCACGGAACTCTTCGATCGAGGCAAACCCGTGCTTGTCCATAAATGCGCTGAGTTCGTCGCACATCTGTCCGGCGAGTTTGTAGCCATGGATCATCACGCCAGTGCAGACTTGCACGGTTGAAGCACCCAGGAGAATGAACTGAGCCGCATCCTCACCGGATTCGACTCCGCCGATCGCGGAGAGCGACCGATCTTTGAACTCCCCTTCGTGCGCGTCGGTGCCATACATCATCGTCGCCAGTTCCATCACCATCCGCAGCGCGATCGGGCGGACGGCTTTGCAGGAGTAGCCACCCGGTACTGAATACCCTTCGACCGTTGGCTCCGGACGCAGTGTTTCAAGGTTCACACCCATCACGCTGAGAATCGTGTTGATCGCTGCGATCCCCTCGCAGCCTCCACGGAGTGCGGCACGCGCCGGGTCCTCGATGTGTGTGATGTTGGGTGTCATCTTTGCCCACACCGGAACGGTGGCCGCTCCGTTGACCCAGCCGCATACTTCTTCGAGCAGTTCCGGTTCTTGTCCCATCGCGGCGCCCATCTTTCGTTCAGGCATGCCGTGGGGACATGAGAAGTTCAGCTCAAACGCATCAACCCCACACGCTTGGCATCGCTCAATAATCTCGACCCATGCATCCTTGTTGTACTCTTCCATGATGGAAGCGATCAACACGCGGTCCGGATACAGATCCTTGATCTTCTTGAACTCGTCCTCCCAGACCTCGAACGAACGGTCGGAGATCAGTTCGATATTTTGCCACCCGATGACCTCTTTGGTCCCGGTTGCTCTCATCCGTGCATAACGCGGGGCGACATTGATCACCTTTGAAGCATCCAAACTCACCGTTTTGCAGATCACCGCTCCCCAGTTCTCATCGAACGCTTTACCGATGACATTCGCGTTTGTCCCGGGAGGCCCAGAACCGATGACGAATGGATTGGGGAGTTTCAGTCCATCAACGACAACACTGAGATCAGTCATGTGAATCCTCTGGGCTCTGGGCAAGATCAACAACTGAATAGATTACCAGATTTCACACTGTTTCGTGCTCATTTCGCAAGGTTTTGATCGCATTGTTTTGCCGAAATGGGTATTCGGTTTCTCCTGAGATGTTGAATTTATAGCGAAAACGCCAGTTCCATAGGACTTGGATTCCCACTGTTCCCTCAAAATTTGAATACCTGTAATTCAGTGTCGGATCGTTTCCCACACCCCGCCCATACCCACAATTGAAACTGGATGGCTGAAATGGTTATCACTTGACGAACTCGCTGGCTAATTTTTGTTCAACCCGAATCAGTTCGGCTCGAACAGGCTCTCTCCACTTGAGATACTTCCTTAAGATGTCTTGCTCTACCCGACCCTTTTTCGAGCCGGCACCGGGATTCTCACGAGCATACTGATGGTGTCAGGGTCGTCAAGCTTCAAAGTCACGCGAGGGGCAACCGACATGGGCTCAAGCCCCTCCTTTCGAACTCGTTGCTCGATGTGCTGCTGCGCCGCAGCGAGAAATGGAGAGCATTCTTCCTTTGAAGCATTGATAATTGCTCGTTCACAGTCTTCCCATCGATCAATTTGACTCAGCGGCACGGTGAATGCATGCAGAACATAATCATCCAAAAATGTTTCGTTAATCACCGGCGATGTAAGCAAAATGCTGTTCGGAATGACGATTGTTCTGCCGGTCCGTTGGTGGATGTTCGTGCCGGGACCGACTTCGATGATCGTCGTGGTGAGTAGTGTTTGGTCAACAACATCGCCACGGATCGAGTTGATCTCGACCCGGTCGCCAATTTGAAAGGACTTCCCGCTCGCCCGCAAGATAGAACCGCTCACGCACATGATCAGTTCTTTGGTTGCGATCACAATCGCGGCCGCGATTGCAACGACTGACAGCGCAAAAGTTCGGAGTTCGGTCCCCCAAATTACTGCGATCCCCAGAAGCATCAGTAGAAAACAACGAGTCGAAGCTGTGCGGCCCATCGGCGTCTCAACTCGGTTGAATAAATCATTGAAGCGCGAATCCGACGAAGTATGACCCAGCGCATGAGCAGAAGTGTGATGACAAGAAAACCTGTTCTGATTGAATCACCGAGTAAATGATGTTCTTGAAGCCAGTCTGTCATTGAAATCCCTTTGTTGTGCGGCAGCGAACAAATACATGGCGAGTAGCCCCGTCATGAACACCCCGTCCGCATGGAAGTGTGACCATAATATGCAGCCACGGGCCTGTTCGAATCGACTTGGAATACCAGATAATCTCGCCGCAAAGAGATCGTCAGTCACCAACGCAACCATCAACCGTCAATCCCCGGCTTAGCTGGCATATCCGATGTCAGTTGAGATGCCACGGCGATTGCAAGCCAGTCAATTTACGGGGCATGCTCAAACTGGGACGGGCTCAAATGCCCCCGATCCCACCCGATGCGCCGTCGCTACTCATTCAAAGCATACAACTCGGAACGAATCTCGGATAGTCTTAGCCACGAATTGTTTGTTGTGTACAGTTCTGAAATCTGCTCTGCTGAACTCTTCAATAAGGCGCGGCCGTTGACTAAGTCGCCAGATCGACACAATGCTTCACCGATCGCACTATCAATATTCAACCCTAATCGCCGGCTGTCGTTGCTCCCGATCGATTGCGTAATGCCACTGGCTGAATACAGGATGTCCAAGGACTCTGAAACTTTTCCTGTTGCCAAGAGTGAAGTGCCGAGTATGAACCGTGTTTCTGCAAGTTCATACTGGTGAGTTCCAGAGGCTCTCACCCATATGGTCTGTGTGTGGAACGCGATGTTCATTGCACGCTCGTAGTTTTGGAGGAACAACTGGGTGAGTGCATAGTTTGTCAACATCCGGCCAACGAACGGGTCTGCCGGCGGAAAGTGCTTGAGGGCCAGATCTACCGCGATCTGAAGACTTGCTGCTGACAGTTCCAACTCATCAAGCGACCGCAAAATCACGCCCAGTGAACAGCGGGCTGATGCACGAGCAATGTCATCATCCTTTGTAGGATCTGAAAGCTTTGACTCAAGAAATCCAGAAAGCAGTTCTGCTGCTTCAGCGAGATTGCCCCGGAGCCAGAGATTCCCCGCATAGCTGGTAACGATATCGCATTGCACTCGCCACTCAAGTTCAGGAAAGTGGTCATTCTCTAGCAGGACCTTATACATTGAATAGGCGGTGTCGAGCATGCCGCAACTCTGATAGCAGTTTGCGATATGAGTCCAGTTCACTGCATTTCGATTCGAAGGTAGATCATCGAGCGTGGCGAATCGAACGGCTTGATCCAACTTCTCTATGGCCAGTTCAGGGTTTCCTGATTTCTCGAGGACATAACCAAAGCAGGTGTAAAGATCACGCACACGCATTGAAGGCAAGTCAGAAAATTGCTTCGCGGTACTTTCAAGCTCTGTAATTAAACGGATTGATTCGCTGTGATTTCCTGAGTTCGAATACGAAACCGCCAACTCGATCCGAGCCGCCAAAGCACGCTCAAACGCGATCCGGTCGTACTGATCTGATGGGTCTAGTGGCATAAGAGCGTCGGCAATCACACCTGGGCTCTGTAGAACATATACAGGAGCCGAGCTGCTTCTTCCGAGCGTGGCATGAGCCTGGGGCTCCTGATGCGGTTCCGAATGCCGGGAGCGGTCTCTATCTTTATTTTCGACTTGATATATAAATGGAATGATCAACAGCGAGAACGCAATGGCCAGAATCAGGGCGTGACCGCTGCGAAGATATGGCACTCTGAAAATTGATGCTTTGGCATCCGATGCGGATGTATCGTTGTAAGATTGCGCGGCGTCTTTGAGAGCCCTTGCCGCAAGTTCAACGCTGGGATAACGCGATTGAGGATTCTCATGCACCATCTTGGAAAGAACATGTACCATTCGGCTGTTGAGCGTTTGCCCCCCAGTGCTTGAACTGTTCTTGGTAGAGTTGGTGTGGTCATCATGACGGCTTGCGTGATCCGGTTTGCATGGTATATCCAAGACTTCGCTTGCGAGAATCCCAAGCGAATAGACATCGCTTTCGGATGACCCACCCGATGATCTCCCGTCCTTCCGTTCGGGGCTCATGTAGCGGATAGTACCGAATATTGCTTGATTTGCGGTGAGAACATCTACTGGAATTGGATCGCCGTGAATAATCTTTGCGATACCGAAGTCGATTACTTTGATTTTTAAGGTGTCTGTTGATTCGTCTTCACTGACCAATATATTGGAAGGCTTGATGTCGCGATGAATGATCCCATTCTGGTGAGCGAAGCTGATCCCGTCACAAATATCAAGAATCAATCCCATTCGATCCTGAAACGACGGCGCCTTAACGCGGATAAAGTTACAGAGTGGTGTGCCGCGGATGTACTCCATCACCAGATACGGTTGTGAATGCAGGCTTGATTCGATGACCCCTACTTCATAAATTCTGGCAATAGACTCGTGCTCCAAGCGACCGAGCACATGAGCTTCCGCGCGGATACGTGTGATCGCTTGCGGAGAATACACAAGCGGTCGAAGGACTTTAATCGCAACATCACGCTGCGGGTTCTCTTGACGCGCGCGGTAGACGAGACTGCTTGAGCCTTGTCCGATCACTTCGATGAGTTCAAACCCGGGGATTTCAAGCTTGTCGTTTCCGACGACCGCTGAATCAGCCTCCACGATTGAGTAGGAGTCCATCACCGGCACATTCATCTCCAACCGATCTTGGTGATTCAGCAAAGAAATGAGTTCATCGCGTAGATCCTTATTGTGCCCACACAGCTTATGGATCGCAGCGACCTGCTCCTCAGGTTTGACCTCAAGCACGCGGTCCAGCATCTCGGTCACCAGCATATGTGATGCACGATCATCCATTGGCAAGCTCTCTAGCAAGCCAATGCTTTGCGTGATTCCAGTCCATGTGGACCGTACGCTCGGATACCTGAAGGTACATCGCCATATCGTGCGTGGTCAGACCGCCGAAAAACTTCATTTCTACGATTCTTGCCTGTCGCTCACTGATGCATTCAAGACGATCCAGTGCCTCGTTCATTGCAAGAAAATCGAAGTCAGAGCATGCGCCTGCGTGGGCCGGGTCATGATTCAACGATCGTGGACGCGTCCCTCCGCCTCGGGTCGCTGCGTTCCTTGAACGGATATGGTTCAAAAATACGCGGCGGATCATGATCGAGGTTAACGCGAGCAGATGCGTGCTGTTATTCCACTGGTTCTCTCGTTGATTCAGCATCCTCGAAACAGCGTCATGAACAAGGTCTGTCGGATCAAGCGTTATCTTGTTGCCGCTCGAACTGATATGCCAAGCGGCGATGCGCCTGAGTTCTAAATAGACGCTTGTGAATAACGCCTCGAACTGGTACGGTTTGGAAGAGAACTGATCCGGATTCATACAAACGGCACCTTGTCGCTCAGGATGCGTAGGCCCAACAACAGTGGCCTCACGACTATTATAGCGACTTTACTCCGAAATGAATCCATCTCCATATATTGGTGATCGCTAACGATCCCCGCCAGCCCACCAAGTTGGCTTCTGTCCATGGAAACGAAACTCCGACAACACAAGGCTTGATTCACCAATCCGGCCTCCCAGAACGACATGGCGTGGATTGTTTCAAAGACTGACTAAATTGATGGAGTTGAAATTAATTTTCGATTTTGCTTCGCAGTTCACTCAAACAGGTGCGTTATCTTATGGAGCACTTGATATCCCATGAGATGATCGAGCACGAGGCTGTTATTGAACCCAGCAAAATTTATTTCACTCTGAATGTGAATCGCCACAATGCCAGTTCGCATCGCGCTGGGCATGGGGTGCTCCTTTTTAGATCGGTATCCATCTTGTCATTCTTCATCGCAGCGAATACGTCATTGAAGCTGATGAAGAATTGTCCGCCTTGGCATCATGATGCAGGCGGCTCGCCGATTGTGTCTTCAACTTCTGGCTTCTCTTTGTGGTCAATGAGTTGAGCCAAGTCGCCGACTGACCGGAGGTGGAGATCCCGCTGTGGAAATGCGATCTCGACGCCTTCCTTCTTGAATATCTTGAAAATGGTATTGTGAACCTCATGGCGAACCAACACAAAATAATCGATGTGTGGGATGAATACACGAAGCTCAAAGTTAAGCGTGCTGTCTCCAAACTCTTTAAAGAGTACCTGTGGCTTGGGATCTTCGAGCACCATTTTACAAGAACTCGCGATTTCGTAGAGCAACTTCTCAACCCTATCGACATCAGAAGAATAACTCACTCCAACCGGTATCGTCACGCGTAGAGTCGGATCGGTCAGTGTCCAGTTTATCACATCTGAAGTGATAAATGTCTTATTGGGGATCACGAGTTCCTTCCGATTCCAATCTGAAATCGTTGTCGCTCGCATCCTGATTCTCATCACAGTCCCCGATGTATCGCCGACGGTGACCGTGTCGCCCAATCGGATGGGACGCTCGGCCAGAATGATGAGCCCGGAGACAAAGTTGGCAAAGATTTCTTGCAAACCGAACGCGAGTCCGAATGTAAGCGCTGCAGCCAACCATTGTACATTGGACCATGCGATACCGATCGTTCGGAATGCGATCAGGATACCCATGATTGCGATCAAATACCTGATCACCGTGCTCAGTGCATACCGACTCCCAGCATCGAGGGGGAGCCTTTGCAAGACCACAATTTCAATCAGTCCAGGGATATTGCGGAATGCGATCCAAGTTGCTGCCAAGATGATGAGCGATATGCCAATATCCGCAACAGTGACCGTCACCACTTCTTTATTGACTTGCTCTGTAGACGAAATGGTCGGTTGCATGAGACCCGTCATCGGATTTGATGAATCACTAGAGTTCTCAGGTTGCGCTTGAACTGGTCCATGTGCGATCGATTCAATACTTTGTGGAGTTACTGATGAACTGGCAGGGTCCTCGAGTATCTGAACGCTTGGCCAAACCTGAACGAGATCAAACATCTTGAGTGCCGGGAGAGCTTGCGCCCAGATGATGAAGAATCCGATGATTGCTGAGACGGCTATTGATGTTCTAAATATCTGTCTGGTTTGTTCGCTGAGTGCAGGTAGATCGACTCGTTCTTCATCAAGCGTCGCTGCTGGAGTACCTGGCAACTCCAATGTCCCTTGCAAGCCCTCCGCGTCCGCCACAGCTTGCGCCCTGCGGCGTTTGGCATCTTCAACCGCAACCCTGCGTCGAGCGACATACAACCAGCGATGGAGTATCGCATTGACGGTCACCAACACAAGAATAAAGATGAGTGTTCGAACCAGCCGAGACTGCAGTTGCAATGCTGTGTAATGGAATCCCCACCAACTCAAGATGATGAAGACAAGCGGAAGCAAAACCGCAAGGAGATACCAGATGTACCGGGAGCGGTATATCCAGTCATTTGTATTCTTCTTCGTATTCTTTCCGAGTACGGCACCATTTGGCCGAAGCACTTTGTGAAGAAATAGAGTGAGAAAGAGCAACTGGGCTGTAAAGAGTACTCTTCCGAGAGAAGCGTTGGCTGATTCGTCACCACCCACATCAATGGTGGTCACAAACAATACGATCGGAACAATTATTGGGATGAACCATTTCAGATTCTTTCGGATCGGGATTGCAGAATCCTTTGACCATTTGAAGTGCGTGATTGCTAAGCCACGGGTCCGGAGCAGATGGCGAAAGAATGCCAGCGGATACAGGGTAAAGGCTGCAGCATACATGCCCGATCCAACTGCCCGTGCAATCTCGACCTGCCCTTCCGGCGCCCTTAAAAGCCACCCAAGAAAGAGAAGAGTCGTCGCAATAGGGGCTGCCATTACTGCTGTGAGCAGGAAGGCAAATATTGTGTATCGGAAGGAATCCGATGAGAATCGAGAGACTTGATCACCGAGCGTGTTGATCCAACGACGGCAATAGATACTGGTTAGTAAGAGCATCAGAAGCAGAGACACGCCAGCGAAAACTCTGATTCTTTGTGTCGCGATGTACGCCTTTGTAACTCCAAAGGCTTGATCCCAACTCTCGGGACTTGCGATCCAATTAATAGACTCTTGAAAATCTATGGCACTTGGACCTCGTCCGCGGGCAATACTTCGCACCCAGAGTATTCGCTCCTCGACATAGTCCGTATACGACTGTGCAATGACGGTTGTCCTTGCGAGTGTTGCATCGAGTTCTACAAGTTGCATGAGATTGTTTGTCGCATCCCCGATCAGTTTGTCGAGCAGGTCACGCCTCGCCGTGGCGAGTTCTTTCGCAACAAGTAACACTTCCGGACGCTCATTCATGAGTTCATCCGAGGGCATCTGCATGATCAACGACTGGGCGACTTGATCGATATCCCCCGCTTGAACTCTCTCTTCTTGTAGTTCAATCAGCGTGTAGTCGAGATCCTCGTGAACCCTTCGAATCGAATCAGCCTCTTTGCGGAGTTCGGATATATCTGGAATGGTTTCGTACTGATTCCTGAGTAAAAGACCGGTTGCCCGATTGAGACCAGATGCATTGAGTCTATTCTGGATTGATAAAAACTTTGACTCAAGTGTTTCGAGTTCAGTTCGAGCACGTGCTAGCCGCTGCGCGTAGTTTTCGGCGATGCCGTGTGTTGCTTGTGGAATCACAAGTGTGTTGGCAAATGCCACCGATTCCTCGGCAAACTTCTTGAGTACAGGGTGCTGGCGAGCCGCCTCGCGGCGGAGTTTCTTGGCATCAATGATTGTCTGCTCAGCTTCAATCTGTCGCCGGTTTACGATGACGAGCTGCCACGCATCAACAAGCGATTGAGCTTCCGCTGCTCGGCGCTGCGCCCGGTCTCTTCGCGCGGGCAGCAACTCTCTTCGGATCTCGTAGCTCTCGAGCTCTCGGTCGATTGCTTCAATCTCACTTTCGCGTACGATAATAGATGATTGATAAAGGAGTGCGCGTGCATCTGCAACTTCATTGGGTGTTTCTGGCTGGACTGTTGGCTCACCCTGACTCCTGATATCAATCAGTTCTTGTTTCACTTGCACGAGCCGCTCGGTGAGTATTGAACGCTGCTGATCTCGGCGTTCGGTTTCGGCTTGGAGTTCGGCGATCTTTAATCGTGCCGCCTGCAAAGTAGCGGAAGCCTGATTGTGCGTGAGCTCGATTTGCGTGAGCGGCGTCCCATCGGGAACGACAACAACGGGATCACTTGGCGGAAGCCGAAGCTCTTCACGGATCGATGCCAAAACTTGTGGCGCATCGTTGGAGAGTTGTCGAAACTCTGAAGCCTTATTCGAAAAATCATTGGCCCGCTTGAGCAGATCACGGGCTCCCTTGAGAATATCGATCGCCGACGCCCTACTGCCATCATCGGTCACTGGCATATCACCCAGCTCAGCGATCTTGGATTCCACAGACGAAACTGTTGGCGTATCGACCAACCCACCCAATGAGATCACTGCCATCGAAGCGGTGATCCCGAACCAGAGTATTCCGTAGATGAATCGTCGAGGTATTAATCTCATAGTGCTGATCATAGCGCGGAATCCAAAAATGGCATACTGGAGACATTCGTACAACAAATGATTTTCGACGAGCTCATGGCAGAAAGATCATGCTGTACTCTGGCTCACGGTCAATCAGAGCCCATGAGCAAATGGTCTCTCATCACCTCTGGCCAGTTTGTGACCATGGCATCTCAAGGGTTCATATCGCAACATCAACTGCGCGAAAGCGATCTGATCTATTGACCCAATCATCCCCCACTATCTAAATCTTGATCAGAGCGTCACGGGGCGACACATTTGATGTGACCAATCCAGCCACCGATGAAGTCATCGCTCAACTCCCATCATTCGGAGCTTCGGAGATCCGATCTGCGATTGAAACTGGCTTATCGACGCTCACCGCTCGGATCGATTTGGTGCAAGATGAGATCACAAGGGCGGGGTTTCTCTTTCTTGTACCAGTGCATAGCAATGACATGCCCACCACCGCTGCGAAAGAGTGACCACAGGCAATCCTCGGCCTTGTGTATACGGCAATGATCGTCGATGACATCTTCGCAGGTGTCATTGATACGACAGAAAACAGCCTCGTGTACAGTGTGATTGATCGGTTCTTCGCATGAAAGGATTTGTTTATGTCAACGAATCCTGATGTAGTAAGCGACACGATCCTTCAACGGATCGATTCAAAGCTGACGACCGTTCCGGAAACAGATTCGGCAAATTGATCCGCATCGGATCGACTCTGAAAGAACACCATAGACGAAGCCATGGGCGTGTGGATCTCGGGCGAAGTCACAAACCAACCTTTGGCGGTCTCGGCCCATGCCGAGCTTCCATAATCATGCGACCAGCGGGTGATCACTTCGAGCTCTGGGTGCTTGTGTTCAAAGTTGAACTGACAATTGAAATCATCGAAAATCATTGGCTGTCTCCCACGATCACCCATGATGACGCTCGATGTTGCGAACCGTTCATCACTGACGATCATGCCGCATTCATTGCACATTGAGTCGCCAAGAGTGATTGAGGGTGGCCCGTGATCACCTTCTCGGCTACACGATGGAAGAAGCAGAATCATGACGCAAAGCGGAACTATTGCGAATGACACAAGATAACGCATTCTCAGATCCCTCCTCGTTTCTGGAAGACCAGCATCGCAATCATCAATGGTAACACGATCCAGAGCACCAGCATACTCGTCAGGATCCATGAGAGGGCGTTGCCGTAGGTATGCGACGCGTATGTGCCGACGGGTCCGAGGACATCAAGGGATGCGTTCATGTTGACAATCACGCCCATTTTGAATGCTTGGAGCGGATTGAAGATTGCGATTGAGAAGACTTCCTGGACGCGGAGCTTGAATAAAACCGTGCCGGCCATGAGTCCCAGATCGCTGACGAAAACAAGCAACAGCCAAACGAAGAGTCCCAACCCTGTCGCGACCCCGCTTCGACGCGAGAGCACCGAGAGCAGCATCCCGATCGAGAGCATTGCCAGTGCGAGCGTACAGGTGAAGACCACGAGCATCGCGAATGATCCAAGCCCGACTCCTCCTGCTCGCCACGCGAGGACCATCGCGCTGAGTCCGAATCCGACACACATCGAGCAGCACAACGCAATGGCCAGACCGATGTACTTCCCGAGCAACAACTCGACGCGGGAAATGGGCTGTGCGAGCAGATACAGCAGCGTCCCACGCTCCCGCTCACCCGCAATAGATCCGGCTCCCGCGATAATGGCCATCAAAGGCACCACCAACATAATGAGATTCAGCAACCCCGCCGTCGTTCGGCTAAACCCTGCAAATCCCTGTGAACCCGATCCCGCAAGAGACATGAAGGACACCGCGATCGCAAGAACCGAGAATGCGATCGTGTACAACATGAACCATCGGCTCGCGAGTGCATCTCGGAACTCCCGTTTGGCAAACGCCAAAATACTGCGAGTGCGAGAGATGTACCTGAGACTGGTCGATGGAACAGAGGGGAGATGGGCGGACGGGGTACTTGCGAGAACGCTCATGATTGAGCTCCTTCCAATTCTTTCGGACCCATGTTGATCTCATCAAGAATCTCAAAGTCACGGACACGGATCGACGCGTCCGCAAGGACCGTCAATGGCTCGGCTTTTCGATTGTGCGGAACAGACACGCACAACCCGTGACCATTCAGGTTCACCGCATGACCCGCGTCGCGGAGCACGACCGCTGCGGATTCATCGGTGCCCATGCTGATATATAGACGCATGGTTTGTATAGCCGAGTGTGTGGGCCAAAGTTCGGAGGGGGTGACATCGCTGATCAGCTTTCCCTTCTCCATCACCAGCACCCGGCTGGCGAGCGCATGGATCTCGTCGGGACGGTGTGACGCGAAAAGAAGTGTCTTGCCCGAATCGCGGAGCTTGCGGAGCGTCTCGACGACCTCCCCCCGTCCAGAGGCATCAAGATTCGAGGTCGGTTCATCAAGCACGATAATCGGTGGATCTGAAATCAGCGCGATCGCCAGCGCGAGTCGCTGCTTCATCCCACCCGAGAGATCACGGACACGCTTGTTTTCATGCCCGCACAGATCCACCATCTCCAGCACGCGGACCGCTTCAGCAGACCCAACCCCTCGCAAGCGAGCAAAGAAGAGGATCGAGTTTCCAAGCCGGGCATCGTCGTGGAACGCGAGTTCTTGGGGGACATACCCGACCAATGAACGCGCGACCTTTCCCCAGCGTTGTACGTCGTGTCCGCCGACTGTGACGCGACCGTTGAATGGGAATATCCCCAGCAAACAACGGATGAGCGTGGTCTTCCCCGCGCCGTTGCTCCCCCACAACGCGATGGATTCGGATTCCCTCAGCTCAAAGCTCAGGTCATCAACCGCGGTCGTCCGACCGAATCGCTTGGTCACTTGGTGTGCGTGAATCATGCTGAACCTCTGTGTGGTCTGTGACTCGCCAAGAGTCGTGGTTGACGGGCAAAGAAACTGCCGAACGCGACGCTCATCAAAACCAAACCAATCGAAGTGGCGATCATCGGCGTGCGACTGATTCGGCTGGTGCTTGTCATGAGATCAAGACTTGGAGTAACGGTCAATGGATCAGGATCCGTAAACATGGGTTCTGGGCTGAGATCCGGGAACGCACGAGCGGTGAGTTCGATCGCTTGCTGAGCCGGGCTATGCACAAAAAGCCGGAGATTTGGTTCGCGCGCAAGCAGATTCCGGAAGAGCGATCTGGGCGCGTGGGGGCTGTCCCCGATCCCATCGTTTGCAAGATCAAACCCGGCATAGTCTGACCAGAAGTTACCCCGTCCATCCATAGAGAACTGGTTCAGCGAGAGCTGGCCACCGCCATGGACCGCGACCTGTTCTTCGTTTTCGACAAATGCGTTTTCAGTAACAACATTGCCGTGGGTAATCGGGGTCGCGAGGAGTCCGATTTCATTGAACGAGAGACTGTTGGATGCGATGCGTCCGATCGAATCGATCGACGATGGGCTGTTATCGATATATACCCCGACGCGGTTGGCAAGCAGCGCGTTGTGCTCGACGATGATGTCGTCGCAGTCTTTGAGACCGATTCCATACCCGCTGGACCCACGGTTGTTGATCACGCGATTCTGTGTCAGGGTAATGCCGTTGGAATACATCAGATAGATCCCGACGGAGTTGTCAATGAGTTCGTTCTCGGTAAGCAGGGTGTTATGGCTGTACATGAAGTGCAAGCCGTATCTGCTCATGGATACATGATTCCGTCGAATGACGAGGTCTTCGGAATACCAGAAGACCATGTCGCGGAGTCCCAGAACGGTGTTGTTTTCGATAACACAGCCGTGGCTCCACCAGAGCCGGATGCCGTCTCCCCGGCGCCCGAGGTCGAGGTCCTTACCGAGGATGTGATTGTTGCGGATGATCGACTCGGGTGATTGCCGAAGATCGATCCCGAAGTAGATATCCTCGAATCGATTGTCCTCAATAATCACCGGCCCATCAAACACCCGAACCCCAGCGGGTTCTTGATCCACAGTCGATCCCGAACCACGGATGGTAAAGCCCCGAAGTGTGATTTGCGGAACGCGGAGTTCAATGGTGGTCCCGATTCCCAACGCATCGATCGTGACCAGCCCCTGACCATCAAGCGTCACCGGCTTGGAAACCACAAGATTTCCCTCGTAGATCCCGCTTGGTACACGCACTGTTGATCCATCCGCAGCAGCATCGATCAGCCGAGATATCTCATCGACCGAGCGGTGTTCTTCCGCAGCAGACACCCCAGAGCAAGCCCACACGAACACAATACACAAAATGATCCTCAGCGGCATCATGTTGATCACAGGCCTTTCTTAGCTTTCAGGAGTGGTAAGTACGCGCGGCGATGGAAGTACAACGCGATAATCATCGTCACGGATGCTGCGGTCGACAGCATCAGTCCGAGCCCGGGTGACGCGACGGTCTTGAACTGCCCCACCATCCCGGTCCCCAAGACTGGGGGCACGAAAGGTTCGATGGAGTTCGATAACGGCGCATCGGGGTCCAGGTTCATCCCGAAGTGGCTCATCCAGAGGTGGAGATCCACCAAGAACACAACCGGGAAGAGTAAAACTGGGAGCACGAGGAGCACCGCCCATCGGCTGTGGATCCAACTGGCAAGCTCGATCATCAACACAAAGAGGATCATGACATAGACCCCGATCGCGCGCTCGAACTGGGCCGCCTCACCGAGCGGACGCATCCCGATGTAGTGATTCAGGCTGTCGATCTCCGCGACATCACCGCTGAGGTGGTTGACATACGCGATGAGGTGAAGATTCTCTGGGTACTGCGGCGCAACAAGCTCCATATGCCAGAAGGGGACAAAGAGCGAGACGAGCAGCATGATCCGCGCGAGCAGCAATAAGAAGCCCGGCGTGCCGTACTTGATCCCGTTCCGCTTAAACTCCCCTTGGTCGATGCGTGGCCCGATGATGTGTTCGATGAATGAAGTCATGGTGTCTCCACTGGTATGGATTGTGTCGCCTCGTCCCATCGGAGGCGGGAAGCCTCGGAGTGGATGTTGATCCACACCAAGGGAAAGAGGTACTTATTCAGCAGGCTCAACCATCAGGTAGCCCATCATCTCAAGGTGGAGTGCCGAGCAGAACTCGGTGCAGTAGAACGGGAAGGTGCCAGCGGTATCGGCGATGAACTCGATCTTCGCGGTTTCGCCGGGTTCCAGACTCAGCGTGATGTTGTAGACCGGGATCGAGAACCCGTGCGTCGCATCAACCGCACGCTCGGTGTTGGTGATGCGCCAAGTGACCTTGTCGCCCTGCTTGACCGTCACATGCTCAGGAGCGAAGTGGCTCCGGACCGAGGTCATAAAGACCTCAACCTCGTGCTCGCCCTTCCGCTCGATGCGTTCCATCTTCGGACGCGGTGCCCACGGATCAACCGCTTGGGTCATCGGATCCCATCCGATTTCTGGATAGACCGACCATGGTTTGAGCTTGTCAGCCTTGATGATCTGCGCGTAGTGCGGCTCACCAATCCCCATCGGCATGTCGTAAATCACAGGCATCTCGGTGCCCTGCTGAGAGATATCAATCAGCTGGAAGTTCTGAGGAAGCAGCGGTCCGGTGTGAATGAATCGATCGACGGACCACTTGTTGTACGAAACAAGGTACTTCCCATCGGGGTCAACCGTGTCCCCTTCGGCGGCTCCGAGGTGGCCAACATTGTAATGAACCGGTGTCTTCTGAACGAGGGTCCAATCTGGTTCTGGATTGAGCTTCCCATAGTCCCCACCCAGAGTCCAGCGAGCAATCGCTGAATCAAGGAAGAGCGAGGTGTACGCGTAGCCGTCAGGACCAAACTGGGTGTGCAGCGGTCCAAGGCCGACCTCAACCTGCGCTTCCATCACGCTGTCAAAGTCCAAGACGGGAACACCGAACTCATCCTTGCCTGAGAAGGTTTTGTTTGCGATCGCTTTCTTGATTTTCTCGACTGAGTAGACAGTTGTGTGCGGATCAAGCTTGCCAGACACCACCACGAAGTCACCCTTCGGTGCGACATCCACGCCGTGTGGGCTGCGTGGTTCTGGAGTGACATGCAAGATTCCTTCAGCGATCGCGTCTTGCAGCGAGATCACCGGAAAGTCTTTGATCTTCGAGAACTTGCCCGCTTGGAAAACCTTCTCGGCCTTCTTCCAATCAATGATGTGCAGGTAGTCCGTCGCGTTCATGCTCACGCCGGCTTCAAACGGCGGCTTTTTAGCACCCTCGACACCGAATCCGCCGGTCGCGAGTTCGGTGTTGATCGAGTTGAGGAAGAAGAACCCATCGCTCGCGAGTTTGCCCGCATCCGCGATGTCCTGCCAGTATGGGGGGAGTTCGACAGCAAAGGACTTGTCCTTGTCAATGCGCCCCTTCTTTCGATCAAACTTCCACATCGTCACCGCACCACGGAAGTTCTCCTTGTATTCGGACATCGGGGCATACTCAGCGCCCCAAGGTACATTGTACTGAGCGGTCTCAAAGATGTATTCCGTGTTCGGAGGCACGAATGCACCTCCGTGGTCGTTGATGAAGAGCGGGTTCTTGACGATTTGTTTGGTTTCGAAGTCACGCAGATCAATCACCGCGATGCGTGCGTTCGCTTTGTCGTTGATGAACAACCATTCGCCGTCATAGTCGCCGTTGGTTTCAGAGAGTGCCGGGTGGTGGGTGTCACCCCAACTGTTGACTTTGCCATTCACATTGCCCTCGGCGAGGATTTCATCTCCAACGCCGTAGCCCCAGCCTTGCCAAGGTTCGGGGGTGAAGACCGCGATGGTGCGGAGGATGCGCATCGACGGAACACCGATGACGAATACCTGTCCCGAGTGACCGCCGGATGAGAAAATGACATACTCATCCTTCATGCCCGTTGGTGTGTAGGTCTTTGCCGCCGCGAGCAGATCCGCGGTGCTGAGCCCCCGGTCCTTTGCGATTTTCTGAACATCGTTGATGGACTGCGCCTGCGTCTCACCGGCTCCGATGGCAAGCATCGCGGTGGTGAGGAGCAGTCTGAGTCGTGTGCTTCTGAGTCCCATGGTGTTTCCTTTCCTTCGTGAAATTGAATAGGTGTTCTCTTTTCTCGTCCTATCGAGACGAGTATTACTCGGTCTGTGTTGAGACTGAGCGGATGTACGAGATGATGTCATTGAGCTGATCGTCGGTGATTGCTGGATTCCCGCCCTTGGGAGGCATGTCGATCCCGGTCGTATTTGCAGCGTCCCAGATCGGACGCCCCATCTTGATCATCGTCATGAGGTCCTTGTCGGAACTCGATGCGACGAACTCGCTGGTCACAAATGATTTCCCCAGACCCTCAATCCCTTCGCCATTCGCGCCGTGGCACGCCGAGCATGAGGAGACGAAGATTTCCCGTCCGGGATGTTCGAGGATGGAGGCATCCACAACAGTTGCGGCCGCAGGCTTCTCGACAATCCATGCATCCAATGACGCGACGGGCTGGGAGGTGTCTTGCATCTCACGCAAATACCCGACCAGCTTATGGATTGCTTCGTCGCTGATATTCTGCGCGCCCCGCGGGGGCATCAATGATCCCGTGGTATTGAGCGGATCGTCTGGAAGTCGTCCGAGCGCGATCATGTCAAAGAGTGACTCATCAGAGGATGCCTGCACAAAGGCGCTGTTGCGGAGCGGTTTTCCTAGACGAGGAACACCTTGCCCGTCATCGCCGTGGCAGACCATGCAGGTGTTTTTATAGAGTGTTTGAGCGGAGACGAGTTGGACCGGCACCACTCCGGGAAGGGATATAGAAGTCACATTTTTGACCGGTTCAGAAATGGGGACCGCTCCCACGAGCACCCCACCGATCGCGATGATGGGTGTGATGATGACCATCGCACCGAGCAAGAACGCCCGCCATTTGTATGGGTCAGAGTGAAGCTCTGATTTGGGTGTTTGGTTGTGGCCTTTCTTGACATTTTGGTTGATACGGCTCATCGGGCACTCCTAATAGTCGAGTAACGGATACCAATGTCCTATACTAGACTAATAGATACAGGAGTCCACAATCCACTTATGGATTCTGACAGAATTTCTTTGCAAAGTCATTACAGCACCAGATGCCACTCATCGCCCTTATTGGGCCTTCATCTAGATCACCTCGAGATCAAGTTCATTCGAAATCACTTGACATCGCAGAGCTAACCTCTTATTATGGATCTATATACCCACTATTCCACGGAGCTATCAGTCCATGATCAACCAAGCCGGCGAATACGCTCTGCGTGCGATCGTGCATCTGGCACGCTGCGATGCCCAGGTACCCGCATCTGCAAGCGAGATCGCTCTGGCGACCAAGGTCCCCCAGGCGTATCTCCAGAAAATCCTCCGGACACTCTCCAAGCACAAACTCCTGACCGCCCAGCGCGGAATGGGAGGCGGGTTCAAACTCGCCAAACTCCCATCAGCGATCAGTGTGCTTGAGGTGCTCAAAGCCTGCGATTCTGGTCCGATCCGAATCGAACGCTGCCCCTTAGGAATCCCTGGACATATCCAGCTCTGCTCACTGCATCGACTCATCGATCAACAAACCGCGGGGGTTGAATCAACCTTTGCACGCACCTCGATCGAGGACCTGCTCAATGACCACAGCGGCTCGCAGCCATTGTGCCTGATTGACACTACTTGTTCGGAACCGATTCAACTTGGAATCCAGAGCATCAAAGAATCAGAATGAGACCATACGAAAATATCATTCGATAAGGCACGCGATCACAGCAACAACACGGTGATTCGTCATCCTGATACCTGTGCGGGGGTCGGATATGTTCTCTGAATGCCTACCGATGTCGAGTCCGGGCCTGCCCCCCACCCCCACCTACGACAAGCGCTCAACCGCGATGTATTTTATCAACTAAATTGGCAGTAGGTTCAAGCCAACTACCCGAGCTTCTTTTATGCATCTTCCGAGGGACCATTGGTTCTTGATCCAAAGAGCGAGTAAATCGCTGGAAGCATAAAGAGGGTGAGGACATTGTCGGCGATGATGCCGCCGATGACGACCGTCGCGAGTGGGCGTTGGATCTCTGCACCGATACCGGTGTTGATTGCCATGGGAACGAATCCGAGGGACGCGACCAAACCGGTCATGAGAATCGGCCTGAGGCGAATGAGGCGGGTGCGCTCGATGGCCTCGTTGACCGACATGCCTTCAGCGATGCGCTGGCGGATGCTTGAGACGAGGACCAATCCACTGAGCATGGCAACCCCGGAGACGGCGATAAAACCGACGGCTGCGGAGATCGTGATATCGAGATCGCGAAGATAGAGAGCGAATCCACCCCCGACAATGGCGAACGGGACACCCGTGAGCACGATCAGTGCGTCGCGTATGGTACCGATACTGAAGACGAGCAGGATGAAGATCAACGCGATGACAATCGGCACGATGATGGCGAGCCGCTTTGAGGCGCGTTCGAGATGCTCGAACTGCCCCGCGAATCGCACATAGTACCCCTCAGGCATGATGACATCGAGCTCGATGCGCTCGCGAGCTTCTTCAACGAAACCACCGAGGTCTCTCCCACGGACATTGGACTGGACAACGATGCGTCGCTTGCTCCAATCACGATTGATGACTGATGGGCTTACGGTTTGTTCGATTCTGGTGAGGCGACCGAGCGGGATGCGTTCGCCGCCGGGCGCGGGGATGAGGATATCAGCGACGGCATCTGGATCGTCGCGGTAGCGGTCGTCGAGTTCGAGGGTCATATCGAACCGGCGTTGGCCAACGCGGACCTCACCGACGCGAATCTCGCCGAGGGCTTCGACGATTTCGAGCACATGCTGGGCTGGAATCCCGTACCGAGCGATTGCCTGTTGATCAACCACGATGGATAAGAGTGGCGCACCCGTGATTTGCTCGGTCGAGACATCGGCTGATCCGGGGATCAACTCGATGACGCCTTGGATTTGCGCAGCGATGGAGTTGAGTTGTTCGAGATCATCGCCATAAATTTTGACCCCGACATCGGTACGGACCCCCGCGACCATCTCGTTCATTCGCATCTCGATGGGCTGGGTAAAGATGGGACGCACCCCGGGAAGTTCTTCCAAGGTGGCGGACATCATCTGCGTCAGTTCGGCTTGGGTCTTGGCAGAGGTCCATTGGTCCCGCGATGTGAGGGTCATGAATGTATCGGTCATCTCGAGGCCCATTGGATCGGTCGCGACCACCGCCGTGCCTACTCTGCTCCAGATGTGCTCGATTTCGTCGGGGTACTCGTCCATCAACATCCGCTCGATGCGGCTGTTGTAATCGGTTGATTGATCAAGGGAGACGCCCGCTAACCGCACAAGGTTGACGGCGATCGCTTCCTCATAAAGCCTGGGCAAGAACGAAGATCCAAGATGGGTAAACAGCACGCCGCCACAAGCGACGATGGCAATCCCGATCGCAACGGTCAGCTTCCGGAAATGCAATGCAAACCGCACGAACGGGCGGTACATCCATTGGACCCCGTTGACAAGCCAGTTCTCCCTCTCGCGAGCATTCTTGCCCAGTGCAAGACTGCACAGCACCGGGGTGAGTGTGAGGGAGAACAGGATCGAGCTGGCGAGCGCGAAAATGACGGTTAAAGCCATCGGACGGAACATCTTGCCCTCGACCCCTTCGAGCAGAAGGATCGGAACGAAGACGATCATGATAATGAGTTCGCCAAACATGGTCGGCGAACGCACCTCCACCGACGCATCGCGGACGATATCAATAACTGATCGTGTACCGCCGCGCTGCCGCTCCTCGCTGAGGCGGCGTACGCTGTTCTCGGTCATGATGACTGAGCTGTCAACGACGAGCCCAAAGTCGATCGCGCCCAGGCTAAGCAGGCTGGCCGCGATGCCAAACTGGGCCATCATGCTGAAGGAGAACAACATGGCAAGCGGGATGGCCAACGCGACGATCAACGCGGCACGGATGTTCCCAAGAAATGCAAGCAAGACAGCGATCACGAAGATCGCGCCGAAAAT
>Ga0209345_10001539_pt1 | contig 27280 bp, 27 predicted proteins | sample Cruoilmetagenom7_FD_187294 | JGI IMG/M metagenome (GOLD analysis project Ga0209345, IMG submission 187294) | Oil polluted marine microbial communities from Coal Oil Point, Santa Barbara, California, USA - Sample 7 (SPAdes) (version 2) | ecosystem: Environmental > Aquatic > Marine > Oil seeps ...
CAGGCTCAAAAATATTACGATGATGTAGAGCTCAAGGATAACCCCGCGACCGACCTTATAGGCTAAAATAATACCGCGTTGAGCGCCCGCCCTCTTCCGAGCGCCGCAAGGCCCCCTGCCCTTCCAGAGTGTTCTTCACCGAAGTCAGTGCTATTGCTTAGGGCACTCACGGAGTAACCCATGGGTTACTCCACTCGCGAACGGATGTAACCCGCGGGTTACCTTAGTCTTTCAGTGCGTCTTTGAAGGCGCAAATAGCCTTTTCCAATTGATCTTTTGGAAGTTGGGCGTAATCAACACCATCTACAATACGACACTCCCCACTTCGCGCAGTTACCTTTGTTTTTCCAACATGAAATTCAAACTTTTCTTTAGGTACTCTCGGCTGTGCCTTAACTTTTTGGCCATCGGTAGCAATAAACTTCATGAGCAGACTGGATTGCTCATCGGCACTTTTAGCTCCCATCAACATTGACACTAGCTCACCAGACTCACCAGACTTAAGCTTCCGGGCTACATCCACCCCCAAGTTCCGTGATACGGCTTTAGGCCATTGGAGAGCCGCCCCCAACTCTTGCAACAAAAATACGAACGAGCGAATGTAAGAACGCTTCATCTTGTGTAGGGAGCTGTACAAAGTGTTCACCATGCTCTCGGCATCAGTGCCTTCGAAATCTGCAGAAGCAACAATCGCGAGGCTCGCCATTTCAGCGAAGGTTAGATCTTCGCGAATTATATTTTCCTCGACCATATCAATATAAAGGTCCAAACGATCCGAACTCGTATCAGCGACCCTGGCAGAAACCTTCGAGAACTGATCATCTCTCGTTTGCTCAAACAATTGGCGAAGCGCTGTTAATCTGCGCCAGCCCTTCTTTAGTTGGATAACTCCACTATAATTGCGGTATACTTCTATCGGCTCCCTTTGGCCCCGATTTCGGATGGACTCAACAAGCTCATCCATTTCGTCCGAGCGCGCTACATCATCAAGTGCAAGACGGTCTCGCGGCAGATCATCAGTCGAAATCTTGGATATATCCAACATCTCCAGCACACGCCCTTCCTCAATTGCGGCCCGGTACTCTTTTGCATCACTCGCATTCTTTCTCCGCTGCTCTACCTTTGCATCGGTAGAATCCTGAAGGCTTGCGGCCGCTTCGCGAACGGCCATACCCATTGGTCCCGGTGTGCGGCGCTTAGATTTCTCTGGTGATTTTGTTTCCAGAGCATCGAAGCCGAATTTATTTTTAGAACTCATTTCTTACCCTCCATCAAATCCGCGTTGTTTTTCCAAGAAGCCATCACAACTTCGATAAATTCGGCATACGCGCGGTCAAAAGACTGGCGCGCACGTTTCCACGTTTCTCGGGTCATATGGCGGTAATCTTGTTCATATACAGAATTCTGAAACCGCCCCGACTGCTCGACCGCGCGCGTCATTTCTACCGGGCTTTCGCAAACGTCTGCGCTGAAAACATTTTTGAATGCGTCCATCATTGCAATATGGAGCGGGTTAGACGCCTCGTATCGTGTCATAAGCAGTCGGACATCCAAAAATTGCTTTGGCAAATCTATCCCTGCATCCTCAGACAGCCCCTTAAAACCAGAAGAGATATCCTCAAGCGCATCTCCAAGCTGACCCAGAAAACTGGTTGTACTGTCATATTCCCAATAGCCAGGGCCGGAGGGGACATACAATATATCTGCGGCAAAGGCCGCGTTCAAAGACTGATACCCAATTGCAGGCGGACAATCAAAAATGATGATATCGTATTGGTCTTCCGGTAATTCATCCAGATATCGAGCCATACATCCAAAGAAGCTCCACGCCTGATGCAACGCGCGGTATTGCGCCGAAGCAAATTCAACAAAGGCGGCATTAGCACAAGAAGGAATTATATCAATCGTTGGCCAGCAGGTTTTCTGTATAAAATCTTGAACGCGCTGGGATCCGATGGATTGAACATCATCCGGAAGTTCATCACTGGCAGGGTAGGGGCAGTCATCAGGGTCATCATAGGTCGCCATAATACGGTCCGACTCTTTACATAAGTCGCGGCACATGATCCCCCAAACCGTATTCCATTCCTTAACATCAACGAGACCCATCGAATGAGTGAGGGTCGCTTGTGGATCAAAATCCACCACGAGCACTCTAAATCCATCCAGGGCCGCGGCATTGGCCAAATGTTGGGCGACCACTGTTTTACCTACACCACCTTTGAAGTTTGAAACAGCTACACGCATGGCTCTGCCCGTGGGGCGCTCGGGAAGCAATCTTTTTCCCCGAAACTTTATCCGTCGCCGAAGTTCATTGATTTCACTGAGGGTAAACCAGCGCTGCCTGCCATCTTCTTCAACGTCCCCTTGTGGAAGGGTAGGGTCGTCTGCAAGCTTTTTCCGCAATGTATCTGCGGGCACGCCAAACATAAATTGGCTGATTTCCCAAATTGAGAATGGCCGTAGATACTTTTCTTCCCCCGGCGAGAATGTAGCCTTACGAACGGCGGTTTGTTGTTCTAGACTACGATCGTTCATCGCTTGTAGGTGGGAATGGTCTCGCATATTGAATCTCGCTTTAAATAGAGGTAAACAATGAATAGCGCGATTTCAGAATATTTCAATTCTTAAATTTCCCAATTTCGGGTTTTTCACCCCACTGATTCGAAAAACACGATATTTATTCTTTCAGCACCACATTATGGTGACACATAATTCAATAACACTACAAATAGGGTGACAGAGAGAGCGCATTATGGTGACAGCAGTATGTCCCCTATAACCTATTAACCTTATTACTCATATTTAGAAGGAAATACCCGCTAAATAATAGTTATTGACAAATTACGGGATTTTCATTCATATCACTTCATAAGCAGAATCAGCCACAAGAGCAGATCGCTAGAAATCGGGTAGTAATATGGATGCTAAAAAACTAACAGGTCCGAATGCTGGATCCATTAAGTATGACCTCATTACAGCTATGAGTGTTTTGGGACTTGCTGGCAAGCCATCTCTTCAAACGTCGATGACGCGCCTTATTGCGCTCGTTACCGCTCGCTACAATTGGTTTCGCGATGAAGTTACGGTTGGACAACGTGATATAGCCAAAATGTGGTCTGTTGATCAACGAACCGTAAAACGAGAAATGAAGCGGCTATTAGAAGCTGGGATTTTGGTAAAAGTGCGGCATGGAGTGCGGGGCAGGGTGGCAGCATACCGGTTAAACTATCGCGAAATAGTTAACCTCTCTGAACCGCATTGGACATTGGTCGGCCCGGATTTTGTTGAGCGGATGTCAACGCTTTATCCGCACAGTGCGGTCAAAGTTGTAAAAGTCGACTTTGGCAAAAAACCTCCTGAGAGTAATATTCCTTTAACGGGAGATCGTTCTGGTTGGCGTAAAACATGTCAAATATTGCGGGCTAGCGACGAAAGTATTTTCCGAAATTGGTATAATAAACTCACATTCAAGAGCATTGTTGACAGTGAGTTAATATTAACTGCTCCGAATAATTTTATCGCCCAATACATTCTTACTCATCTAGAAGGATTGTTGCTTTTGGCGGCACAGGAGAGTTTACCAAAAGTAGATCGCATTAAAATTGAAGTTGAAACGTAAGGTTCTACAATTCAACAGGTCATCCGCTATATCCGTTTATTTACTAATTGGATATAATCAGATATAATTGGATAACATTAGATACATAATTGGATATCCATGAAGCTCTCACATCTCGATATAACGCCCGACCTTCTGAAGCTTATCGCTGAAATTGATGAATTCAAGGGCAGTTGGAAGGTTTTGAAAACGCTCTCTCCCGAGCGCCTGCATTCTTTGCGCCATGTGGCGACGATTGAAAGTATCGGATCTTCCACGCGGATCGAAGGCGCGAAGCTATCCGACCGTGAGGTGGAAAAGCTTATGCAGGGGCTTTCCACGCAGTCCTTTACCTCGCGAGATGAGCAAGAGGTGGCCGGATACGCGCAGGCAATGGATATGATTTTCGAGAGCTACAACGATATTGCGCTTTCGGAAAACTATGTAAAACAGTTGCACCGCGATTTGCTTCGCCACTCTGAGAAAGACGAGCGGCATCGAGGTGAATTCAAAAAGTTTGCCAACTCAGTTGAAGCTTTTGATCCAGACGGGAAAAGCCTGGGCGTAATTTTCGAAACCACCGGCCCTTTTGATACGCCTCGCAAAATGCAGGAACTCTTACATTGGACCCGCGAAGTGCTGGAAGATAAAAGCCTGCACCCGCTTCTTGTTGTGGGTATATTCACGGTTGTCTTTTTGGCTATTCACCCATTCCAAGATGGAAACGGGCGTTTGTCCAGAATTCTAACCTCGCTGATTTTGCTAAAAACGGGATACACTTATATTCCCTATGCCTCGCTGGAAAGCGTGATCGAGAAGAACAAGGAAGGCTACTACCTTTCCTTGCGCCGCACGCAAACAACCCTGGAAAGGGAGAACCCAGACTGGCTTCCTTGGCTGCGATTTTTTCTCACATCTCTAAAACGACAAAAAGACCATTTGAGCGTGAAGCTAGAGCAACAATCACGACCGAATACGAAAGGGCTTCCGAAAGAAAGCCTGCAAATCCTACACTATGTAGACGAGCATGGGCAAATCACAACGAGTCTAGCCCAAGAGCTAACAGGCCTACTTCGACCCACGGTTCGGGCGCGCCTGACAAAGCTCGTGTCTCAGGGACACTTGCAACTGTACGGGAAGGGCAGGGGGGCCTTTTATGAGAAATCTTAGTGTCCATTGGCTTGGGCGTAGCTAACCTGCAATACCAAAGCATTGCATAATACTTCCTTATGCCGCATTGGAGATTTGCCCCGACCAATCTCAATCTATCTGGGCGTAAATCCAAAACCGTGGCTTGCAGACTTCAAACTAAGTGGCATTTCGAATAAACTTTGCGATGACGCCTATCACGGATAGGAATCTTTTGAGGCGCAATGATTCAGGAATGTCATTGGACAGATTGGCGACGTGAAGCGATAGTCTTATTATGCATTCGCTAGAAGTCACTGCAGTCAATTTGATCCATGTCGATCCGGAGCGCAATATGGCTCGGTTCTATGGGATCGAAGTTCAGCCCACACTTTTTGGCGAAATGTCGGTGCTACGCAACTGGGGACGCATTGGTACCAAAGGGCGAGGGATGATGGTGACCTATAAGGATGAATACCAAGCCGCTGCGGCACTCCTGAAACTCGATAAACAGAAACGTCGCCGTGGCTATGTCGAGGTGACGGCGTAATTTGGGGGGCATAGTGTGGAAGCCGCCATCTTCGCGTTAACGACATTTCGCGCGTCGCCAATCATAACTCTCATTGCCAATTGAAACGCTACACTGTGTTGAGGGGCAGGAACGTAATCCTAACAAGAGCATTCCTAGCTATCGTTAAAACCCAACATTGGAGGCAGGTTATGAAACAGAGAAAGAAATATCCTAAAACCGCTAGCGCATTTGGCGTTGCTGCTGGTGCTCTTTTCGTAGCCGGTTTTCTAAACTTCGGGTTTATGTTCCCAGCGGCCTTTCTGGGACTGATTGCGCTTATTCTGGCTTTGGGGCCAGACAATGTGGACATAGTTTATTACGATAAAAGCGCATCTTGGAGTAATTCTATGGGAAATTCTTACCCAATAAAGACCTCTCCGGCAGGCAATTCTAAGTCGTAAATTCCATCGGTTATTAACCCCTTCCCCTATTAATAGCGGCCGCAAAATTTGGGGCTAGGGTCGCTGATGTCGTATCCGGTCCCCATGCGGCTTGGGCGCCGTTACCCATATGAACATAACTGCCATAGTGCCCAATGCCGCTGAAAGTTGAAGCGCCCAGCTCGAACAGCTTTTCGTATGTTTCTGGATGCGATGTTGGGGTGATTATCTCACCTTGATAAGTCAGTGCAAAGTCGGCCGTGTTTGCATGGCCGCTTTCATCAACATCATGCCGGTGCGAACCTGTCCATTCTTCACCCCTTGTGTGAGGATCATGATCTGGTGTTTGACCCGCCGAATTAACGTGAACCCCATACTCTGGCCCAAGTTGAGAAACCACGTTCGAGAGGTTGGCGCGATACTCATCTGAAAGCGGCATGTCTCTTATGCCAATGGCCTCATAATTCACATTGTCTAGCCCTGGAACATATTGCGGGGTTTGAGCCGGTGAGGCGTATTGCGTTGACCCACCCGTTGGATCTTCAAGCTGTCCCGAGAACACCAAATCCGTAATGCGGGCAGCATTCTGATACTCGGGCGAATCCTTACTATAAGCACCCGCTGCCGTATTCCCTGATGCGTCAGGTTTCCAAGCATTAAACTGATCTTGGTTCATGGCGACCTCAGCAGGATCATCGCCCCAGCCCGGTGCTTCTGAGCGATTTTTAATCGCCAGCGCCGCATAGCCCATAGCCTCGTAATCGTCACCACCACCGCCTTCAGCAAGAATGGTGCGCGCTACAACATCACGTTCATAGGCTGACAAGGAGCTTGGCGCGCCACCACCGACCATACCCATAAGACCGCCAATTAGGTTTTGCAGCGGTGATTGCGCTTCACCAGAACCGTCCGCTTCGTTTGACCCTTGATTAAGCCGGATGTAATTGGAGTCTGCGCCATCCCCCATTCCGGTAACTTCATTGAGAATGCCTTCACCTCTTTCGACAAATGCTGAACCAACAGTCCCATCAGCTTGCTGTTGTCCGGCAGCGATGGTTCCTTCAACATTTGCTTGGGCCTGAGGTCCTCCAAAAGCGTCATCCCATTGGTCATCGTCCCAACCGTTCGCATTCATACGCTCAACAGTATTTCCCATGAGATCTGATAAATTGCCGCCTTCCGGGCGAACAACTGTATTGTTATTAGGGTTAACTGGAGTGTGCTGAATATCTGGTGTTTCCGCAAGATTTGGAGCCATAGGCGCGGTGAAGTTTTGCTGACCTAACCCAAGTTCGCTTAAAATATCGGGCAATATTTCGTTGATAACTTCTTGTTGCCGCGCCATCCCCGCCGTTGTTTTTGGGTTCACCAAAGCTGATATTTGGTCGTCAGAATATCCTTGCTGACCAAGCTCGGTAATGACCGCATCGGTTAAACGTCCATTATGGCTCATATCCTGAGATTGTAGATAAGAATTGGCGTGCTCCAAGCTTTCCGCGTGCTCATAGGCGGCTGAGTAGCGCTGCGCTGATTGTTGTACTTCGTCATAGTTTGAGCGCACAGAATTACTGCCCGTTTCGCCTTCAGAAGCATTCTGACCCATTTGAGCGCGTTCGGCATAAGTAGCTAATGTGCCAAGCGTTTCTGAATATCCATGTTCTCGGGATGCGTTTGCTGCGGCCTCGAAGTTTTCCCGTGATTGGGCGTTTAGACTTCCATTTGCTTCCATTTTGGCACCAAGCTGCATAATTTGGCTGACACCCAATCCGGCATGGCCGGCTAACATAGCTTGCATACCAACGCTTGTGGACAAGCCATGGCTTTCGGAGAAGCTTTCAACATCACGCCAAGCATCCGTAACGGCCGACCGATCTTCCTGACTAAAGCTTGTGCTGTTATCCCATCCAGCGGTGCTCCCGCTAGAAAATGACATACCAAAGTCCGAGAGTTGGCTTGCCGAGTTTGAAACTGAATTTGAGAAGTCCTCCGATTGTGATTCAACTGCACGGGACGCGGTGGAAGCTCGGTCTGAAACCTCTTCGCGCACACTCTGCCCGATTTGGGCGCTCATACCCACATTTGATTGCGCAGACCCAGCCGAATACGTTCTTGATCCGTCTGCGTTCCCCGTCACCATGCCACCATCACCCATAGCGCGTGTTGAACGGCCTGCATCCATCATTTCAGACGTGTTCCACTTATTCGCCGACATATTGTTCATCGAGGTATTCCCCAGCGACATAGACCCGGTTGCGGCTTCGCGGCCTGTTTCAATCGCCGAGCCTTGACTTACATTCAGCATCGAGGTTGCCAGCCCAGCCATTTTGGTTGCGCCAAAGAATATCGCAAACGATAAAAACGGAACAGACATCATCATATAGCCCGCCACCACAGAAACATCCTGCTCCACGGCCTGAATGCCAAAATGGTTTGCCCAATTCAGAACGTCCGTGGCCCCGGCTCCGCTGCCACTAAGCGTGGTTGTATGCTCACGATACCAGCCGATTGCCCCTTTAAGCAGGGTAGTGTGCAAAATGGCGCTTAGCGGCTCCCATGCGGCCAGCCAGACAAACCCGCCAAAATATCCTTTGGCTACAGTCGCGGCCATCGGTGTCATCATCAGCAAAAGCGCCAACGGGAATGCCCCATAATACAAGGTTTCAAAAACGATCTTGATAATGGGCACCCACTTCATAGCGCCGGACCCAACCACCTGATAGCTTGAACGGGTTTGGTTTTCCGCGCGGGCAGTCTGGTAAAGGCTCATGGCGGCTGAATTACCCGAATTGGCAATCAAGCGGCCGGCTGCGTCATCGAGCGCCAGCACCAGCATGGATTGCTTGAGATAGGATGTGGCATCATAACTCGCCATGCCCATCATATTCTGGAAATCTTCCAAGGTGCCGGTCAACGCATTAACCTCAACAATACCTGCACCAGAGCCGGTGCGCGGTGCGCGCACTTCGGCGCGTTGTTGTAAAACTTTTATCACTTCATCATTGAGTGCGGATTCAAGATCGGTCCAGCCATCAGGACAGGTGACCGTCGCTTCAGCGACTTCATCATAAAAGGCCAATGCAACTGGGGCATTGGTGCCGATATAGGCCGCAAGATTACCCTCGCGCGTCAGCTCGTCGATATTGACCAAACCAATATTGGTCCCATCGACCATGCAGTTTTCCATAAAGTTCACAAGGTTTTGCTGAATGCTCGGCGTCACAGCACGCCACCTGGCGGCTTGTGCCATCAAACTGGCCCCAAAAAGCATTCCGTTTTCATGGTAAGCAAGGCTATCTGGCGTTGAGAGAAGGGTTTCCATGCGGCGGGTAATATTATACGAGGTTTTGGAGGTGAGGCTGGCCACGAAGGCCACGGACAGCGGCACGTTATCAACCGCACCATAGATTTCTAGCGGGTAGGTGCTATCCATAATGATGACCCGTGATTTGGGGCCGATACCTAGACCGCCCACAACGGCCACGATAATTAAATACGGGATAAAACCTTCCAGCGATCCCGTCATCATTATCTTGATGGCCATGTAAAACACGCCCACAATAATGCCGATCATCAGCATGTCATAAAACATGTTGCCCGAGGAAAACATGGCTAGGAAGTTAAAGATATCATAGAGGTAATAACCACCCCCTGTCGTGTAAACCTCATATTCTCCCATGATTACTGGCTCCCCAGCATCGCGGCAAAGCGTGAGGATGAATAAGCGGCCAGCTCGTTTTTGGCCAAAGCAAGGCGTTCCAACGTTCGCATAGCCGCGGAATACCGATCCGCTGCAAGCTGGCGCAAAGTGCCAAAGCTATCCTGCGTTTGCTGGATGTTTTCCTGAAACTCCCGCGTGATATTACCAAAGGTCGAGACCCGGCCCGCAGAGGCCTGCATTTCCTGCAAGGCTTGATCGACATAAATCATTGCCAAATCAATGGCCACAACCTCTGCCATCGCGCGGATTTCGCTTTCCACAAACACATGCTGATATGACATGCCGGTAATCAACATATCCAGAATAGGCACCGAGGTCATGCCAAGGAGCGCGACCGCTTCATCAGACAATTCGCTATCACCGTCACGGATAGCATCGCGCATACCTATAATCGCATCCCGTGTGCGGATGATCAAAGCATCATTAGCGGCGATGGTCACATCTGTAAGGACCGGATTAAGGCAATCGTTGCTTTCGTCACAATGCAAAACCTTGGTGGTGCCGCCTTCGACCAATACCTGAACCATTTCCATACTCGCGGCGCGCGGTGCTACGGGTCGATGTTGTGGCCCCTCGCTATCGTCCGCAGGCGCCGTTGTGATAATTGTGCCGGTCAAGGTCATGAAAAACTCGGCTAAGTTTCGGTCCGAGCTGAGAAAGGCGTTTTTCTTAATCGCTTTCCAAGCATAGTTTATGTCCACAGGCACTTGGTCCGCGAGTTCAGCATTGGCGTTTTGCAGCGTATCGTTCTGCTGGCCACCACTTGAGCATCCGTGCTTTGATGCCACACGGTCAGCAAAAAAGCCCTGATAAGAACCAATGGTGGCACAGATGTGTTGGCTAGCCCCGTCAATCGCGGGCCATAGAGCACCCGCAAGAAGCTGGCCGGCTTCGCAGGAATTGATATTCATGGAATTAACTTGCTGCACAAGATCGCGCAGTTTGGCCACGGTTTCCTGAACGGCTGGTGACATGCTTTCCAAAGCCAGCTCAAAAGCAAAACCCGCCGCGTTTTGCATAATGGCTTCCATAAGCGCAATCAGCTCTTCCTTGGAAATAAAGCTGAAGGCCCCGCCAAATATATCAATGCCGCCACAACCGGCCCGCACAGACGGGAGCTGGATATTCACCAGGTTGGTGTTTCGCGTTCGGGTGCGCACCGAAATCGAGCCAAGAGTGGCAAAACCGGCCCGCTGGCCTTGATAGCTCATGGGGGCCGATACATTTACGCCGCCACCAGAGTTTTCCCAAAAATCCGTAAGATCACTGGCCACATCGGCAAAAGCCGGATTTGGCATCAGGCTTGAAGTGGTCATTAAGACCCATACGGCGCGTTTAAAAATACTCATGATCTAGTACCTTTCTCCTACGGGGATTTGGGTGATGACAAAAATCCGCTCAAGGATTTCGTCGGCTGTAATTAGGCCAGAACCAATCACAGCAATTTCGTTTGTATTTGGATCGGCCAGCACAAGGGTTGGCGCCGGATAATCCTCAAGGCCGAGATCAGCCAAGCGGCCTTCATCGACATAGGCATCGGGGTAGCTTGAGTTGCCATATCCGTCTTTTGAGACTGCGAGAATAGAAACGCCGTAGCGGATTTCCATGGCCGTCAGGATTTGGCCTTGAACACGGCATATCCCGCAGCGCTCGTCACCATCAAAGATGAACATCAAACCAGCTTGATTAACGACATTCTTGAATGTCTCTTCGCGCGCCACCCGCATTTGGTCCTGATAAACGCCAATACCCGCTGAGGCGAGCGGGCTATCCACATTTGCATTTAGCGCTGGCGTTTCAAAAAGAATGCGCTGCCACTGGTCTGTAAAAGCTCCGGCGCGATCTCCGATTTGTTTGTTGATTTCCATATAGGCCAGCACATTTGCGCGGGTTGGTTCAAGAATAGCGCGATGCTTAGTCTCATCAATGAGGGCGCGATAAGCCATCATTTGCTCGGTATAGGTCATTTCCGGCTCAACTGGTTCCGGTGCGGGTGGTGGTGGCGGGGGAGCCGGCGCTTCAACAACAGGCTCTTCTTCAGGCTCAACAGGTGGGCGGCAATAAAACGACCAGCCGCTTGTATCTCTGTCATCACACATATCAAGCCGGAACGGCTGAGGCTCAGCGGACACGGCTTGCGTGAGAGCACCAAATATAATGGTTGTCAGGAGTAGATTGCGCATGGTCCTATCCTTGCTCAACTTGGTTGATAAGATTTGCGACCGAGCGCATGTACCAGCGCGGGTTTCTGTAACCATCCACACGCCCCACCACTCGGTTTTCTGACGATGAATAAACCAATGTGACCGGAAAGCTCACAATGTCGCGCGTGAGCGGATGAGACTGGCTTGGCACCATATCTGGGAATGGCGGAATGGGCTTTGAATCATGGCTTGCGACCAAAACCGGAAAATCCCCTTGCTCGGAAAGCAGTTTCAGGAGCGGTGCCGCCTGTTTGCAAAAGGAACACCAGCTTGCGCCAACCAAAATAACGCCAGTGTTAACAGATGCATGAGCGCGTAGAGGTACGAGACTTGCGGCAGCACCTGCAATCAGTGTGCGCCTATTCAAAAATCTCTTCGATTTGGGGTCCATAACCGCCTACCTCCGTTGATATTCTATCCATCACCAGCTCTTGCACTGGCTCACTCATGTCATCCATCATGTCGCCGTAAACCTCTGAGAGATCCATGTTGTTCACATCAATAGTTTCGAGCTGATCCATGGTCAGGGCCGGGCATTCCTCTGGCTCTCGCCACTGGAATTGTTCACCCGTTTCCATATCGACTTGCTCTTGAAACACGCGACCAAACTTGCTGTTGTAAACGCAGTAATCGCGTGACCAACTTAGGCAGATCCCCAGAAACCTTGAGGTACAACGCTGACCGAGCTGGTGCGTTGTTCCAGCATCGCGGTAAACGGCGAGGTCCTTGGGTTCTTGCCCACAATAGGACGAGCCAGGGTTTCTACAACAATTCGCAAACGCATCCATAAAACAGGCCATGCTTTCCCCGCCAAACACTTCGGGTTCGGTATTGCCATTCTCAAATGTACCAGTTTCGCAATTTGCAACGGTTACAGGAAGATTGGGGTCCGTTCCTGCCAGCGGATCGCATAGATTGCCCTCAGCCATATCATCCAAAAAATTCAACCATGAAGCGGCTTCGGGATAATCTTCGGAAATCTCTAGCTCGGCTCCCACGCAATTATCGCCAATACAAACGTTTATAGCTTCACAGCTTGATTCAAAGCCGGTATCACTTTCGCAATGATAGGTGATTTCCGAATATTCGCATGACCCATCGGGTGCATACTCCAAACAGGTTTGCTCTCCTGTTGGAGAGCAAAATGGCGCGTCATCATAGGGTTGGCAGGTATCCTCATATAGATTGTTGGTGCAATCATATTGCCGCTCCTGCGCCCACCATGCCCGCGTGACGTCTTGTTGGTTAAAGTTGCGGGTGGCAAAGCCCTCGGTAATGATGGTTTGCTGCAAAGAGCAATTTGCATCGCCTGAAAGCCCTGAGCAATTATCGCCAATGGTTTCGGTGAAGTTCTCAAATACCCGCGCATCAAGGGATGCAGAGTCCGCATAAGCTGGGCCATTCCAGCAATGATAAATGCGCTCGTTCTTGTCACATAATCCCGCGACAGAGCTTATGCAGGTCTCGCTCACCAGCTCGCATTGCCCGTCGATTAGTGGGTCTGGCCCGCTTACCGTTACGGGTTCTAATACCGTGCATTCATTGACGGGCGCGTCGCGAGTGCAGCTCTCGGTTCTTTCCATACGAACACAGACGTTTTGTATTTCAACACCCGCCACCATGACGGTTTGAACCTCCAAACAGCGTAAGTTTTCGGCTGAGCAGCTATCCGCATTTGCGGTGCCAGTAAATAAAGTCCAGCCCAGAAGCATTCCAAGAAGAATCCGTTTCAACATTGATCTCCCAGATTGGCACTAATTGCAGAGCAGCACTGCCCACCCATTTTAAAGGTTGCATCCATGCTGACCTCGCTATCGTTGCCGGTGATTATGTCGATGCGAACTTGGTTAGTTAGCGCGCCCGTTGAGACAGTTACGGGCAGAGAATTGAGGTCGCTCGATGGCCCAAGTGTCGGCACGGTAAGACTTGTCAAAATGTCCGCATTTGGCTGCGAGATAACCGTGGCTGTGCCACAATCTTCAATCCATGTTGCCCCAGCATAAACTGCGCGCCGAGAGCATTTCTTGCCACAATCCCGATCACCAAGAACCAAATCACCTGTTACTGACGTGCCATAGGTCCAGACATTCACGCCATCCACGCGGATTTGTGCCACACCCTGAAACGTCAGGTCTGATAGGTTGAGAAAGGACAGGTTCACGTAATCGGTTGCTTGCACAAAAACTGTATGAGTTTTGAGACTGCACTGCCCGTTATTAATCGCGCCGAAGCGAATATCTGCGATTTCGTCAACAACCGCCCAGACCGGCGCAGGGGAAAAGTTTACGGCTTGTTTTATGCAAATGGACCCTGAGCTTCCGGTGCACGCCCATGTGATATTTCTCTCACATTGCTTCCGGTAAGCTGGCTCTTCTACGTCACAAGACCAGGTATCATCCCGATCAACGGAAATGTTTCTGACCTCTTGGCAGGTTTCCAAACGGCGCGAAAGTATGGCCTGACAGATACGAAGGCCATTATAGCTGCCGCCATCAAATATGGCCTCACAAGTGCCGCCATCGGCAGTGAATAAGCCACCGACCACAGCATCCGCTTGTTCAATCGCCGAATCTGCCAGATCAAGGGTGTTTGGGTCTATGATCACTTCTGGACGATTAAGCGCGCTATCTACCGTTGCCGAGTGGGCACGCCCATCAACACCGCTTCCGGTTCGAATGGCTAATTCTGCATCATCAAACTCTGGCTCAGTGAGGGAGCTTTCAGGCGGTGTCGCGGTTTCAAAAGGCGTTACCGTGTCTTCCATAACCCCTTTCGTAAGGAGATCCGTGACCGCTCCTAAAACATCCATAGCGCCCTCGGCGCGATCTCTTTCCCCTTCAGCCCATAAAGGGTTCCCCAAAACTAGCGAGGCGAACACAAAAGGGGCTATGAATTTACTCATGTTGTGCCTCGATGGTTGCAAGTGCCGCCTTGGCCACTTCCAAGGCATCGCCCTGCCCCATAACAATCATTTGGAGGGCATCGCGCAGCGGGATATTGCCAGCAACGCGATCATGCACGGGAATGGGATCGGCCTCACAGCCCGTTGTTTCGCACACATCTATTTGGTCGCGCATAACGATGAGCTGGGGAACCGCCTCAATCTGAAAACGTGTAAAGATCGTGGGATCAATGCCAAAGCCAACAAGATCAGCGTCATCCCCAAAAGCGGCTTGCAGCGCGACTTGGGTGTCATAAACCGAGTTGTTCACAAAGCCGCGAAAGATAACCGGAATATCCAGTGTTTTGGCTTCATCCATCATCGCGCGAAGAATATTGGGTGGCATGGAAAAGCTAGCCAACAAGAAAACCTGCTTATTACCGTAGCGCGGCTCTATGCCTTCAGATTGAGGCAAGCCCTCGCTATCCGCCCCAAGCAAAGCCCGGACACGCGGGTTAGCCAAGGCACGATCTCGAAACCCGTCAATATCATAGCTTCGACCAAAATCATCGGCTTCCTGAATGCTTAGGTTTTCCTTCCAAGCGTCCCCAAGACGGCGGGCATCATCCAGAATGCGGGCAATGGATGGCTCGATAAAGCCTTGCGCCCCCGGTGCTATTTCCACCAGCGGCAAAGGCTCTTCATGTGTTGTTTCGGGCTCAGGATCTTGTGCAAATGCCGGGAAGCTGAGTACCACCAAGCAGCTCGCTGCAATTAAAGTGCGCAACAATTTCTTTTCCTCCACATAAGCCATCCAAAGCTTTCGCCTTTGAACGGAAATTCTCTAAAAGCATCAATAAACTGCGTGCTGGCCCCGATAGGCGCACAGGCATAACGCCCCCGCACCGCAGGACGCGGACGAGTGATTTGCTGGCGGTATTGGCTTTTGGGAATTATCGGCGCGATGGCTGGTTGGCAGCGCGTAGGTACTGACGCGGTATCCCGCGCTAAAAGCAGCCGGTGCATCCGCGCGGTCAGGCGTGTAGCCACGGACTGACTGGCCATAACACCGCCATAATGGTTATTCACTTGCCCCGCGATGGGGTAAACTCCACCTTGGCAGCCATTGCACCAAAACAGAATATCCATGCCAAGATTTCCGCTTGAGGCTTTTACACATTCAGCGGCGCAGGCCGCTTGTGCGATCGGGTTGGAAAACAGGATGGATTCTGGATTGAGCAGATTGTTCAGCTCAACATTATTCCAGAGCGGGTCAATTTCGCTAATGTAAGCCACATCAAAAACCGTTGTTTCCAAGCATAGCCCATCAACAATAGTCCCAAGCCAGCTTATCAGCGGATAGTAATAATAATGCGCTTGCCACGAAGACCCATTATCTGCGCCATTTGAGGCCGTGACCGAGCTTGTTCCCAGAGAAAACAATCCAAAGTCCATATCCAAACCCATGTTCACAAAGCAACCGGCCTCGTTCGCCACATCCACCAATCTGGCTGGTTCCCATAACCCGATGGAAAGGCCGATGCGCGGCAAAATACCCTGCCAGCACAGGCAGAGTGGAAAGCTTTGGTTTGCAGTGTCGGGGCGGTTGGTAAACAGGCTTACGCCGCCCACCGAAATTGGGAAAATACAATCCCAGCAAATTTCCGTAATCGGGTTGAGGAATTTTGCATTGCATTTTGCTTGCGCCTCTTGACCCGTGCTTACCAGCATGGCGAGTGCGAGCAGGACGCCTCCAAATTTGCGTTTCATTGATCATTCTCCCCAAATCCATGTTGAATTGCCCAACCTTGTACTGGCACTTCACGCACCAGCATGACCCGCTGGCCGCGCACGACCTCGCTTGGCAGCTTGCGTATTTGAAACTTCGCCACCATCTGCCCGTCTTGGTCGAAGTAAAACCGCCGCCCGTGCGCGCGCATCAGTTCCAGAGGCGCACCATTGGTCAAAACGATGAGTGTATCCAGCTCGGTGCCTTCACTCAGCGCAAAAGCCACTTGATCGGGATTATCACCGTCCAAAAACACAATGCGTTTGTTGAAGATCGAATAATCCAGCGGGTTTATAACTGTGCCAGCGCGCGCAAATACCTGCCCTTGATGATCTGCAAGATCACGGTTCAGCGTTATGCTGAGATCGACCTCAAATTCATAAAGCTCTTCCGCATCCAGCAGCCCTTGCACCGGGCGAGGCCGGTTCACATAAGCGCGGGTTGTATCCTGCATTTCTTGTTGCATGTCGGCCAATGCACCCGAGCTTTCCATTTCACCTAAGCGTGCTTTGATGGTTTCGAGAATGGACGGCTCGATGATTTCCCAAACCGGACCAAAACTGCCAAAGTCTTTTGCAATGGCAGCATTGCTCAATGCTATGACCAAAAGGGCGCTTAGCCCATTTTTCAACGAAACCATGCTTGAATCTCCTTCCAATGGGGAAACGGAATGGGAAAACCCACCGCCTCGATTTTATCAAAACGAACAGGCCCGATAACCGCGTAGCGACTATCCAGAGAATCCTCGGAATCCGCAAACACCATGAATTGATTGTGCTCCAACACCATGCTTAGCGTTGGCTCTACGCCCCGCGTGACAAGGCTTTCCTGAAGGGTACGACAGCGCTGGTTGACACAGACACGATTGCCAGAGGTGATAACCTCATCCCCTGGCACACCCGCGACGCGCTTGATAAAATCAAACGCTCGAAACCGCTCATCCACGGCAGCCGGGGATTCAAACGCCACATAACTGCCTTCAAAGATGATCTTGGGCCAGCGCAGCATAAAATAGGCGTTATCTGGCAAGGATGTGGTGCCATTCAGCACCACTGTTCCAAAGGCCAAGCCATACATTGTGATCAGAAAAACCGGCGCAAAGAGCGCAATCAAAATGCGGTTACGTTTTTTCTTGGCTTGCGCTTTCTTATTGCCCTGAAAAAAGCGCTGAGCGAGGGTTAATGCGGTCATTGCTCAGCATCCCATCGGGCAATCACGCGCTGTGCAAACTGTTCGGAAATATCAATGCCACCAGCCAGTATGTGGTTAGCGTTGATAATCGCCCGGCCCGTGCCTTGATAAAGGCTTTCCGCTTCGTCCATGACCAAACGGTCAAAGGCCTTTATCGCGTCACTCATTTGCTCTTCATCAAGATTAACACCGCGCGTCTCTATGAAAATCCGCACAACGGTTTTGGCATCAACAATCAGCGCGCCTGTTTCTTGTTGCGGCCCGCCATAATATCTCATGGTGCCAATCTGCAAGGCAATGACGGCCAGCGCGGCCACCAGAATGCCCATAATCCACAATACAATCTTCATGATACTTCTCCCTTTGCCACCATGTCTTTGAGCGCTTCCACCGTGCTCATACCCGCTGCTTTGCGGCGGTTGAGATTTTCCACGGTTGAGCCTTTGGATGAAAATACCGCCAAGGAAAATGGATCAAGCACGAGCCGGCCAAAAGCCCAGCCGCCCGGTCCTTTGATGGCCATTTCTGAAAATTGCCCTGGCACCGAGGTCAGGCTTTTGAGCCGTGTGCCAAAGCCAGCCGGAATGGAGAGCCGCTTGTTGGCCTCAAGACGATCAATGGTTTCCGGTTTTTGCGCCATAAACACGGTGTAATCCGAGTTTTGCAGACAGACCTCAGCGGCAGGGTTGGCAAAGTAGTCGTCAATGCTCTGAGTGCCGGTAATAAGCGCGCCTGTGTATTTTCGTGCGCGGCGCACCACGCCCTCAATGAATTTGGCAGTCCCCTGCCCTTTTAGCATATCCCATGCTTCATCAATCAAAATGGCCACGGGCACCGAGCGGTCAGTTTTATACATCAGTTCCGTGCCCAGAAACATGACAATTTGCAAAACCACTTGCTCTAGTTCGGGCTGAGTTTTGAGGTTGGAAAGCTCAACAACGGTAAAGGGCGTATTCACATTAACCGTGGCTGGCCCGACAAAATATTTCCCGTGTTTTCCTTTGGGCGTATAGGCATAGAGCTTACTACATACATCAATATAGCGCGGGTCTTCCTTAGAGAGGGCAACCAGCTTATCGTAAACATCTGCAATCTCGCCCTTGGATTTTTTCTCTTCCCAGACGGCATTAATGGCTGCGGAAATGGCTTCTTCTTCAATACCACTTACTCGGCCTTCGCGTTGCTCCCCCAAGGAGGCCATAGAGCCAACCACCCGCGTTATGAGCTCCACCGCTTCACTTGCGTATTCCGGGCTATCCATTTTGTCCGCTTGCAGCATCGAAAACGGGTTCAAGCCTAGGGTTTGTGAGCCGTCAAAAACAATGTGACGGCCACCAACAATTTCGCAGGTGGTTTGGAAGGAATACCCGTCATCTATGATCAACGCGCGCCCACCGTTGTAATAAATCGAGGTGATCAGCTCTTGCATAAATACCGATTTACCCGCGCCGGATTTACCCACCACCGCGATATTATAATTGCCCTCAGAGACGTAATTGTTCCACGTAAAGGCTTGCCCCTGTCGCCCCAAAAGCAACATACCAGGACCTTCACTATTTCCGGTCCACTCACCGTGTAGCGGCGCAAGTGCTGTCACCGCTTTGGCTTTTAAAAGCCGCATACGTTGCAGCTTGCCCATTTCCTTCATGGATTTTTCGGTGCAACCGAGTGGGAGTGCATTCATTAGCATTGGCAGTTGCAAATACTTCTCTTTGCGTAAAGCAAAACCCACGCGGCGATAGATTTTTGCAATCTCTGACCCGGCCATGCGCACATCTTCGCGCTCGCCTTTGGTATAGGCCATCACGCTCAGCACGCATTGCATCAGGCGTTCGCCTTGCTCAAGCTCGTTGCTTAAGCCTTGGATTTCATCCTGCTTTTGCCCGAAATCAGGAATAAATTTGTTGAAGCCGGTTTTCTTGCCATGTTCCATTTTTGCAATTTTGGTAATCATATCCGAGCTGGCTTTTTGCGCTGAAATGGCCACGCAAGTTAGGTTGGTCAGAACTGGCCCATGCGGACGGTCTGTGATTTTGTCAGGGTCGCCCATCAACATCACACCCAGCATATTGTTCCATTCTTCGGGAAACCGCGCCACGCTGGCTGCCACTAAAGAGACCTGCGGCTCACCGCCAAATTCGATATGATTTGGCTTAACCTTAATTGTCGTGCCGGGGATCTGCGCGTTAATCGGAATTTCTGTGGTGTAATTGGAATGCCCATGGCTATCCCATTGCTCTGAGTGCAAAATCTCCTGAAGCAGCAAGATAAGCTCGGAAGGATTAATGCCAGTGTTCTTACTTTGGTTAAACGAACCAAGCACCGCACGGCGATACTCAATCAGCTCGTTTATCTTGCTCATGCTGGTGTCACCTTCGACCCAACCACAAACGAACAACCGCCGATTTGTTGGAATGGCTTTAACATCGCTATCACTGCCATATCTCATGGACTCAATGTGGTTTAAGCGGCCAACGGCTATGGCTTCGCCCACTTCGCCACCAGCAACCCGCGATCTTGCCCAACCCCCAAGAATTTTGGATATATCTGGCGAGGTCCAGCTTAGAACCTGAAACCCTGCTTGGCTTGGCATGTTGGATACCAGTGCAGAATGCAAATTGCCTACCGCTTCTTCGGTGGCGACCAGAGGTTCGATTTCTGCAATAAACCCGGTGGTTTTCTCATTATAGAACAGGCCATTTTCGGGGTTATAAAGCCGGTAAGGCAATAGATCCGCCACCGCCGCTTGGTCGTGAAACAGATCCGTTGGCTCATCTATGCCAGCATCCCCAAAGACGCTTTCCATGATGTCGCTAAACAAGCCCATTAGCGCTGCGCCCAATGGGCTTCTTGCACGATGAAGTGGATATATTGGCTTTCATGCAGCAAAGCGTCCTCATCCAGATAAGGCGCAATCCAAAGCCGACCGATCAGTTCTGGCACACGGTAGCGGCCTGTCTCATAAGCAAAGCCGCCATCGGGCATTCCCGCGTAAACATCACCGGGCTTGCCCACCAACAATGGGTCTTGTGAAATTGTGGCCGAGAGCGAGTCGATAGGTTGCTCGGTAATCGGCGTTAAGGCTCCCTGCCCTCGCCCATCCGCTTGCGCGATGGTAGAACAAGGCGAGCCGATCTGGGCCGCGCAAAGGAAGTCACTTTCGGTATTTGAACTACAGGCTGAAAGCCCTAAGGCCGCCAGAATCATGAGCTTTTTCATCTTAGAGAAATCCCTTCCATAAAGACCAATTCAACATTGGTGCCACCATTGAGCGTAATCACTGGCTGATATTGTTCGGCGCGATTGATGTAATATTCTGACAAGGTTTGGGCAGCGGTTTGAACACCGCCTACCCCCGCTGCCGTGGCCGCACCTGTGACGATTTCGCCAAGGCTATTGGCTCCGTCATTGTCGCCACCCGTTGCTGAGCTGGCAGCATTGGCTAATCCACCGAGCACACCGGCAATGGCGGCGTTTGCCACCAAACCACCTTCGCGGCTAATCACGCGGCCTCGTACACCAGCTTTGCCAGCGCCGACCATGTAGCCGCTAATGGCTTGTTCAACCACTTCGCCGTTTCGCTTTATGCAAGTCAGGGTAAGCAAGCGCACCTTTACGCGTTCAGAGCTTAAATCACCGATGGCCGAACCTTGAACAGTGCAACCCTCGATGTTGATTTGAGCGCCTCGACCATTTCCGCGACCAGCGGTAATCGCCGGACCTGTAATGCGAAACAACACTGGCACAGGGCTTTCGCGATCAGCCACATTGGTTGCCGCGTCCGCACCGGAAAGCACAACGGCCGAGGCATAAGAGCCAGCCGGAATGTAGTTTCGCAGCGTATTGCGCTCTTCCTCAGTTGCTTCCACTTCCTCGGCCGTTAGAGCAAAGACCTGCCCGAAGCTCGGCGCAATAGCGTTGCCATTTTCGTCCATGAGGTTTTGCGCTGCCCCTTGGCGAAGATTTGGATCAACAGGCGTTTGACCGCTCGGGGTAAACCCCGTGCGGCGCTCGATAAACTCACTGCCGGTTGCTGAATAATCCGGCGTAAACGCACCATTGGTGTTTGGCACTTGCCCTTGGCCATTCCCAGCCGGAGGTGCTACAGGCGCGGCGTTGGCTCTGGCCGTCAACTCGGCAATTTGTGTGGCTTGTTGCAACAACACATCATCATAATCTTCGCGAAGCTGAGCCATAGTTTGGGAGGCTTGGGTTCTTTCCGCTGTAATGCCTTGATTGAGGCTTTCGACAGTCTGACGGAGACGTTCAATCTCAGCACGGCTTTGTGTAATCCAAGACATTTCTGGCGCGGCAGACGATGTTCTGTCCTGCACAATGGTCATATCAACGCCTTGAGGTTCACCCGTAAACGGGGTTGCTGTAGGGTTTTTTGGCCCCAAAACACCAAATATCAAGCCGCCCAAACCCAAAATGGCAACAACGCCAATGGCCAGCGCGATATATTGCTGCTTTTGTCGATTTATATTGGCCATTACTAATCCTCTTTCACAACGATCAACCAAGTGCGCTCATTGGGTCCGAGCTGGCTTTGCGCAATCCAAATGGCCAAGACACCAGGCTCATAGAAATCTTGCTCACGTACGAGGCGGCCATCTGGGCCAGCGACCGCAATGCGAACCTCAGCTATCCAGCCCTCGCCTTTTTTGTTGTGAATACGGCGTCCATCACGACCGCTTGGCACCGCGCGGCCTAAAACATACTCAGCCGCAATAACGCGCACAATGTCGGCCATTGAGGCCGCTACATTATCGCTGAACCCAACACTGGCTCCAAAATCACCAGCATTTTCTTGGGGGTCGGGTTCTTCATCAACGCCGTTGATCGTGATTAGAATTGGCGGAACAGGTTCATCTTTTGGCAATAATGTATATCCAATGGTGATACCGCGCTCAGTCACAAAATATCCGGTTTCGTTGCTGGGATCTATGCCCATAAAGCGCATAAACACATCGCCCGTGGCTTCATCATTGGTCATTTCAAAATTGGTTTCGCCGTGAACAACACGACGAATGCGATCATTGGTAAAGCTCACGCGGGTAATGCCGGTCGTGGAGACTTCAAACGTGATTTCCCCATCCGGCATTACGGCATAGGTTTGGCCAGCCCATGCGATAGTCGAATATATTACTGTGAATGCTAGTAAGATTAGTTTTAGTAAATTGAGAAAAAATGTCATGGCTCTATCTCCAAACGGCTAATGCGCGATAGGCGAACCGACCCAGCTTCCGTTACAAAATTCAAAAGAATGCGGCGTGGCTCGTCGCTGATCAGCACCGTGTTCAAATAGGTTTGCAAATTTCCCGCGACGACTACGGTTTTGGCGTCCAGATTGTGCTCAATTTGCTTTGGATAAAACACGGTTGAAATATCGCGTTCCTGAATATCGGTGGCCACTTCATCATAATGGCGCAGCAATTCGCTCCGGTTGGCCACGGCCGCAAGACGTTCAATTACCGTGCGCCCATAGCGCAGGTTTGCAGGTGAAGCGTTATAAAGACCATAAACCGCATCTAGCGCGAGGGCTTCCACATAACGCTTATCAACCGCGCCACGTGCCACCATGCCATCGCTCACGCTGGTTGGGATTAAAATGACCTGGTTGCTTTGGGAATAAACCTTGTAAACCAAGGCCACATTGAGGAACCCCAAAAGAACGACGAGGCCGAACCCCAAATTGCGGGCCGCTCGGGCGTGGCGGAGTTGTTTCTGTAGTGCTTGAAAGTTCATTACGCCTCCCACCGCTCTACAGCGGAATCCGGAAGGGCTTTGAAAAAACCCATTGTGGAGGGGATATACCAGTAGGCCGCAGCGGCTACGCCTTCCAGCCCGCCCTCGCCTTTCACGCGCCGCCATATGGTCCAGGCGACAACGCCGATGATGACGCCTGTGAAAATGGCTCTACCAAGTAGGCCCATCATAATGGGAAGCCCCAATAGCACCGCTTCATCAGCGGGCAGCACGAAAAACCGTGCCTGATCTTGTAGTCTTTGTTCTATCCTTACGAGCATGTCCGCGTCCTCAAAGGTTGGTATGGGGAGCTTACGCCCCCCATAGATTGGATTAAGCGCTTCGCATTAATGCTGAATCCGCTAACGCTGCCTGAAGTCAAAGATTTCAACGCGTTAGCGGATGTGTGATGTTTCAGCTAAAACGCAAATCGCTAGAAATGGCCGTAAGCACGTCCGTGTCAGCTGGGGCTTCCAGGACGAGTTCTGCGGAAAGCAGTTCGGTGGAGGCGGTAACACCAGCAATGCCGGTCAACGCGGATACGCCGTACCCGAGGAACATCGCCACGGCGAACGAGCCAACGGCTGCACCCCAGCCCCGGCCGATTGCAAGCATCAGCACACCAAGCGCGATAGAAATGATGATGATGATAAAACCACCGGCGCCGCCAAGCAGGGTTTGAAGATCCGTGCCGATATCGCTGAAGCCGGTTTCAATACCCGTGCCTGTACCCGCAGCCAAAGCTGCGCCGCCAGTCATAGTCAGGCCAAGCGTGAGGCCAATTTTGAGATAGTTCTTCATGTTTCTGTCCTTTGTGGAGTTGGCTTGCCTAGTTGCAAGTATGCGGCACAATACTGCATATGCAGCATATCACAAGATATAATATTACTATATATAATGCGGCATATATGCTGGATACTAACAACGAAATCCTACAAAGCCCAAGTTTACTTGGGTTTGGTCCAGTTAAAGAGAAGATTTGGGCGTGGCTTATATGCAGCATATGGCTTGATATGGCGCGTAAAGACTGTATTACTGCAATTATCAACAGTAAAGTGAAAGCCGAAACACCCCCACAAAAAAAGAAACCCCGCGAAGCGCGAGGCAACACGGGGGGTTCTAGAAACAATCTGTAGCAAGATCTTTCTAGCACCCGCCAAATCAGTGATCAAGGAAAAACGCATTTGTGCGAACAATACCTTGCGGCCGGTTGCCAAGCTTCGCCTACCCTAGGAACAGGCAATGTTATCCCTAAAGAAAAATATAAATACAGTAATCTTTTGCCATGAAGATCAGCCATCCTTTCCAGTTTTACCCGGGAATATGATGCGAGGTGAGTTGGAAGGGCTCATGCTCGATGTAAGCAAGCATATTGGTATGTCTGATAGCCTTTTGAAATCTCTCCTCGCTATGATGCGGGAAACTCGCCCATCTGATTGGACAGATCCCGAGCGGGACCCAACCTGTTTTGCCATGCAAAGCAACATCGCCTTTGTGCTGGGTAAGGATGCGCGATCTGTGCGCCGGGACGAGCTGGCGTTGGAGCACCAATTCGGATTCATTTACAAAAACGTGGCCGGGAATGGTAGCCGATGCCGATTGAAATTTGCCGATGGGGTGGAATTCAGCCAAGGTATTTCCTTCTCTCCCCTAATTGAGATGGTCCCGGAGCTTTTAAAGCTACGCGAGAATATTCGATTTGAGCGTCAGCATTCAACGCGTCTAAAGCGCAAGTGCAGTGCCTTACGCCGTAATGTAAAAATGGCACTGATGGATTTCCAAGCCGCCTATCCTGACAATGCCGATCTGGCGGCCATCGCAAAGAGCTATCTTTCTTGGCCTCGACGATATGCAGCGTTTGGGTCTTTGAAGGCGCTAGAGGCACATTACGCCGAGGTTCTGGTAGCCTCCGAGCTTGCAGATGAATTACGATTAATGTTCACAAATATGTCCGGTCAAGCGGACGCCGGTGTCCAGCCATATATACAAGATACAACTGAAGACCCTTTTGTAAATTGTAATGCAGGCATGTCTGAAAGCCCTGATTGTAAATCGGAGGCCAATGCCAATCCGAGCGCTTGTGCCAAGCTGCCCGCCTCGCAAGGCTTAGAAAATAAGGATGATACCTCAAGAAAGTCGCACAACAGTGAATTTATGAATAAACTGTCCCCACAGCGCCTGTTCATTTTATCATCAGAGGAAATGCAATTCTATATTAGCCACCATCAGGGCCAGAAAGCGGTGCCATCGGCGATGGATTTCATCCAAGCATCAATTGATAGGCTTGGAGAACTGGGTATCAACCGATCCGCCTACAGTGCCGCTCAAGAGCAAATGGGGGATATGGCCACCGCGCTTTGTATTCTCATTATTGACCGAAACCGTTTTCATCCTGAAACGCCGATCCGCAATCCAGGCGGCGTGTTGAGAGCCATGACCAAGCGCCATGCGGCGGGCGTGCTAAATATCGTGGGAAGCTTGATCGGGCTATCTGAAAGGGGAAAGTTAAAGGAATGAGTTATTGCTGGGCGCGTTGGGGATTCTTTCCCACATAATAAGCCGCGAGCGGACAGCGTAGCTGTCCGCCTTTTATCCCCGAACCCGATATTTCTCAGCGTCTGGAACAGGGAGCCTATCGAAGTGCGTCAAACCAAGCTCTTGTCCAAATGAAATCAGCGAGCTGCTATACAGGATATCTTTCGGGGCTAAATCTGTCTTAACAATGATAAATTTATCACCGTCTTCATCAATGAGATACGGCCGCCATGCAAACCCCTGTTTTCCTTCAGAGTCAACAATTTCGAGCTCAAGTCGACTTCCCGCTGCAATGGCTTTTTTGGCGTCTTTTACCAGAATGGCGGGGTATAGCTTCTTTTTTGTCATCTGCGGCGTCCTCAGTTATTTGCGGCATAAGGATGAATATCACTTCATGCTATGTTTTGGAAGGCTTGTGACAGTATTGTGTGGAATATGGATTTGTGGCATTGGAAATATTGGGCTTCGATGAAATCCAGTCGATCGCCATAGAGCCTACAAATGGTCGGTTATATGCCTTCAATCGGTTAGATAGCGAAAAGCGCGTAAATGTATTCCAGAGGTGGCTGCGGATCTCAAACCAGATCTTAAGCAGAATATCCCCATGAAAAGGACGATAAGAAATGAAATTAAGTGGTCGGTCAATTAGAATCGCGCCTACATTAAACAGAGTTTAATGATTTTTCTAAATTCGAGATAGAGCGCATCAAAACATCAAATTCCGGCGCATCGCCAAAGATCATAGCCTTGGTTCTCTCATAATCTCTGGCAAGGCGATCAACCATGTCACCGTAAGGCGTGAGCGCAAACGACCCTGACACCGCAGTTGCCAGATTAAAATCAGGCCTATTGAAAAACGTTTTCGCGTGCTCGATGCAGTCAGATCCCAGTGCCAGATCAGCGACGGCCCTGCTGCCTACATCTGTTGGAAATATGCAATACAAATCATAGTAATGTCTCGATATGCGTTGACCATCTTGTTTTAGTTCTCCACGCCGGTCAAACCAATTGCGCAATCCGTGTGCAATGACTACTTTGTCCCAGAAGGTGCGCTCGGCATCGATTGTTGTGACACTGGGTACAGCAAGATCGAGCGCGACAACGTCCTCATTGATATAAGGTGTAATGGTACGTGGCTTGTTAGGGTCGAGTGCAGATTTGGCTCCAGATTCAATTTTGATAGCAGCCTGAACATAACCTGTGTTTGATGCATCAACCCGCGGATACCAAACGAGTAGCGTTTGTCCGCTCGGATCTTTCTCATCAACCTCGACGCGCCCTTCGCCTTTGGTGTCCTCAAGAAGAAGTTCTGAAACTGATGCCAGCATGTCAGTCGTAATGTATGTGCGACAATCTTCGGCAATTGCATCGAGAGCCGCCTTGCGTTTCTTATTGGATAGAGCCGCCAACTCGGCAGGAGATGCTGGGTGTCCCAGATCGTCTCGGAACACAGTGACGTCGATGTCTTCTGAAAACCGATTGATCAGACCATAAGCTTTCGACAGAGACGTACCGCCTTTGAAAAGAAGCCGTG
>Ga0209345_10001540_pt1 | contig 27273 bp, 20 predicted proteins | sample Cruoilmetagenom7_FD_187294 | JGI IMG/M metagenome (GOLD analysis project Ga0209345, IMG submission 187294) | Oil polluted marine microbial communities from Coal Oil Point, Santa Barbara, California, USA - Sample 7 (SPAdes) (version 2) | ecosystem: Environmental > Aquatic > Marine > Oil seeps ...
CGCGGGGAAGGTGCCACACTGATCAACAGCAATGGCGAAAGGTTCATGCAGGCTGCGCATCCCGATGCCGAGCTTGCCCCACGCGACGTTGTGGCCCGTGCGATATTCGCACAATCCCAAGCAGGCCTGCGCCCGATGCTCGACACGCGCCACGTGTTGGGTGAGGCCATCAAAATCCAATATCCAGCGGTCGCAGAAGCCTGCGCACGCAACGGCATTGACCCTGCGATTGACCCGATCCCGGTAGCCGCCGCGGCACATTACCACATGGGCGGGATCGCAACCGACACAGACGGCCGCGCTTCGTTAGGCAATCTTTGGGTCTGCGGAGAAGCATCTTCGACCGGATTGCACGGTGCCAATCGTCTGGCCTCGAACGGCTTGCTTGAAGCGCTGGTTTTCGCCCGCATTTGCGCTGAAAACATCGCGGCAGCGGTCCCCGAGAACACGGCGCCGAAACTTGACATCAGCTTTGACGAAGGCGGCACATCGCCCGATCCCGACGCGGTGACACAACTGCGCGAAACGATGACACGCCACGTTGGTGTCATGCGGGATGCCACGGGCCTGAAGACAGCGCTGCGTAAGATCGCGGATCTTGAGGACACCTTCGGGGACAGTATTTCCTTCCTGAACATGACCGCTACAGCGACCTTGATCGCTGCGTCGGCACTTGCCCGCGAAGAAAGCCGCGGGGCGCATGAGAGGTCCGATTTTCCTGATATAAATCCCGGCGATGGCAAACGATCAAAGCTGACGCTGGCGGATGCCATGACATTAAGAACCCAAATTTGTGAGGAAGCCCCATGAGCTTTTCCAATGTGCCTGACTTGATCCTTGAGCCGATGATCCGCAACGCGCTTATGGAAGATTTGGGCAGCTACGGTGACGTGACAACCCGCGCCGTGATCCCCGCCGGCACGACCTACACAGCGCGCCTGAACGCCCGAGCAAACGCCATAGTGTCAGGCATGCAGATCGCGCGCATCGCCTTTCATCTGGTGGATGCAACGCTTGGCATTGAAACACACATTGCGGATGGCCAGCCCTGCAATGCTGGTGACACTCTGATGACTATCACAGGCAGCGCGGCGTCCATCTTGTCTGCCGAACGTGTGGCCCTGAATTTTGCAGGGCGCTTGACCGGTATTGCGACGATGACGGCTGCATTTGTCGCCGAAACCGACGGGACCGAAACCCGCGTCACCTGCACCCGCAAAACGACGCCGGGCCTGCGTCTGGTTGAAAAACTGGCGGTTCTGCACGGCGGTGGCTTCAATCACCGCTATTCCCTGTCGGACGCAATTCTGATCAAGGACAACCATATCGCCGCTGCGGGCGGTGTCCGGCAAGTTCTGGAAGCCACAAAGGCCCATGCAAGCCACATGATGGCTGTTGAAATCGAAGTGGATCGGTTGGAGCAATTGGCCGTTGTTCTAGAGGTCGGCGGTGCCTCTGTCGTCCTTCTGGACAACATGAGCAACGACCTGCTGCGCGAGGCGGTTGCCCTTGTAGACGGGCGCATGAAAACGGAAGCCAGCGGCAATGTAACCCTTGAACGCATCGCTTCTATTTCAGCCACAGGTGTTGATTACATCTCCTCCGGTGCGTTGACCCACTCTGCGCCTACCGTTGATCTTGGTCTGGATTTCTGACCTTGGCGGGGGACCGGTCTGATCTCAACGAGGGAACAACCTGCGCGCGCTCAGGGCCTCTGACACAGATCATCAAGAACCGATCGCTTTTAACCTATTCCGGCTAACCACTGAAATTAGGCGCGCGACCGGGGCGATCTGCCAAAGCCATACGCGTTTCCTTGCTCGGAACTTAGCCTTCCGTCAACCGCAAGGCTGAATACCTTGGCGGCTACGAAAGAAACATTGGATTATTGCAGGATAAGTTGGCACGCTTGCGCGATATTGCCCCTCCATATTTCTTAGTCAGGTGCCAGAAATGCGAATATTTCACAGTGAAGACCACCGCCTCCACTTTCCGCAGGCGGAACTGTCCGGCGGCCAATTTGTCACGCCGTTCGAGCGCCCCTCGCGGGTTGAATACGTGCTAAACCGGCTCCGCGAACGCAAGCTCACCGATATCCGTGCACCTGAACAAGCCGACATGAAACCTGTAAGGGCGCTGCTTGACCCTGGATACCTCAGATTTCTGGAGACCGCTTGGGATGAGTGGAAAGCCGCAGGCATGGCCGGAGAGATTATCGCAGCCAATGTTCCTGCCAGAGGTATGCACCTTGACCGGATACCCGAGTATATTGACGGTAAGGTCGGATATTATTCCCACGCCTCGGAAACGGCGATCACCCAAGGGACATGGGCCGCAGCCCTGTCTTCGGTTGCCTGCGCCCAGACGGCGCAACGACATGTTGCGGCAGGCGCTGACAGCGCGTTTGCCTTATGCCGCCCACCCGGCCACCACGCCACTGCGGATCAATATGGCGGCTACTGCTTTATCAACAATGCCGCAATCGTCGCCGATATGTTCCGCACATCCGGAGCCGGGCGCGTAGCTATTCTGGACATTGATTTCCATCATGGCAATGGCACGCAGACCCTCTTCTACGACCGCTCGGATATCCTGTTTGCATCGCTTCACGGCGCCCCGCAACAAACCTATCCCTATTATCTGGGATATGCTGATGAGACAGGAAAAGATGCAGGCGAAGGGGCAAACCTTAACTATCCGATGACGGCCGGCACAGGCTACGATTTATGGGCGCAAGCGCTGGATGACGCCATCGCCAAGATCACGAATTGGGGTGCGGAAGCATTGGTCGTTTCTTTGGGAGTGGATGCGTACAAAGAAGACCCGATCAGCTTTTTCAAACTCGAAAGCAAAGATTTTACGAATGCAGGCCGCAGGATCGGGCGGATGAAACTACCCACTGTTTTCTGCATGGAGGGCGGCTATGCGATCGAAGCTGTTGGCGTTAATACGGTTAATGTTCTTGAAGGGTTCAAGGATGCGTAATGTCGTCTTTGAAGGAACGTATTTTAAGATATCGTTTCTGTTGAACTTGTCACCCCGCAAGACCGGCGCCTCAAGCTGGCAGGTTTTTCAGAACGCTCAAAATAGCACAACCTGAGACTGTTCAACTCACTTTCGGTCAGGCGGGAAAAGCGCCCTGATCTCTAGGGCGTTTCGACAAGGCAACATTGCACCTAAACAGATGCAAGGACGGGGTCGCAACGCAGCCCCGTCCTTGATGTTTATTTCAGCAATTCAGTCCAGATTGCGGTATAAAGATCGACCGCCGATTGTGGGCAGGTTGGCAAAAAACGTCCCGCATCTGCGAACTCTGCCGGCGTCACGATCTCTGGCGCAGTTTTCATATCTTCAGGCATAAATTCCTCTGATCCAGCCACACCATTGGCATAACGCGCAAAGGCAGAGATCATCGCAGCGTTCTCGGGCTCAAGGATAAAGTTGATGAATTGATAGGCTTCATCGACGTTCTTCGCATCTGCCAGCAAGGCGACAGAATCCATGAACAAAGGGTAACCTTCTTTGGGATAGCCATAAACCACATCAGGGTTATTGATCCGCGCGCGCATGGTAGAGCCGTTCCAGTTAACGGAAGCGGCGTAGTCCCCCGAAGAAAGCTTGTCGGTGGTTCCGTAATCCATCGACAGCCACTTTGGCTTCGCGGCCATCAACCTGTCGCGGACCTTTTTGAGGACGGTCAAATCTTCGGTGCAGGCTTCGCCGCCTGCGTTAAAGATCGCCATATTCAGAACATCGTTCATTTCGGGCACGATGTTGATTTTGCCGACCAGCTCGTCTGGCGGATCAAGGAACAGCTCGGATGTGTTTGGATCACCGCCGTAGACGGTTGTGTTCACCGCGATGCCAACTGACCCCCACTGCCACGGAACCGAATGCGCACGGCCAGGATCCCATGGCACATCTTTCCACTCGGCTGCTATATTGGTGATGTTGGGGATTTTTGAATGATCCAGCTCGGCCAGCAGGCCCTTACGGACATAGACGGGTATATAGTTTGCTGATGGCACAACCAGATCAAAGCCGGACGCCCCTGCCTCTACCTTGGTAAGGGCCGTTGTGTTGCTGTCATAATCGGTGACGGTCACGGTGATGCCTGTCTCGGCGGTGAATTTATCCAACATCTCGGGGCTGGTGTAGTTGCCCCAGTTAAATAGGTTCAATTCGCCTTCGGCCATCGCACCGAAGGTGGTGCTGAGCAGGGCTGTCGTCGCAATAAGGTAGGTCTTCATCAGGATACTCCCTTTTGGATGTTGTGCGGGCTATGCCCGCTTTTTGGTGACGAACACGAAAACAATGAGGATCAGAACGGTCAGGGCCAATAGCGCCGTTGAGATGGCGTTCACCTCGGGTGTCAGCGCGCGGCGCAATTGGCCAAGCATATAGGTGGGCAGTGTATCCTGCCCCGCAGATTTCACAAACTCGGTGATAATCACATTATCGAGCGAGATAATAAACGCCAGCATAGCCCCCGCAATCACTCCGGGCAGCAGCAGCGGCAGGGTCACATAGCGAAAGGTCTGCCAAGGGGTGGCGTAAAGGTCCGCCGCGGCAGTCTCCATGCTGGTGTCCATCCCTTCCAGCCGCGCCTTGATGGGCAAATAGGCAAAGGGGATACAAAAAGCGGAGTGTGCAAGGATCAGATAACCCAAGCCGGTATAGCCAGTGGCAACCTTCACCGAAGAAAAGAAAATAAGGAGCGCAACAGCCGTCACGATTTCAGGCACCATCAGCGGTTGGTTGATGATGATGTAGATTAAGGTCTGCCCTTTGAACCGTCCCCTACGCGTTGTCCCGAGAGCGGCCATAGTCGCCACAGTTGTCGAGATAACCGAGGCCCAGAGCGCGATAATCAAGGACCGGATAGCGGCGTCCTGCACTGCCTCATTGTTGAAGGCGACCACATACCATTGCAGGGAAAACCCGCCCCACTGGTTAACTGAATTGCCGCCGTTAAAGGAATAGATCACCAGCGTCGCAATGGGCGCATACAGCAGAACGAAAGCCACGACCGCGATAAAGGTAAAGCCCGGCAAGGTTGTCACATCAAAGGCGCGTTTCTTAGCCATGCGGATTATCCCGCGAAGACACGCGCGTGTAGACCACCAAAGACACCAGAACGATCAACAGCAGCACAGTCGACAACGCCGCCCCAAGCGGCCAGTTCTGCCCCTGCCCGAATTGCAGCTCGATAAAGTTGCCGATCATCATATTCTTGCCGCCGCCCAACAGGCGTGGCGTCACATAGGCGCCCAGACTTGGGATGAACACAAGAATAGATCCCGCGATGATCCCCGGTTTAATGATCGGCAGGATCACTCCGCGCAAAACCTGCCACCGCGAGGCATAAAGATCATACCCCGCCTCGATCAGACGGAAATCAAAGCGGTCAATGGCGGCATAAAGCGGCAATACCATCAGCGGCAGATACACGTAGGTCATGCCGATCAGCACCGCTGTATCCGTATACATAATCTGGATCGGATCGGAAATGAGACCGGCGCTGATGAGCGCAGTGTTCAGGATACCTTCGTTGCGCACCACTTCCATGATGGCAAACGTCCGGATCAGCAGGTTTGTCCAGAATGGGATAGTAATCAAAAATAGCCAGAACGCCCGTGATTTTGCTGGTCTAGTGGCGATGAACCACGCAGTCGGCAAACCAAGCACAAAGGTGATCACCGTGGTCGAGATCGAAAGCTTTACCGAACGCCAAAAGATCGACAGGTTCGCATCCGCAAGGCTGACAGTCTGGTCGAAAATGTCCCGTTCAAACAATACGCGGAACCAGCCGTCACCGGACAGTATCCACCGAACGCCAGAGTAATCCCCTTTCTCAAGCACGGAGTACAATGCAACAATTAAAAGCGGCCCACTTGCCGCAAAAACCAGCAAAACCAGAGCAGGCGCAGACAGAAGCCAACCATTGGCGCCTTTGCTACGTTGTCCGCCCGCGATGCTCATGTCTTCAGCACCTGAACGGCTTTGGTATCAATACCGATCCCCACCGTATCCCCGACCTTAAATGCACCGACAGAGTTTGATTGCACACGGGCTACGATCTTGCTCCCATCGCTCAGGCTGACGGTGTAATGTGTGTCCGTCCCCATATAGGTTGCCTCGGTGATCTTGGCAGTCAGGCCAGCATCAGCGGTGCCCAGCTGTATCTGTTCAGGCCGTATGGCAAGCGTTACATCGCCTGTCTGACCGGACAGCTGCACATCCAGCATATCGCCCGTGCCAATTCTAACACGCCCTCCGTCCACCTGCCCGTCAAGAAAGTTCGTCTCTCCGATGAAGTCGGCGACAAACCGGTTAACGGGATGTTCGTAAATCTCATGCGGCGTACCGACCTGTAGCAACGCGCCCTGGGACATCACGCCGATCCGGTTGGACATGGTTAACGCCTCTTCCTGATCGTGGGTGACAAAGATGAAAGTGATACCCGTCTCTGTCTGAAGGCGCTTCAGCTCGCTTTGCATTTCTTTGCGCAGCTTCAGGTCCAATGCAGAAAGTGGCTCATCCAGCAGCAAGACCTGCGGTTCAGGCGCAAGCGCACGGGCCAGTGCCACACGCTGTTGTTGCCCGCCAGATAACTGTTGCGGCAATCGGTCCGCAAATTCCTGAAGCTTCACCAGCGACAGAACGCGATCAACGGCCTTGGCGACCTCGGCGGCAGGCCTGCCCAACATCTTGAGACCAAAGCCGACGTTTTGAGCGACATTAAGATGCGGGAATAGCGCATATGATTGGAACACCGTGTTCACAGGGCGCTGGTTTGGCGGTGTATGCGTAATGTCCTGACCGGACAAAAAGATGGTGCCGGATGTGGGCGTTTCAAAGCCGGCAATGCACCGTAAAAGCGTAGTTTTACCGCAACCAGACGGTCCAAGAAGGGTAAAGAACTCACCCTGTTCTATCGATATTGATACATCGCCAAGCGCCGCTACAGCGCTAGGCCCATTTCCGTAGACTTTTCCGATATTACGCGCGTCAACCGCGATATTGGTGTTCAATCGCCGTTCCCCCTACTCCCTCACTCTGCGCACCAATCTCAATCTATGCAAGATATTCCGCGAGCAGTGATGGTCTATGGTGGGACCATGGCGCAGCTTGCTCAAGTTCTGCGCACAGGGCAATCAACCTGGCATCTTCACCAAAAGCAGCAGCCAGATGTATCCCCACGGGCAAGCCGTCGGTTGTCCAATGCAAAGGAACAGATGCCGCAGGCTGACCACTGGCGTTGAAGGTCGCGCAGAAAGGTGAATATTCGAAAACACCACCCGGCCCCACGCGGTAATTGGCGTAGTCTTCCCGTTCGTGGGTAAAACGGCCAACAAGCGCTGGCGGCTCTGCCAATGTGGACGACAGAATGATGTCGTAATCGTCAAAAGCTGCAGCCATTTCACGTCCGTAAGCGTGGATTTTGTTGACCGCCGCCAAATAGTCTGCGCCAGAAATCCCCCCTGCGTAGGCCAAAGCGCCTCTTGCCACGCCCTGAATGTCACCTTGGCGCAGGTCGCGGCATTTTGCTTTCGTCACATTCTGAATCCAAAGCGCTGTCCCACATGCTACAATCTTGGTCCAGGCGTGCATCATGCCTTCGTGATCGGCCTTCGGACAGGCAGGCGTGACGTGATGGCCAAGCTCTTCAAGAATTTTTGCTGTTTCGAGAACGGCCGCCCGACATTCATTATCAATGGGGGCGCCGGTAAATGTGGTATCACAAACCGCAATCCGCAGACGGCGCGGAGGACGTACAATGGCCTCCGAATAGGATGTTTCCATCATTGGGGCAACATAGGGAGCGCCTGCATCCGGCCCCGCGCACGCATCCATCATCGTTGCGTTATCACGCACCGAACGTGTGAGGAATCCGTCTATGGCCATGCCGCCCCAACCCTCACCGGACATGGGCCCGTCCGGAAACCGCGCGCGGGTTGCTTTGAATCCAAACAAGCCACAGCTTGATGCTGGTATCCGCACTGAACCGCCGCCGTCTGATCCATGCGCCATTGGCACAATTCCTGCTGCAACCGCCGCCCCCGATCCCCCCGAAGACCCACCGGAGGTCCGCGAGACATCCCACGGATTCCGTGTCGGACCATCGTAAACGGCCGCCTCGGTCACAGGGCCTATGCCCCCCTCTGGCGAAGTTGTCCGACCGAAGGTTACAATACCCGTCGCCCGCATGCGCCGATATATTTCACTGTCATAAGTGTATCTGGTGTCTCGCAGCAGATTTGATCCGCTATGAGAGGGGAAATCCACGGCTTCAGCCCCGAGATCCTTCATCAAAAATGGAACACCCTTGAAGGGACCCTCCGGCAAACCGGCCTTGATCGCCGCGCGCGCGACCTCTTCCTGTATCAAGACAACTGCATTCAATTTAGGGTTAAATACAGACACCCGAGCCAGCGCTTCATCAAGTAGTTCAGACGGCGAAACCGCGCCCGATGCCACTTGCGTTGCCAAAAATGTCGCATCATCCTGATAGCCGGATCCCATCTGAGACCTCCATCTTGGGGGTTCGAGCCTCTTTGAGCGGTATGAACACCCGCATCAACAGGAGGCCTCTTGCATACATGATACTCGGAACACGTTTCCGGGCAACACCTTAGAAACAGTGAAAGCAGAGGATACTAAAGCGCTACCTGCTTTGCAGCTGGCGGCGGCAATATGCCGACAACTCTCGCTCAGGAAACGCTGATGATTTGGATCGTTGCATCTACGCCCTTTGGTCTGATGTATCCTAACGTGCGTTTCAGAAACCATTCCTGATTATTGGGATGGCACTGTATTTCTTCACTCCACCCGGTGGTCTGATCGGTTGAGTGAACAGGAATTTCAAATCGGGGCTGATCCCCGGATGTGAGGTATCAGCCCTTGGTCTGGGCTTCAGGCAATCTTGCGTGCGGGTGCCCTGCCCGCTTCTGTAACGGTGATTGTTCCGTCCGTGCAGACCGCAGCGATCATTCCGGTCTGCAAGGACTCCAAACCGCTGCACCTTACGTGCATCAGAATATCTTTCTCACGCGCCACAATCGCCATGTGACTCAACCAGCCTCCAATCTCGCTCAACACCCCGCCAGACCGCTGCACAAAGGGCAACCAAACCGGATTAACCATTCGGCAAACAATGATATCGCCATCTTCAAAGCCCGAGAACGCAGTAGCGCCCATGCCGGTGTCATCGTGAACGACGAACACCCGACCAGACACATTTTGGCTTCCGGAAACACAGACACCCCCAAGGGCGGCCTGCCCTTGAGCCCCTTGCACAGCAGCCTCAGCGGACAATATTTCACAATCACGTAAAGTCAGCGATACAGGTTTGAGCGCGTGTTTTGAAAGCTGCACAGCACGATCCTTTCGGTTCTGAGCAATCTCTTTCAGCACCTCGATGTCAGCCCTTCCGGCAGTGAGAAGTTCATCCATCTCAAGATAGAAAACCAGATCAAATAGCCCCGTTGCCTGAGAAAATGCCAGAATAGCCCGACGCATTTCAGCGATGATCTTAAGCGCCTCATGCTTGGCTTGTTCTTTCGCGTCTTGCAACGTGATGGCCAGATCAACTGGGGTCTTGGGGTCGTGTGCCAGTGCAGAACGGCCCTTGGTCTCAACAGGGTTTGCACCCTCCAGCAATGACCACAGCATCTCAGGCGCTTCAGCGTATCTCGGGGTGCTGAGTTCATAATCAAAGATGGCCCGATGCCCCATCAGCCTCATCAAACGGTCTTTTTGCTTGTCGCCCGCAAGATCGCCGCATGCATTGATGAGACTGTTCGGAGTATGGTGCAAAACGGGGTGCATCAGGCGGCTTTGCGCATCTGCATTATCTTTCGCAAAGGCTTCGGCTTCATTCATCGTAAAACCAGCCAGAATATTGATCTTTTCGGCCTCGACGTAGATCTCGCGGACAAATTTAGTCTCCAGTTTCTGTATGCAGCTAATGATAATGTCTGGCGGCATCGCGGTGAAATCCACGGCCTGCCAAAGCGCCAGATCGTTTTCCAATGTCGGCATTGTTTCATTCCGGAACGCGGCGACCACGCGGATGGCATTCTTGCGCATCTCCCGCGCTTTGGGTTTGCCAAGGCGCAATGCCATCGATTGTTTTAAGCTACTATCCACAAATGTGCGGCCAAAGAGGTTGATCAGATGGCCAGGCCGACCTTCAGGCAGGTTGTAATTAACCCCAAGCTGTCGGCAGGCGATGTCTAAACTGCCGCCCGGTGCCCAAAGTCGCCCCATCAACGAGAAAGACAAAGGCGTCGGAAGCGGAAGGACCTCTGACATTTCGTCTTGCTCAAGGATCACCTCATCCGGCTCAGCGTCTTTGTACATGTGCAAGATACGTTCCCACTCCTCCACCCTGACCATTTCCGCGGTAGTTCCAGTTTTCAGTGTTGTGATATCGCGGCTTTGTACGATCTGGAAAGCGCCATCAGCGTAGGCCCATTCGATGTCTTGGGGGCAACCGAAAATTGTTTCGATCTTTTGGCCAAGCGATAATAGAACGTCCAAATTAATCGGCGGAGTTTCCTCGCTAAAGGCCGTGTGCGTGTGGCGCCCGAATTGCAGGCTCTGCGGCGTCACCCTGCCAGAGACCAAATCCTCACCGCAGCCCTTGACCAACTCAACCATCATCAGACCTGGTGCCTTGGGATCTTGGGTAAACAACACGCCGGCATATTCGGCACGTACCATTTGCTGAACCAGTACATTCCCGTCATGGCTGGTTGGCCCCAAGCGATCATAATCATTCGCACGCTCAGCCGAGAAAGACGCGATGACCGCATCCAAAGCGCTGCGCATCCCTTCATGGCGGACATCCAACACACTATCGAACACTCCTGCAAAGCTTTGATCGGCCCCGTCTTCGCTCGCGGCCGAGCTTCGCACAGCGCAAGGTTTCTGCCCAACCATGCGCCAAATTTTCATCGCGAATTCGTCCTTTTGGCTGCCTGAAAGACGACCGTAAGCCTTGATCCCACCGGAGCGAATAACAAGACCATCCGGAACCGGCAGACCCGCATTCTTCAGCACAGAAAGCCTGTAGGACTTATTGCCGCTTTCGCGCAGCGCAGACGTCTGCTCAAGAAGGGAAACACCGATAGGCAGCTTGCGCGAGGGTAGATCAAGCCAAAGACTTTTGACCTTGTTTTTGAGTTCGGAAAGAAGACCGGTGACATATGCACGCTGGATCAGCAAAAGCGTGAGGCTGGCACAGAGGTAAATGTTGCCCGCCGCACTTAGCCGGAAAACCAACCCGAACATCAGCGGTGCACCAATAACCCACCACAAAGCAGCCTGCCGACCCGTTTTCGCCACCGCCCAGTGCAGATAAATCCCCGCCAATACCGCAAACAACAACGGCAGCACAAAGGTCCCGTCGGGCTGCCCCAAAGACTGCACCCACAGGAAGGGCGCATTGATTTCCAGGCTCGCCTTTTCGGTCGCGCTTAGACCAAGCATCATGACAGGCAAAAACAGCAACGCCGCAAGGTTGCGCATCGGGGTCAGCCCCTTATCCCCGTAAAAGCGCTGTATGGCGCGGGCTTTTCTGGCTGGATCGTCTTTCAACTTCTCTTTGAGCAGCTTCAATTCGTCGGACGAAGTTGAAGTGATCATCTGATCGCGCTCCGACTTTAGCGCGATGGGCAGAACAAGCATCCGGGACAAAAGCGACAGGGCAAAAAGGGCAAGCACAAAGTGCGACCGCTCTGCGATCCAGACCAACCCCTCCGCTAATCTGGCGACCGCTTTCTGCCAAAGTGTCACCTGCTGCTCAGCTTGCCACTGTTGGACATGTGGCTTGGGCTTGGGCGCGACGAAATACTCCCAAGGGGTGGTGTAGCGCCCCCGGAAATCAATGCCCGCTTCGTTCATCTCAAGCGCTAGAACCTGTGACATGAAACAGCTGCGACGGTCGTAGCAAGCCGCAACCGTTGGCTTGTCTTGCAACTGGCTAATCCGGTTTTTCAATTCCTCCGTTGGCAAAGCACGAATTGGAATGTTGATCGCACCCGGCAGGTGTCCAACAGAAAAATCGCCGGGATAGCGGGTATCAACAATCTGGAGGTTGCCCGCCTCTATTAGGCTCTTGAACTCTGCCGTGCCCAACAGTTTTTCTTTGTTCGGATAGTCTGGAATGGCACGTAAATCGGACAAGGATTGCACATCTTTATCGCTGAATTTACGCCCCTCCACGATCCACTTTTCGATACCACCTGCAATAAAACGACAATCAATCCCCCGTGCGGCCAGTTGCGCGCAGATTTCACCACTGCGGTTGCCGTTGTGACAGAACAACACAACTTGTTTCCCTTCAAGAGGGATGTTGGACTGCATGAAATCAGGGAACCGGACATGACGCGCGCCCGGCAAGGTTCCCATGCGGTGTTCACCGGTTTCTCTCACATCAAAGAATAGCGCAGATGAGGCGCCCCCTGACCCATCCAAGAGTTCCTGCGCCTCTTTGGTTGTGACAGCCAGCGGGTTTTGGGATTGCTGACCAAAGCTCGCCTCTTTCAGATCGGGGTCCTGAATGCTGGTTCCATCAAATTGCGCCGGCCTGACAAGTGTGGCTTGAAGATGCGCAAGCTCATTTGCCTGCTGTGTGCGGTACTGCCAGATATTCGCAGCTCCAAGGACCAACCCGATCAACAAAAGTACCATAATCAAACGGAGGGGAAAGCGCCCCTGTCCACGCCCCGTTGACGGATTGAAGCCGAACCGCTTGGCAATCAGCGCGCCAGCCCCCGTCACCGTTGCAATTCCCACCGCAAAAACCTGCGACAAAGAAGAAACCGACCCGATGATCAATTCCGGAGACGGTATGGCAAATGCGATATTCGGAGCAAAAAGCATAAGAAGGAGCCCGATCGTTCCGATCTGAGGCCGCATATATACGGCAAGCCGGTTTTGTGTGTCTTCTTGTGCCATGTTCGCCCCGTCTGGTTACCTGAATGCAATCAGACGATAAGAGGCAAATTTTCTTTACAAATAATTTACATACAATTTTTTTGATCAATCCAAACGTCTCCCTGACCACCGAAGGTCCTTAGAAAATCACATCGGGCATTAACGAATAATTCTTTTTGATCTGCCACGAATTGTTCGTCATTTCCGGCGATGCGTCCCCAAACGTTCCGCCAAACTATGAGGGCCACCATGAATAAAATTTCTGCAAAACTGCTTGGGTTTGTTGTAAAGGCGCAGAAGCATGCATCACATTGGGCGTGCGTTACTGTGACTGTCATTATTGCTACTATGGCGACGTCGGCGACGGCAGAGATCAACCTGACCTTCGGCAGTTACGCCGCTGACAAGCCGACTTATACGGTCAAGATGTACCGCCCTTTCCTGCAGTATCTGGCACAAGAAATGACCAAAATTCTTGGTGAACAGGTCAACATCAAGATGCGGATCACGAAGGAATACGAAACAAGCATCGACCAGCTTGCAAATGGGGAAGTTGACTTTTCCCGGTTTGGACCGGCCTCCTACATCACCGTTTTCGAACGTGAACCAAAAATACAGATCATCGCAATCGAGTCCAACAAAGGAAGCAAGCGGTTTAAAGGGGCCATTGCTGTCCATGCTGACAGTCCGATTCAATCCCTGTCGGAACTGAAAAATAAAAGCTTCGCCTTCGGCGATCAGCTCTCAACTATCGGCCGGTACCTGGCACAAAGTCATCTTCTTGACGCTGGTATCAGTAGCAAAGAGCTTAGCGGGTATGACTATCTTGGTCGTCACGACCGGGTTGGCGCTGCGGTCGCTGCTGGTAGGTTTACCGCCGGTGCTCTGAAGGAAAGCACCTTGTCGAAGCTCATCCGTTCTGGCGTTCCAATCAGAGCAATGCACGAGTTCGATAATGTCACAAAACCATGGTTGGCTGCTGCGGGCATGGACCCGGACGTCCTTGCCGCAATCCGTGAAGTTATGTTGGAACTAAAGGACGCCGAGTTGTTGGGCGACATCGCCGAAGACGGCTTTCTGGAAGGCTCGGACGCGGACTATGACATCATCCGTCAGGCCATGAAGCACAGCAAAATGTTTTAGATCAGCTGATTGGATGAGCACATGAAGAAAATGGGTATATACACCCAGATTGCTGTTTCAATGACCTGTGCTGCGGCAATCGTGGGGTTCCTTATTGAGGGCTACGAACGCAGAGCAGAAATCAACCGGATGAACGATGATCTTCTGGCCCAAGCTGATCTGACAGTCTCTTTGATCAGCGGCTTGATGATAGAACCGATCATTGTCCAGGATACGCCTGTCCTTGAATCAGCCATCAGCGAAGCTCTTTCAAGCAACGGGAAATTGCTTTCTCTCATCATTAAAAACGATTCCGGTGGCGTGATCGCACAAGCGGAACGTGATGGAGCAGCAGATGACGCGGCGTTCCGCCGCTTCAAGCGTGACATCATCGTCGAGGGGGAAGCATTCGGCGTTATGGAGATCGATTGGTCGACCGCTGAAGGACAGGCATTGATAAATTCAAAGGTAAGTCGCACGCGTTACATTATCTTGATCGCAATCTTCACCCTTTCTGCTGTCTTTCTATTGCAGATACATTTCCTGATCATGCGTCCCCTGCGGAATATTCACGAACGGATGTCTGCCGCCATTGCGGGTCAAGCCCACGCAAGAAGGCCGATCGCATCATTTGCGTCGCATGAATTCAAAGCGCTCGACCGATCCGTGGACGTCTTGCAACGCAGTTTCTCTGAGCGCGACGAACGCGAGCGGGCGCTTGAAATCGAACGCGAAAACTCCGACAGGGCAAACAAGGCGAAATCTGATTTCCTTGCCAACATGAGCCACGAAATACGCACGCCAATGAATGGCGTGATTGGCATGACCGAACTCATGCTGGAAACCGAGCTTGATGAAGATCAAAGAATGTACGCTGAAACAATATCCTCATCAGGATCGGCGTTGCTGGCAATCATTAACGACATCCTTAATTTCTCAAAAATAGAAGCCGGGAAAACAGAACTGGAGCCTGCTCCTTTTGATCTGCAGGCCACAATTGGCGACGTGGTGACCTTGCTCTCGGCAAAAACCAGAGAAAGCTCTGTCGAGGTCGTATTGCGCTATGATCCTGAACTGCCGACCGTTTTCGAAGGGGATGTTGGGAGACTTCGGCAGGTGCTGACAAACATCGTAGGAAACGCCGTCAAATTTACGCTTGAGGGATATGTCTATGTGGATGTTACAGGCGTGAAAAGTCCGGGACATTACGATCTGGAAATCAAAGTTGCAGACACCGGGATTGGCATTCCAAATGACCGGATAGATCAAATATTCAATGCGTTTGAGCAGGTAGACAGCTCGCGTAACCGGCAATTCGAAGGCACCGGCCTTGGATTGGCTATTTCATCGAAGCTGTTGGTACTGATGGGCGGTCGGATAACGGCAACATCGGAAGGAGAGAGAGGAACTACTTTCGCGATAGAACTGCCGTTGCCTACAGCACCAGAGATGCCGCCCAGTACAAACAATATTACCGTGCCACTCAGAGGTTTGCGCGTTCTTGTTGTGGATGATCTGGAGCTTAATCGTAAAATACTGTCGGAGCGGCTGGCAAGCTGGGACATGGTTTCCGTCCTTGCCTCGTCTGGTGCCGAAGCACTAAAAATTCTTGAGCGGACAGAGGAAAAGTTCGACTTGATAATTCAGGATTATCAAATGCCACAGATGAATGGTGAAGAACTTGCATGTCGCATCCGAAGCTTGGCTTCGTATAAGGATACCCCTCTTATAGTTTTGTCATCCATTGACCAATCCATGAGCATCTCCATCAAGTCGAAGTACAGCCCATGCGAATTGCTCCTTAAGCCGGTTCAATCAAAAAGCCTTCGGGCAGCAATCGTCCAGTCCTTGCAGGTAAATCCCAACAAACCGCGTCATGTCAAATTGCCCAACGTGCTCAACCATCCCACAGCACCTCTGAAAATACTGGTGGCAGAAGACAATAAGACGAACCAGTTTATTGTGAAGAAAATGATGGCGAATTCCTCCATGTCCTTGACATTTGCCGACAACGGTCACGAGGCCTTGAAAAAATTCGCTGAAATCAGACCTGATGTTGTCTTCATGGACGTATCAATGCCTGAGATGGACGGGTTGGAAGCCACACAAGCCATCCGCAAGCTCGAGACGGAAATGACCTACCAACATTGTCCGATTGTGGCCTTTACGGCAAACGCCCTGCAAGAGGATGAGGAACGCTGCCTAGACGCCGGGATGGATGGTTTTTTATCTAAACCAATCACGAAAAAAGCACTCTTGGCAACAATTCAACATTGGACGGCACCACAGGCTCGGGCGATCAACTCATAATCGTCCGTATGTCAGAAATTCATTTGCCAGCTGATCCCGGGAATCCGGAAAGCGGCCTTTTCCATACATTGAGACACGCATCGCTGACTGCTCCAACAGATCCTTCATCATTGCACAGATGGAAGATAGACGGACTGCTTTGACCAAAATATTCCTATGGCACCCAAATAGACTTTGCGCAATTTGCATTGAGCAACCCAGTCCCTTCCTTAAGCTTAAGTCTTTCGACCAGTATCACTTTACTACTGCACCGTAAGTATTGGCATACTCTCTATATCCCCAATCACGACAGGACATCGCCCCACACTATGCTGAGTATAGGCTCCGTCGGTAGTAGAAGATTTTTCTCTATCGGAATTCGACTTCTTGGCGCGGATTCTTGTTTCACATGAACCGCGCCACTTCAGCCATGGCACGATAGTTCCGGAGAACCTCCTTACAGCAGAGGTATCATTGAATTTGCCCTTCATGGACACCTAGCTGTCACTATGACGCAATGTCGTCTGATGCCCATGCAATGAATTTCAATTGCCTCCAACAGCGTGCCAGGCTCGCTCTTGATCAACTTGGACGCCTAGTCATTTAATAAGTACGACAGCGCGCAAGCTATGCGGCCGGCACTGTCGTTATGAACGTCAATATGTTAAGTCAAATCGCACTAAGAGAACCGTATCGACCCGTCCGATCCCGCAAAATCACTCTGCCTCTGGCGGCTCCGCATCATCGGCCTTAAAGCCGGTCGCAACGACGAACTTCTCCGAACTGTCCTGACGGCTCGACGGCGGTTTGTAGTTGGCAACCTTGCGAAAGCGCTTCTTAAGCAGCTGTTGCAGTTCACCCTCCGCGCCGCCAGCCAGAACTTTGGCCACAAATGTGCCGCCCTCGTCCAGCACGTCAAAGGCGAAATAGGCCGCCGCTTCGCACAAAGCGATGATGCGGTTGTGGTCGGTCTGTTTGTGGCCCGAAGATGCAGCCGCCATGTCGGACATAACCACATCCGCACGACCACCCAGCCATTCCTTGACCTTCAGGTCCGCATCGTCTTCCATGAAATCAAGCTGGTGAATCTCGCAGCCGGCAATCGGCTCCATTTCTTGCAAGTCTACAGCCAGAATGGTGCCGCGCGATTTGCCGCCTTTTTCACCCAGTACGTTGCAGCGTTTGACCGCGACCTGACACCAGCCGCCCGGAGCAGCCCCCAAGTCAACAATCCGTGCGCCCGGGACCAAAAACCGGTACTTGTCGTCAAGCTCCATAATCTTGAATGCCGCGCGCCCGCGATAGCCTTCGGCCTTGGCGCGTTTGACATACGGATCGTTCAACTGCCGCTGCAACCAGCGGGTCGAACTAAGCTTGCGTCCGCGCGCAGATTTCACTTTTACCTTCAGGTCACGCTGTCCGCGCCCTGATATATTCTTTCCTGTCGGCGTCTTGCCCATCAGAATGTTCCTTCTTCAAGCACGCCGTCCGCGCTCATTTGTGCATATAAAAGGCCTTCGCGTAGACCGCGATCCGCAACGCTTAGCCGGTCTGTCGGCCAACAGCGCATCAGCGCCTGCAAGATGGCAGCGCCTGACATGATCAGCGCAGAGCGGTCGTGCCCGATGCACGGATCAACCCGCCTGCCCTCTGGCCCCATGGCGAGGTATTTGTGAATCACCTTGTCAATCTGCTGGCTGGTCATGCGCAGCCCGTCCACTTTGGTCCGGTCATATCGGCGCAGGCCCAAATGGCTTGCCGCCACTGTCGTGACTGTACCCGACGTTCCAACAATCTGAAACCGTTCTTGCGGTTGTGCGGATTGATAGGGGGTAAAGTCGGTCAGGTTCTCTTCAAAAAACCAGCTCATTAACGCAAAGCGCGCTGCGTCATCTTCTACGTCAGAGAACTGGTCGCGCAGCGTCGCCACCCCCAGCGGCACACTGATCCAGTCAACCACCCGCGCGGCCGGAATATCGGTCGGGGCTTGCACAAATCCATTATGCAGCCGCATGATCGATTGGGCACGGTCCCGCTTGGGCACTTTAGAGATGTCGATCCAGACTAATTCGGTCGATCCGCCACCGATGTCCACTACCAGCAGGTTTTCCGTTTTCGGACTGACCAAGGGCGCGCAAGAGATCACAGCAAGCTGGGCCTCCTGCTCTGGCGCGATAATGTCCAGACGCAACCCCGTTTCACGGGTCACGCGGCGCATAAAATCATCACCGTTAATGGCGCGGCGGCAGGCCTCGGTCGCGACAAGGCGCATGCGTTTGACTTTATTGCGGCGGAGTTTTTGCTGGCAGATGCGCAATGCCTGAATGGTACGCGTCATTGATCCGCGCGACAATCGCCCGGTCTTCTCAAGCCCCGCGCCAAGCTGGACGGATTTCGAGAAACTATCCACCACATGAAAACCACCGCCCTTTGGTTGGGCAATCAACATGCGACAGCTATTTGTGCCCAGATCAAGGGCCGCATATAGGTCGTTCGATCTGGACGAAACTGGCGCGGGGCTCAGAACCGTCGGTTTTGTTTGTTCGAGCGCGCCCGCACCTTTGGAGCGCTTTGGCGCCATGGTATGCGCCTTTCATTACGAGTTGTCCCCACGATACGTCTTGCGCGGCTCTGGCGCAAGCACCCGCGAGCGACAAAGACCACCGATTTTAATCAAGCGCATGATCTTCATGCGGGGAATGGGCATTCGCACCCCTCGCGGCACCAAGTGCCGTGGGATATACAAAGGTCGCGGATGGTGCCGTTATTGTCGAAAACGACATTCGTGCAGTGCCCCCCATCCGCTAGAGAGATTGAAACGTAATGCAGGTTGGAGGAATCGCGCATGGCTGAAGTGGTTGTGGTCTACTGGCGGGATATTCCCGCGCAGGTCATCGTCGGCAAAGGTCGGCGCGGCGAAAAGCGCATTCTTCCGGAACGCTTTGAGCAGGCGATTGACCGCGCTGCCATGAAGGTTGGCGCGGAAGATACCGATGCCTATCTGGCCGAATGGCGCAAAGCAGATCCTTATACCGTTGAAGGTGATGACGCTGCCGCGGCCGATGCCGAAGCTGCCCGTCTGGACCAAGAGTACGATCGCGACCGTATCAAATCATTGATTGCAAACGATGGCTGGGCCTGATCGCCCGCGTTTCGATTTTGGAAGGAGCCTGCGCATGGCACTATTGAATTTCCGCAAAAAGTCAGAGCCTGCCGATGAAGGGATTAATCCCGAAATCGTGAGGTTTCTCAAAGACTTCTCTATTGAAGTTATGCCCCGCACAGCGGAGAAGGTCGAAGACTTTCGCGCGCTTCTGCCCGAAGGCACCCGCGTCTATATCGCACATATCGAAGGCACGCCCATCGAAGACATGGTCGCGACGGCCAAGCGTTTGAATGACGATGGATATTCCGTCATGCCGCACTTCCCGGCCCGTATCATCAAAGACCGCGCCACCCTTGCGGACTGGATTGCACGCTATCAGGGAGAAGCAAACGTAAAGCAGGCATTGCTACTGGCCGGCGGAGTTGCGAGCCCTTGCGGTGAATTCTCTGACAGTATGCAACTGATGGAGACCGGTCTGTTTGACAAAGCAGGCTTCACTCGCCTGCATGTCGCGGGACACCCGGAAGGCAACCGCGACATCGACGCATCAGGCACAGCCAATGTCGATGCTGCCCTGCGCTGGAAAAACGACTTCCAGACGCGCACGGACGCAAAGATGGCGATTGCAACGCAGTTCGCTTTTGAAGCGAAGCCAATCATTGCCTGGGCCGACAGCCTGCGCGACGCCGGGATCACCCTGCCCGTCCACATCGGCATTGCAGGACCTGCAAAACTGCAAACGCTGATCAAATTCGCCATCGCCTGCGGCGTCGGCCCATCGCTCAAAGTACTCCAGAAGCGCGCGATGGATGTGACCAAGCTGCTGCTGCCCTACGAGCCGACAGACGTGCTGCGCGAATTGGCCGCCCACAAAGCCGCCAACCCTGACTTCAACATCTCTCATGTGCATTTCTTCCCGCTTGGCGGGATCAAGACCAACGCCACATGGGCGCACAAACATGGCGGCGATTCCGCTGTCCCTGCAAACGCCGGATAAATAGGACTAAACATGACCAGAACGATCGTCGAATCCAAAACAAAAACCGCCATCATCGGCTTTGACCAGCCGTTCTGCGTCATAGGAGAGCGGATCAATCCGACAGGCCGCAAGATCCTTGCCGAAGAGCTTGAGCGTGGCGATTTCTCCCGTGTTGAAGCAGATGCTATTGCGCAGGTGGCTGCCGGTGCAAACATTCTCGACGTGAACTCTGGCGCCGTCTTTTCCAACAAGATGGCAGAAGACCCCCGCTATGCCGACAACAACTTTGTCGAGCCGATGTTGATGCCGGAAATGATCAAGCGCGTGCAAGCCGTGACTGATTGCCCGATCTGCATCGACAGCTCGGTTCCTGGCGCGCTTGAAAACGGTCTTGAGGCTTGCGAAGGCCGCCCGCTGCTGAACTCTGTCACAGGCGAAGAAGAACGGCTTGAGCTGGTGCTGCCACTGGTCAAAAAATACAATGTGCCGGTTGTAGCGATCTCGAACGATGACACCGGCATTTCCGAAGACCCCGATGTGCGCTTTGCCGTGGCCAAAAAGATTGTTGAACGTGCGGCTGATTTTGGCATTCCAGCCCATGACATCGTTGTCGATCCACTGGTCATGCCGATTGGCGCGATGGCGACCGCCGGTCATCAGGTCTTTACCCTTGTGCGCCGCCTGCGCGAAGAGCTGGGTGTAAACACAACCTGTGGCGCATCCAACATCAGCTTTGGCCTGCCCAACCGTCACGGCATCAACAATGCCTTCCTGCCAATGGCCATGGGCGCAGGTATGACATCCGCCATCATGAACCCTGTGGCACTGCCCGTTAATGCAGCCAAAATTGCAGAGAAAAAAGCAGAGCTTGCCGCCCTTGGTCTGATCCTGCCCGAAGGCATGGATGACGAAGTATTTGTGAATCTGTTTGGAATGGGCTCGACGCTGCCGCGTCCGGGCAAAGAGATGGAGGCCATTCGCGCCGCCAACTTCCTGTTTGACCGTGACCCCCACGGCGGCGACTGGATCAAGTTCAACAAGGTTGCACCAAAAGCAGGCCAAGAAGGCCGAGGCCGCGCCGGACGCACCGGTGGCCGCCGCCGGGGCTAACCCTAAATAAACATCGACCTAGGGGGCAGCGTATTTCGCTGCCCCTTTCTGTTCTAAAGCAGATTTTTGACGAGCATCATATGAACGCCCTTTTCACGGTTCACCGTTTGGGTGATCCGCAGATCACCGGCCAGCGAACACAGCATATAGGCTTGTGCACGGCTGATCCCTGCCCGCGCAGCGACAACCGTGATCATCCGGCGTAACGCAATCTCAACGCATTGATCAAGGTCCGTGTGCATCCCCATTGTGATGATATGCGTAGACGTCTCTGCCTCAGGATAGGTGACATCCATGTCTCGGCGCAGGGTCAATCTAAAACGCCCCTGTAACGCGGTTTCAATAGCTGTCACGCAAACCTCGCCATCGCCTTGCGCGCCGTGCCCGTCTCCGCAAGAAAATAACGCCCCATCTACATGGACCGGCAGATAAAGCGTGCTGCCCGCCACAAGCTCTTTGTTATCCAGATTGCCGCCATGGGCGCGCGGCTCAATCGTTGAAATGCGTCCCCACGCAGGCGGTGGTGCCACGGCCATGACGCCGAAAAATGGCGCCAGCGAGAGCTTTAACCCCCATGGCATCGTTGCCTCCCCTCTCTGCGCGTCAAGTGGCAGAATGCTCAGATGTGTTTCGTCGAAATCAAGCGGAAGCGTGCCAGCCAAAGGGCGTACCACGTTATAGCCCCAGTCCTGCCGCAGCTGCACATCAAGGATGTCCACCTGCAAAACATCGCCGGCCCGCGCGCCTGCAACGGCCACCGGACCGGTAAGGATATGACCGGGCATGCCGGGCTGTCCGCCGGCGTGGATCTCCAGCAATTCGGGTGGGATATGGAACCCCTCGGGTGGCAGCACTTGGGGTCCCCCACTCACGGTATTGATCGTGACCTCATCACCACTTTCAACAGTCGCCACAGGTTCAAGGCCCGCATCGAAAAAGCCCCAATGACAGGTATCTGGTCCGGCTTCGATCAGCATCGTATCACTTCCCTATCTGCCAATTGCGTAGGCTTGCATTAAACGCGGCGTGGCTGCGGCACGCATCACCCCGTCGGGGCTGCGCATGGCGGCAGTCAACCGGCCCACGCTCCACGGTTCTGCCACGGTTACAATGTGGCCGCGTGCACGTAGATCAGCGATCACCACCTCACCAACATTTGGTTCAATCATCATCTCTCCTGTGCGGACCTCACGCGGAAAGAACGATCCCTGAAAATGCATTGAATGAAACAAGGGTGCGTCCATGCCTTCCTGCAGACCCAGCCCGTGATGGACAAAACGTAAGAACCAGATCAGCTGCCATTGGTCCTGCTGGTCCCCCCCCGGTGTGCCGAAAACCAGCTGCGTGCCATCCTTTTCCGCAAGGCTGGGCGTCAGCGTGGTGCGCGGTCTGCGCCCCGGTGCCAGCGAAGTCGGTAGGCCCTCCTCCAGCCAGAACATCTGTGCGCGGCTGTTCAGCGCGAAGCCAAGGCCGGGGATCACCGGATTGCTTTGCAGCCAGCCGCCCGACGGTGTGGCGCTGACCATATTTCCCCAGCGGTCGATCACATCAAGATGCACGGTATCCCCACGCTTTTCCGTGAGGTGGGACATTGTCGGTTCCTGCGCTGCCACCTCGCCCACGTCAAAGTCGCGAGCCGCCCTTTCGATGTAACGCTCCGCCAGATGTTCGAACCCAGGCACGCGACCGGGACGCTGTTCAAGCGAAGCCCGAGATGTGATCAAGCTGCGTCGCGCATCGCAATAGGAGTCACTCAGCAGGTGTTCCATCGGGATATCGCTCTGGGCCGGATCGCCATAATAGGCCTCCCTGTCCGCATAGGCGAGCTTCATCGCCTCAATGACAGTATGGGTGAACTCAGCCCCCATCGGGTCCATCGCACCCAGATCAAAGCCTTTGAGGATCGCCAGCGCCTGCAACATGACCGGCCCCTGACTCCAGGCGTGGGTCTTGTGAACTGTCCAACCGTGGTATTCATAGTTTAACGTGTCTTCATAGGTCGCTTCCCAGTCAGCCATGTCACGGGGGGCAAGCACGCTACTATGTGCCTGCTCGGAGACATCCATCACGCAAGCGTCCTTCAAATAGTCAAAGATCGCATCAGCGACAAAACCTTCGCGCCACGCCGCGCGCGCAGCATCAATCTGCTCTTCACGTGTGGCACCTTCGCTTTGCGCCAATCTGGCGTAAGTTGCTGCAAGATCGGGGTTCTTGAACATTGCGTGAGGGGCCGGCGCAGCACCATCCGGCGCCCAAACCGCCGCCGAACTGGGCCAGTGTTCCGCGAAATAACCGGCAAGGCCTGCGATGGTATTAGCCACGCGCGGCAGCACAGGATGACCATCTTTGGCATAGTCGATTGCAGGCTGCATCACCTCTTGTAACGACAGCGTGCCGTGATCGCGCAGCATCAACATCCACCCGTCAAACGCCCCCGGTACCACTGTCGCCAAAAGCCCAGATCCGGGCACCAAAGTCAGACCCTGTTCATGGTAATGCGCAATTGTCGCCGCTTGGGGCGCTACGCCTTGGGCGCAAAGCACTTGTGTCTTACCGGTTTCGACCGAATGGAAAATGGCGGGCATGTCGCCAGCCGGACCATTCAGATGCGGTTCGACCACTTGCAGCACCAACGCAGTGGCGACAGCCGCGTCAAATGCATTTCCGCCCTTTTCCAGCATCGACATGCCAACAGCGGACGCGATCCAATGGGTGGAGGTAACCACGCCAAAACTGCCGCGGATCTCCGGTCTGGTGGTGAAATCTGACATAAACGCTTCCTTTTGGTGCAACCAATCGCTGGCTTTACAGGACGTTACGCATGTCATCGCAAAAGGGAAAGTGGTGAACCCAGCTGGATTCGAACCAGCGACCTCTGCCTTCGGAGGGCAGCGCTCTATCCAGCTGAGCTATGGGTCCACTGGGGGCGGTATAGTAGCAACCAACCGCCCCTGCAATTCAAAAAACCGTCACGCGAAAAGTTCGTGCGCCAGTTCCAACGCTTCGATCAACGTGTCGATCTCATGCGTGGTATTATACATTCCGAAAGAGGCACGGCAGGTCGCATTCAGCCCTAAATGCTCCATCAGCGGTCCGGTACAATGTTGACCAGCGCGCACCGCAACACCCTTTTTATCCAGAATGGTCGAGATGTCATGCGCGTGGGCAGCGCCGTCCATCGTAAAGCTAAAGATAGCGCCCTTGTCTGGCGTAGTGCCCTGCACCTGAATCCAGTTCAACCCTGCCAGTTTGGTCACGGCATAATCGCGCAGCGCTGCCTCGTGGGCCGCGATATTTTCCAGCCCAACACCCTTCATATAATCAAGCGCCACGCCCAGACCAATGGTCTGAACAATACCCGGCGTGCCTGCCTCGAATTTCATCGGTGCATCATTGTAGATCACAGTGTCTTTGGTGACCTCCCGGATCATATCACCGCCGCCAATGAACGGTCGCATCTCATTCATACGGTCGGCTTTGACATAGATCGCACCGGAACCGGAAGGCCCGTAAAGCTTGTGACCCGTCACGCAGTAAAAATCACAGTCAATATCCTGAACGTCCACCGGCATGTGCACTGCCGCCTGAGAGCCGTCTACAAGCACTGGAACATCTTTGGCATGCGCAGCGGCGGTTATTGATTTTACATCAACTACAGTCCCCAACACATTGGACATATGAGTAATTGCAATAAGCTTGGTACGTGGCGTAATCGCGTCGATCACCGCTTGAGGGTCAAGTGCGCCGGTAGAATCCACGTCGACCCATTTGATCACCACACCCTGCCGTTCGCGCAGGAAATGCCACGGCACGATATTTGCATGGTGCTCCATTACGCTGAGAATAATCTCGTCGCCTGCCTCCATGCGGGGCATCGCCCAGCCGTAGGCAACCATATTGATCCCTTCGGTCGTGCCAGAGTTGAAGATGATCTCATCCTCGGAAGCCGCGTTAAGAAATCCCGCCACCTTGCCGCGCACTGCCTCGTATTTGTCGGTGGCAAGGTTAGAAAGGTAGTGCAACCCCCTATGAACATTAGCATATTCAAAGGAGTAGGCATTGGTGATTGCATCAATGACAACCTTCGGCTTTTGCGCAGAAGCGCCGTTATCCAGATAGACCAACGGCTTACCGTTCACTTCCCGCGACAGGATCGGGAAATCCGCACGAATTGCTGTGACATCATACATTAGAAGGTACTCCCATGGCGCCAAGGCCAATCAGCCCCGCCAGAATAGCAAGCCCGAAGACAATGCCGACGGCCGCCAGCACAACTACACCCACTGCATGCAACACGCTTGGCAGGTGCAGCGCTTCGGTAATAAAGTTAACGGTGATCCAAAGCCCCAGAATACCGACGCCCAGCGAAAATAACTGCCCCAACACAGGCGAAACCACCATCAGAACAAACATGACCAGCTGCGCCACGGCACGCAAAGCTTGCAACCAGACCAATAGGGCCAACAGATCGCCAAACTCGCCCTTCCCGCCTATGGCGCGGCCGGTCCAGTAGAAGCCGTGGATCGTCAGGATCAAAACGCCCGTCACGATCACAAAAAACAGCACTGGATTGCTGAACAGGGCCGGCAACATCGACGTATCGCTGAACAACAAAGAGAAGCTGTAAATAATGCTGTTGATCGCAGCCACAAGAAACAGACCCGACCACAACACATCGCGGCTGAGACTCAGAGACATGATTTTCTTTGCCGCGCTGCGCGGGCTTTGAATGGTTTCCAGAGCCAGATTGATGACGACACCACGATCCACCATCAGCGTGACCCATCTGCGCGCAGCAGCCCCGCGATCCAGAACCACCCGAACACCGCCAACCAGAGCGCGCCAACCGCCTTTACCTGAATGCCCGGACCGATGAGGCCTGCTGTCAGCCCCAGCAACAAGGCAACCGGCGTTGCCGCCAGAAGCGCCCAGATCAGGGTAAAGCGTATCTCGAAGCCTGTGATCTGGCGGCGGGCAACGCGGGCCAACCCCCAAATAATAATCGCAAAGAGATAAACTAGGATGGGAAGAAGAAAGACGTAGAAAAAGCCGCTCCAGTACAGGCGCGCGGCCAGCGGAACCTCCGGGTCCAACTGGGCCTCGCGTGCCTGAAAAGGCGTGGACGCAACGAACATCAATATCCCCGCAATCAACAGAAAAAGAAGTGCGCGCACTTCGTTGCGGCCCTGCGACAGAAAGCGTTCAACGACGCGCCCTGGCCCCTTGTAGGTGGCAATGATGTCCTGCGTCAGCGCCATCTCAGCTCCGGCGCCGCGTCAGCCATGCACCAAGCCGTGCTGTCATGTCCTCACGCAGATCTTCATGCGCGATCTCATCCACAGCTTCGGCAAGAAATGCCAATGTTAGCAGATCTGTCGCATCACCCTCAGGCACCCCGCGAGAGCGCAGATAGAACAGCGCATCTTCGTCAATGGCACCCGACGTGGAACCGTGACTGCAAGCCACGTCATCGGCATAGATCTCAAGCTCGGGCTTGGCGAGGAACTGGCTGTCGCCGTCCAAAAGCAGCGACTGGCTTATCTGATACCCATCGGTTTTCTGCGCATCGGCTTTAACCAGGATTTTGCCCTGAAACACACCTGTCGCCCCGTTGCGCAGCACCTTTTTAAACACCTGACGGCTTTGGCAATTCACCGCATCATGGGTGATGAACACCGTATCGTCGTGGTGGAAGTCTCCGTCACCAACGCAGGCACCCGCG
>Ga0209345_10001541_pt1 | contig 27270 bp, 16 predicted proteins | sample Cruoilmetagenom7_FD_187294 | JGI IMG/M metagenome (GOLD analysis project Ga0209345, IMG submission 187294) | Oil polluted marine microbial communities from Coal Oil Point, Santa Barbara, California, USA - Sample 7 (SPAdes) (version 2) | ecosystem: Environmental > Aquatic > Marine > Oil seeps ...
CTTTAAGAAGTTGATGAGTCAGTATGTAGCCAAATCAACCAAGCGAGTCATCTTCCTGGCTCACACAATGGATGTACTAAACGAAGCTGAAATGATTAATGAGACCCTGGTAAAAGTTAAGGGCTCCATTATGAATAACGGTGTGGAATCCATGTTTACTACAGTAGTGTCTACTAAGAAAGTAGCACTTAAAAAACTAACAGACATGGACTCTGACTTACTTAACATCACTGACGAAGAAAAGCTGCTGGGGTTTAAGTACGTGTTCCAAACCAAACTAACAAAAGATACGGTTAATGAACGTATCCGTTCTCCGTTAGGTATGTGGGAAACGAAAGAAACCTACATAGATAACGACGTAGCAAATGTATTGCAACGTCTTCATGAGTATTACTCTTAATAAACCAAACTTAATTAAACAAAGGTAAAAACATTATGTCTATTTTAGCCGGACTGAAATCTGCACAACCAGTAAAAGAAGAAGTTGATAACATCGGTGGTGGAGGCTTCATCCTCGACTCAGGTGTTCACGACATCCACATTGATTTGGCTTTTATCGGTAAATCTAAAGGTGGCGCTATGTCACTAACCATTCATGGTAAAAGTGCAACAGGCGTAACCCTACGCAATACCTTATGGATCACCTCAGGTGATGCCAAGGGTAACAAAACCACTTACACCGATAAGAATACCAAACAGGAAGTATTCCTACCTGGCTTCGCTATTGCCAATCACATCTGCATGCTCACTGCAGGTAAAGAAATCTTCGATTTAGATACTGAAACGAAGACAATTAAACTGTATGACTTCGCCCAGAGTAAAGACGTGCCTACTGATGTACAGGTCATTCCTGACATCATGAACCAAGGCGTTAAGATGGGTATCATCAAACAGATCGTCGATAAGAACGTTAAAGATGGTGCTGGTAACTACGTACCTAGTGGTGAAACTCGTGAAGAGAACGAGATCGACAAGGTATTCCAGTTAGACTCTGGTAAAACAGTTGTTGAACTGCGTGCCAAAGGCGATGCTGAATTCATCGGTACCTGGGAAGACAAGTGGGAGGGCGAAGTCCGTAACCGTACTAAAGGTGGTAAAGGTGCTACACCTAATACCGGTGTTAGCGGTGCCCCAAGCGGAGCTGCAGTAACTACATCATCTGATATGTTCAGTAGCTAGTGGAAGATTTTACAATCTGTTCTCCTCTGCGTGTAGTAAGAAGCAAGACAAAGTTTTTTATCTTGAATCTTAACCACTATAGGAATGCACATTACCTCACATTAAATAAAGCCAAAAGTGAATACCTGTCGGCCGTAGAGGAGCAGATTAAAAACCTACCCACGTATGAGCAAGTACGACTAAGTTACACACTCTACCCAAAAGACCGGAGAATATGTGACTTAGATAATATCTTATCCGTTCACGCTAAATTCTTTCAGGATGCACTAGTCACATTAGGACGTATTCCTGAAGATAATTATAAGCACGTATTAAGTAGTTGCCAATATTTTGGTGGAGTGGATAAGACCAACCCAAGAGTAGAAATCAAAATAGAGAGAGTATTATGAACATCGTCTTAAATCTTGACGCGAAAGACATCAACAAAGCAGTATTAGCACACATCACTAAAAGCGGTATTGATGTCGCTAACAAAGACATTAACATCGCCATTTCCATTGGCCGTAAGGGTGCAGGTCCTCGTGCAGAGGTCACCTTGACTCCTACAGTAGCTGCAGAAGATCCTGTTGAGTTGGCATCAGTAAGTAACATTGACTCTGATAACGACACACCTACGGAGGCTCCCAGCCTGTTAGAAGAGGTCGCAGGAGAAGAACTACCTGAAGAAGAAGAAGAAGAACCTGTTGAAGAACAGACTACAATGTTCTCGTAGTGGATCTAATTAAAACGCTCGGTATTTTGATTTTAGTAGGTGCTGTCATCTTAGCGATGATAGTACTTGCTACACTCATTGTACCTATTTGTTTATTTGCTCTTACTTACTTCTTAGTTCAGGAATACCGTAAGTACCGAGCAGAACAAAAACCTAAGGGGTAAAGGACAAGGTGCTAACAACACCCCTAAACCACCTCAATTAATCGAACAGGACAACATTCATGGCAACAAGACAAGACACGAACATCACCAAATGTGCAGCACGTATGGTAGCTAAAATAGAGGCTGCTAATTACACTGCAAACAAAAACGAATTCCCTAAGGGAGTTCAGATTGAGATTGAACGCATGAAGCATTTATGCCGAACTCAACCAATCGTACCTAAGAAGCCTGTACCCAAAGCTAAAGCTAAACCTGGGCCCAAGCCTAAAGCAAAGGCCGTTAAGAAGAAGAAGTGATCGTATTACAGATCATCTAAAGCATCACCCAGGGCACTCACTAGAGGTGCATAGTCAGTACCGAGTATGGTATCTAAGGTATCATCGATATTCGGACTATCCACTAATAGTGACTGCTCTGTTATGTACTCCAAATCAGAAACCATAGTATCAATACCGACAAGACCTAGTACCCTGGCAGGGCTATTCTTAATGGTAGTAAGTATTACTTTCTGGATACGGACAGCAAACTTAGAGAACATCCAAACACCAATATCATTCGCATACTGAATACCAGGGTGGGTAGGCAACTCATAATTAACAAATGTCTCAGCGATATCAGCAAAAGAGTCTTGCTTATCCATACCTTTCTCAAGGTTGTACCGGTGCAATGCAGCCCGGGCTACGAAGTCACTTGCCTGAGTAGTAGACCTGAGGAACTGGTACAACTTAGTGTTGTGACCCATAAGCACCAGGTTAGTAGCATCCTTGATTGGTTCAGGTATCTTACTCGTAAGAGGGTCGACAAAACTATCAACCCTATCTTTATACGTGTGAGCACCTTCTCGTTCTACATCCACATCCTCTACAATAGACTGAAGCATACCTTCTTCTATCAACTCATGAATACTGTTGGTATTCATCTTGTCCTGAAGTCTGTCCATCTTAGTTTGGACATTCTTGTCTATTCCTTCCCTCGTTTTACCCAACACTTCAGCTTTTAATCGATCATATTCACCTAAGTCAGCCTTGTACTGAATCAAGTCATTCATGGCTTGTGCCTGGTACCGGGCTAACTGACCACCTGACATACCCTTCATCCACAACAACCAGTTATTACTCTTGATATTACCCAGGGTAACTACACCACTCTTGATAACAATCGCATCTTTAGCGTGCCCCACGAGCTCCTGGGCCACTCCCTCTGCTTGCCTTAACTGAGACTTGGCCGCTAACTTAGTAAAGTGATTCATGAACCGCTTGGCCACACTGAGGTTGTGTAACTCAATAGGATCATACACAGGCTTGAAGTCTGAGATAGACAGTTTACGTTGTCCCAAGATCAAAGGGATCAGCATACGTCTGACCTTGAAGTTATTATCACCGAAAGTATCAAGAACCTCTTTTCGCATTTCTTTTGGTAATAATTGGTACAGTTCCCTGTGCTTAGGGTCAGAGGAATTCAAACCAACGGTCACAAACTGCTTAGGGTCCTCGCTACCACTCTCTGTCCAGTCCTCATGGATCATCTTGACTAATTCACTGTTCCCCTTTTTCGCTGCTGGTTTGGCCTCCACAGAGGCTGCCATACGACCCATTAAAGTAGAGAAAGTATAATCTTTCTGCATGAGTGAGCTTTTCAGCTTCTCCGGCATCTCATACCGGTACTGGACAATGTTACCGTTACCATCAACTACTGGTGATAGGTTAGACACGTCGTAACCGGTTGCACCATTGCTTTGTTCACCTGATTTAACAGTCTTAGTCTTCAGTAGACTATCAAAATCATTGTTACCCAGGGTTGTAGCAAAGTCCTGGTTAGCCTGGTAACGAATACTGATCAAGTCCTTACCTTTAGACACGTTACTGTTGTGAGCAGCAGCCATGGACTGAAACCGGTTCTGCATACCATCTTTGTTAATGAAGAAGTACAGAGGCTCCTGGTTAGGGTCATCATTGTCCTTAACAACACGATCACCTTTGATGTAACCCATACTCTTGAGTTCTTCTTCCATGGTCAACTTAGCCACTTTAAAAGTGATATCTGGATTAAGGATATCTGGGATGTAACCCTTAATCATTAAGCGTGACTGACCATCAAAGTTAGTCTTGAGCACATCTGCTTTCATAGCAGAATGGTGGTTCATAGAGTAGGCGATACCGTTGTAGTCACTATCGATGTCAGTCTCACGATCGATAATAGCTGCAAACTGATCTCTTCTGGTTTTGGGTACATAGGTAATGCTGTACAGAGTAGTGAGCTTATTAATTAACTCTTCTGCACGTACAAGATCACCCTCTGGAGTCATATCCTTAGGTGTACCTTTCAGCTCTGCAATCAACTGAGCATTGTGCATGGCATTACCATCATCCAAGAAGGTATTCCTTAGCATATAGTGTGCCAAACTATCTGCATTAGTCTTATAAAAAGTACTGTGAGTAGAGAACTCCGTATCCAGTAGTTGCTCGAATTTGTTTATTTCTTGGATTCGGTAGTCACTGTCAGTCATTAGCCGGCTTAAATCAGGTAACGAGTAATCCTCGTAGATAGAAGACAAGTCAGTCATCAGTCCTGCTATGGTCATTGCCTCTTGGTCTTGTTGATCCAGGGCAACATGGAAACTAGCATCAAGGTTCTGAGCCAAAGACTCACTAGCCTTAAAAGCCAAGCTCTCTACAGTATGTTTAATCTTACGCAGGTGATCATGGTACCGACCATTTACGTCTGTCCTACCTAATAGCTCAGTAGCAAAAGCAGCAAAGATGTTCCTTTCAGAGATCTCAAGACGAGATGCAATTCTGCGATAGATTTTAAGTTGATCACCGAACTTACTATTGATCGCAATATTAGCAACACTACCTGTTTTGGCTATGAACTTAATTTTGCTGTTCTGTACTGCGTCACTCTGTAAACCAGTATTTAGTGGGTCAAGGATGTAGTCCTGGATAGCACGAAGACTGGTAGAAGTAGTGGCATCCAATACATCAACACCTTGCATGATCAGTGACTGCTTACGGTTGTTTGTACCGATGACCTCGTTAAGTAACTGAGTCATAGCATCGTCAGCACGTAAGTTACGAGTACCATTAATCTGCTGGATTATTATCCTTGCTGCCTTACGGAAGATCTGACCAATTACACCGGTAATACCATTAGCAAACAGCTTAGTACTGGGAAGGGTTACTTTACTTGCTAACAGCTCCCTGAACTTGGCATTGGTAGCCGCCATGGTGAAAAACTCATGGTAAGAGTTATTTCTTACTTCACCTTTACTGTTAACCCGGGTGTCATTGTTATTGAAGATATGATCATACCTGGCTTGGGCATTTTCCCTTTCTTCTGCTTCTGTCATTCCAGGAGGTATTACATCAGGCATGAAGTCTTCTACAGTCAGAGCTTCTGCGGCCGCATCGAATAAACCATACACTTCTGCTTTGACCCAAGTAGCTGAATCAAATACTGGACGTAATAAGCTATGGACTAGCTCATGTACGTAGACCTCCTGTGTGCTCATCTCAGAGCTGCTAGTAACACCTGGCGTACTTGCATTGATATGGATGTTATTACCACTGAGCTGGCCAATGGATTCGTCACCCAAGTCCTGAAGCATGACTGTAATGGGCTCGAGAATCTGCTCTTTAACATCTGAGAGTAACTGACCCAAGTAACTACTATGTTCTGTGGTCTCCTCTTTCTTGCCTCGGTTGTCTTTCTCACCTAATAGGTCAAATACACTTTGAGCAGTTTCAGGAGAAACAGTCTCAGTAATCTTGGCCTTAAAACTATCAACATCAATACCGTCGACTGAGGAATTAAATACAAACTCTTCCTGTATTGGTTTAGACACAACATCTTTCACAACTTTAGAGGAGACTTTTTCTATGTTCTCTTCAGTTACTTTGGTTTCAGTAGCTGCTCTTTCTACCTTGGCTCTGTTCTTCCTGTCACGGGCATCTTCAGCGTAAGCCTTGTAGTCCTCAAACTTGCGTCTTGCTTTAGGACTGAGCTTATTGAGGGCTTCTTCATAAGTACTGTCTACCAGGCTCTCAGCTACTGTGGTGGCACTATTAACCAACTCTTTTAAGAAAGCAGTGTCACTTTCTACAGTATTTTCAGTTTGGGTAGTCTTGATCTGCTGCAGGAGCTTATTAGCGGTCTCTGTATTGAGATCACCGACAAACTCTGTTGGGTAGTAAGCAGTGTCATTACCACCAAACTGATCAACTTTCCCTTTCTTCTTAACATGAGCAATTACTTTTGCTTTGTTAGTGTGGATGGTTTTAACCTTGGTATTCAGTTCAGCCTGTACTTTTTTAGCATCAGGAATAGAAGCGATCTCTACATCAGTAAGTAAACCAAGAACTCTATCCAAGCTCTCTGCTACTGAACCAGGTAAGCTGTAATCAGCTCCCTTTAAGAAGTCTTTGTTCAGGTCTCTACCGATACGGGATACATCATCAATGTTAGAGATGATTGCATCGTGCACTGACAACAACTGCTCATTGAATACAGAGAGAATGTTTGCTGCATCTGCTGATTGGGTCATTATTGGACCAACAGACACCCCGGGGTCAGCCAACTGATTGGTACTTGTATGTGAAGTAAGAGACTGTGTATTTTTAGTTTCACCGGTTACAGCATTGGTAGTAGTTAAACCACCTTTAACCAATAACTGTGATTTGTTATCGATACCGCTGTTACGTACATTCTCTCGAGAACCAATAAGTACATTCTCTTCCAGAGATTTGGAGTACCGGGCAGGGATGGTAGGAGCATACTTTAAGTTCTCCGCTTCGATTGCCTTCATCTCATCACGAGATAATACGTTACCACCGTTACTGAGTTTAGCTTCAGCAATGGACTCCTTCATCTTGAGTTGATAAGCAGCGTACATCACTTGGCCGGCTTTGTTTAACGCAGACACAGTATTGAATAATGGACCGTAAGTTTCCTCTAAGGCATTGGATAACGCATCACCATAAGTGTTGGTTACGTCGTTACGAATAGATTTTACATCTTCATAGGTTAATTGAGTTTCTGTTCTCAGATCAAAATCAACTCGACTAATGCCTAACGAGTCAGTGAAATCGTTCAGAGCATCCTGGTTAGGGGCCGCAGCAATACTATCTTCCGCAGAGTCGACTGCATGGTTAGCCAGGTTCTCAATAATGGTTTTTAGTGCTGCACCGTAAGAAGAGGTCATCAGAGGTGCTTTGGCAAACTTACGACCATTTGTTGTGATTGTGTCACCATCAATAACCAGTACACCAAGAATGGTCTTAGCCCGGGCTACAGCATCCTGGTCTTGGTTAGTACTCAAATACTTATCAGTATTAAATGTTATGTTCTCATAAGAATCTTTATTCCTTGGATCACTTAACCAATCAATAATGCCAAGGTTCTGGTCTGAGTAGAAGAAACCACCACGCTCTAACGCATCACGCAATTGTAAAGCACCACCCATACTCACAGTCTGGATGAGTAAGTGCATAACACCGTTGGTTACACCATCTACCTCTAAAGGGAGTGAGGTCTTGAATGCTTCGCCTTGTGCTTGTGCTTGGTTACTAAGAGAAACCAATGCAGCATACGAGTGAGAAGCCTCTCCCATCTTATTAACTGCAGCAATAATGTCTTGCTCTTGTTGTTCTGTGAGTTCGCTTGGTGCCAAGTTGGCAACAGTAACGGCTTCGATACCTGCTTGGATAATAGGGTCTGCGATAAGACCATCATAGAAACCACCGTTAGCCAAAAACTTAACATCAGGTTTCTCACCAAACGCCTCGAGTATGGCAAGTTTGAAGTTATCCAGGTTCTTATCAGTAACGTCTACTTCGTTTGCAGTAGGTCCCACAAAAGCACGGTGAACCTTACTGCCTTGAGTAGTGATTCCATCGTCTACCATCTGATGACGAGTATTGCTGGTCTGGTTATAAACCATGAAGAATGCTTTCTCTAAACCAACATCCTCTGCGATATCACGGAAATCCATCAGTTGCTGCAGTTCTCGTTCTACGCCCTTGTTAGCACTAATGATACTGGCTCTGCGGTTAACGTGTTCCTTAATTAAGTCAGTCTCAAAGCCGGCAACAATAGCTTGGGTTGCTACACTCAATGAATCAAAAGACTCAAACACATTGTTAAATGTATAAGGTACTTTGTTGAGCGTGTTCAGAGCATCCTTGGCTACCTTAGTAACTGTTTGGTTACTGCCTTGAACTATTGGGCTCGTGTCTTGACTGTTAAAACTGGGGCCCTCTTTTACTCTTTCCATATCAAAAAGAGCAGCCAATAGATTGTCAGAATCTTTGACGTTATCAATAATAGACGTTGGTCTCTCTGCTGGAATACTACCAACATACTCATTACCAGATGCAATACTTACTCTGTCTTCTAAAGTAGTTCGTACACGTATGAAGTTGGTGTTGGCTGCTTCATTAAAAGAATCCTCTGCAGTATGCTTTGCCATCTCACTGTTAGTGACAAAGTTAATATCAGCTAAGTTCATCTTAGTAAGTGCAACTATTGCAGCACTACCAACACTCAACTCGAGTAACGGAGCAAAGTTACCAGGGGTGTTACTGCGTGCAGTAATACCAATACTGTTAATAATCTCTGCACCAAGGTTCTCTTGCGTATTTGTAGCAGGAGTACCTATTTCATTGAATAGTTCAGAGCTATCTGACTTGAGTACATGATCGCTATCAAAACCAAGAAAACTGTTAATTGTTTTATTAGTGTTAAAAGTAGTTCTGCCTGATTGGGTTGCTACCCAGTTGTACGCAGCAAGGCCTATGGCATCGATCGTACCGTTGTCTAAGTTACCATTAGCATCAGCCAAGTACTCAATAGCATTGGATGCCTTAAAGTGGTTATGTTCGTGTTGCTCAAATACCTGATTCTTCATCGCGGTACGGAAGCCAATCAAGAAACGGGTGAGGTTAGGTAAGGCAGCTTTCTGTTCCTCGTTAAGACCTAACAACCGCTCATTGGTGAGCCCTGGTTTACCCTGGATGACATCCCTAAGATCATTAACCAGGTTAGTAGATGTCCGTAGGAGACTGGTACTGGCATCTCCCTTTGGCTTCATAAACTCATTGATAGTATTACCACCAATAGAGACCTTGTCAGTGAGTACCTGGGTAGGTAAATCAAAAGAATCCTTAGGTTCTTGCGCAGGTTGATCTGCAACAAAAGCGTAAGACAAAGTGTTCCTGTTTTCAGGAGCAAGTCTGCCGGCCGCACCTTCGATGCCCTCAACAATTCGAGCACCTTCTTTGGCATACCGGTTAGTTAACTGATCACTGGTTACTTCACCTTTGAGGGCACCTCGCATACCTTCTGCGATCTGCTCTACCCTCTCATTGATAGCAGTGTTAGTACCAGACTCACTGGCTTGCTTAACCAATCGAGTAGATAATTCGGTAATGCCCTTATCAAATACTTGCTGACCTACCTTGGTTAGGCTTTTACGTATGGGGCTTATGGTCTGAGTTATTGCAGTATTTACTTGTTCTTCGGAAACAAGCGAGTCAGCTTCAATCTGCTCCTCTTGCTCGTACTGAGACTCTCTGGCCTCCTTCTCCTGTTGGATAAGCTGGTCAGTTTCCGCCTTACTATCGGGCGCAAACGTGTCAGTACCATCAACAGATAAACCAAGTGCTTCTTGTAAGTAAGGGACACCACCTAAGTTATCCATCTCACTGATTGGAATGTAACCTTCTTCGTGAAGACGGATGGCCAGGTCATCTATGCTGGTGCCTTTGGGCCCAAACATATAACCAATACCAACAATTTGAGGATTGGTTTTAGTGTCCCTGGTTACGTCTAATTGCTCAGATTTGCTTAAACCACCTAACTTTATCGCAGCTTCTGCGATAGTGTCCTTGTCAGTATTTACTATCCGCTTCTTCTTGGCGTCATCACTACGTTTCTTACTTAATGCCAGTTTAGCTGCATCTTTTTTATCTTGGGCACTCTCTTCTTCTGCTGGTTTTTGGTCGACAACAGGTTTTGTGGTCTCTGGTTGAGAGGCAAACTTCGCACTGTAAGCAAACTCAGCTTCAGCCAAGGCAGCAGACAAAGCAGCATCTTCTGCTTTCATGGCAGTTAGTGGTTTATTTGAAGCTGCACTTACTACGAAACCATTCTTGGTCTTTTTGTTAATTGTGGCCTGACGGGTAGATTCAATCAGAGCCAATGTTTCGGGAGATTCGCTGTTTTCCTTGTAAGCATCAAATGTATCGCTGATCAGTTTAGTACGGGCAATATGACCTTCCGCAAAGTTACGTAAGGCGGTAAGGGTAGATTTGGCAGCACCCTCTTTATTACGGGCTATGGCACTACCTAACTGCGTCTGGTACTGGGTGTAACCAACATCACCAAACTCATTACCATACTTAATGTCGTCACTTACTTCTTCGATACTTTCAGCACGACGGGTAGCAATGAATAACTCAGCACGCTTCTTCTCAGTATCAGTGGTGATAGGACTGTCTACGATAGCCTGGGCTGTGGCCTCAGTAACAGTACTTCTCTGGGTATCCATAGCTCTGGAAGATCTGAAGATTACCTCCTCGGCCTCTGGTGTACGCTCAGTGGCATTCTTAACCACATGGATGTCTTTATCCAGGGACTCACTTGTCTCCTGTACTGTATCTTCGTTGGTGTCACCACTGGTTACAGCATCAGTAACCTTGGTGATTGCTGCACTTAGCTCGATGAATTCTTTTTCTGCTTTCTTGGGTAATTGATCACCATGTTTCTCGATTAAGGCAGCACGTTCTGCACTTAACTCATCACCAATATCCAACAAGTTATTTCGGTATGTGGAACGTTCCTCTTTCGTGGCATCTTTTTTAGGTGTGCTCTTTGTATCCAAGGCAACTTCTAACTTATCCAGTGGACGAGTTACTTTAGAGGTGTCACCCGTCTTGAGGGCAGCTTCAACTACTTTGGCTGACTTAACAGACTTTTTGACGGTAGCAGGAGCTTGTTTAAGTGTATCGGTAGCAGCTTTAGTTGCTTCAGGTATCGCTTTAGCGGCAGCGGTTGCTACATTCGCAGTGGCAAGAGCAGGACCAACTGTGGCACTTGATGTAGCACCAAGCACAGCACCTTTACCTATGGCTGCACCGGTACCTTCAATGAGACTCTTCTCAGGGTTTATGTTCTCTTTCGTAACCCTGTTTTGTTGTACTTCACCGGCTAATCCCTGGGATGCTTCTTCAATAGTCTCAGAACCAATATCTTTAATTTTAGTTTTAGTGGTACCCCCTAAGTTACCAGAGAACTTACCTCCACCCGTAACCAGGGATACTCCCGCAGCAACCATACCCGTAATAAGAGTAGTCCTGGCCTGTTCGTTCTTGGAGAGAGTATCTTGAGCGTGATTGGGGCTATAACCCTCTTCGTCGACTAATCTACGATATTCCTCAGAGTTATCATAAAGCACTTCTTGATCAGCAGCGAGAATAGTAGCTTTGGCATCCAAACCAGCACTACCACCTTCACTGGCACCAGTGTAGATAATACCGCCGGCAGTACCTGCTGCTATCTCTTTTGCGGCAAGACTCTTAATCTGATCATCAGTTAGGTCTTTACCTTTCTTGACGAGTCCCTTTTTGAGTAGACTACCTGCAACACCTGCACCTGCTAATTGCGGTACCTGTTTTACGGTTTCATCTGCCAATATGCTTGGGGTACTGAGTAGATTCTTAGCTGTATCGTAGGCGTCACGACCTTCCTTCATTGCACCAGCAACAAAAGGGGAAAACCCATCGACTAGGTCCTGTTGTCTGGTTTGTTCACTCTCGAGGCTATCAGCAGCTTCTACAGCTCGATAAGCCGCATACTGTTTCTTACCTACATCAGAACGGAGACTCTCAAGAGCCTTATCCAGATTATCGAACTTATCAGCCATACCGGTGATGTCATCAAGACCCCCATAGGTACCTGCGTCGGTAAGGCCATAAATACCGGTGTTTACTGCATTGACACCCTGAGCCAAAGACACAGCAGTATCGCCAAAGATACCAGCAGCATCCCTACCTCTAGCAACATCTACAGCATCTTGAGTACGTTGCCTTTCGGTAGAATAGTCAAAATTCTGAAAGTCAAAGTTAGATGCGTTTACTTTTGCTACTTTTTGGGGAGCAGTATCTGCTACGGTTGTTTTCTTATCCTGGCTCTTTCCAGCAAGCATTGCTTGCTTACTGGGTAAGGTATTTGGATTAAACATTTATTACCCGCTTCTATTGGTAACCAGCTAATTGTGCTTTCAGTTTGTTAATACTATCTTGCTGACTACTGGCTTCTAAGTAATTAGCATTACCTTGTAGGTGTTCTACCATCAATGAGTCGATCAACTTCTTATAACTATCCTTAGAGTGATCAAACCAATCAGGTAAGGTACGATCTCCATCTAATCGAGCAAGGGCTTCTTGGTGTACTACAGCGGGTACGTAGAAACCATCTGTACTATCATACCGATCGTTAGTGTTCTTGCGACCACCTCTGGTCTTACTCAGGTCATGGTTTCTACCAGGTACATAACGGTACCCTTCTGCAATTAAGCTACTAATTTTATCCTCGTTAGAGCCTTTGGCACCAACACTCTTAGTGAACTCAAGCATTGCAGCCTTTTCTTCTGGGCTATTGGGATCAGCTACTTCAACACCCGGGTTACGTCGCTTGTACTCAGCAAGATCAGCTTCCTGTATGCTCATCTCTTCTCTGGTAAGGCGTGCATCCAGTGCATTAGTCTTAGCCAATTGTCTTTCGTCTTCTTGTCGTTCACGGTCTTCCAGGTAATGACCCTGTTTAAGTGCTTCCCGTGCTCTACGAGTATCTGCATCAGCAAGTTGTTGTGCACGATCTTGATCCGCTATATTTTGTCTCTTACTGGTATTCACTGCTTCCTGAAATGCTGCCATAGCAGGGTTAGGGTTATTTAATCCAGCGCGTTGTATACCTTCACCTACCTTAGCAAGTTGGGCTTCATCCCCGTTAGCTAACAATATGGCAGCACTAATCTCTTCGTTTTTAGATCGATCAGCTATGTCTTCGGTGGTTTGGGTGTACTGGTCATCTGCTATTGACCTATCACGGATCTCACCGAGTCGACTCTCCACAACAGCATTGGTAGCACTACGGTCATAGTTAGATCCAAACTTACCTGATAAGGCATCGTTGGTGAGTAAACCTTCAGATCGGGCCTGGTTGAAGGAAGCCTCATCCTTGAATGAGTTGATGTAATCATCAACATTGGCTTGAGTATTCTGTCGGTCTCGTTTATTAACTGAAGCCAATGAATCTTGTAATCGGTTGATACCGCGATCTACTGATCGACCACCAACTTCTGATAGTGCAGCAACACCTTTGAGAGAAGGTGCGTTAACGTTCTTCCAGGTAATAGGCATAAGTTACTCCTTAGATTCCAGCACCAGAGACACCATGCTTCTTCAAGTAAGTATCACGGTTTACATAGCCAGCATCCCCTTTACGTACACCTTCGGCTGCTTGGCGATACTCATTACGATCACCTAACTGGTTATTAGTAAGGGTGGCCTGGTTAGCTAAGTTTGTATTAAATGCTGCTTTCTGGAAATCAAAAGCATCTTGCGACATATCAAGTTGCTTCTTGCCATTCATTGCCCCAAAGATACCTGCGCCGGCACCCAGGATATCACCTAGACCTGATAGGCCACCTACCTTATTGAGGCCTTCACCGAAGCTACCAAAGATGCCTTCGTTACCACCACCAAAAGACTTCATAAAGGCACCAAGATCAAATCCATTACTGGTTGCACTGAGGGAACTGCCTCCCAGTGAATCAGCAAATGCACTTGGATTAAATCCAGAACTGTCTAAGCCAGTGTTTGTTGGGAATGCGCTACTGAATAACTCATCTGATGATGGAGGTAGTGCAACATTACCGAATATGGATTCTTTGTTCATTGTCCTGCCTATGCCGTAAAATTAAAATAATAAGCCGTCTGCACCTGCACGTTGGCCAGTACTACCGTAGTTAGTTAGTTCATGTGTACTAGGTAGCGTCAGTGCACCGCTTACATAATACTGTATTGCGACGAGACTTAACACACCAGGATTCATTGAGTGTATTGTTCTATCATAAAACTGGTCAGGAGCTTCCTGTGCTCCAATCTCTACAGGCATTGCCCGAACAGACGTATTCAGTAGGTCAAAGCCATCAATATAGTTGGTTTCGGTATTAAGTAGTGCTTGTGCGGTCTCGAGTTCCTCAGTACGTTCTTCTGCCAGAGCAGAGAATTCTTCTTGGTCTTCAGCTAACTCCGCAAAACCTACAGTAAGTTCTTCGCCTATCTGTTTGGTGACTGCATCAACTGCTAAGAGTAGCTCGTTTGCCCAGGGTAAGCCATCCAGGCTACCTGAAAAGCTAATACCTTCTACCTTTCCTGCATAACGGTAAGCAACAGCAACACCTACGATTGCACCTACGATACCGAAGTGTTTAGCCAGGAGTGCTGCTAATTCACCAATCGCATAGTTGACCACTAAAGAGAGGGCTACTTCTTCTGCTATTGCTAATAAGCTACCCGATAGTGGAGCACCAGTACCCCAAGTAAAGATCGTAAAGGCTATACCTGCAATTTTGAGTATGTCACCGAAAGCATCTTTCTCGTAGAATCTGGCTTCTCGGTACTTATCTGCTACCTCAATATGAAGCATTAGGGCATCTTGTAATGCCATTGCTGCTTGTACTGGTGTTAGTTTGTTATGTAACAGGGCCCGGTCTACCGGAGCACTGGTCATGTCGTTAGACACCTGCCACTTATCATTAGCACGCATGACACGATAACCGGTGAAAGGTTTCAGTATCGTAAGTTCTGTGTAGTGTGTAGCACTGGTTTGTTTTCTAATTACAAGGTGCGGCCCATCAATAGTTAACCAGTAGTCCTCTGGTATCTCGATATTGTTCTGTATGGTTGCAGAATTGATGAGGTACTTATCATCTGCAGGGGTTAATACATGAAACTCACTTGCTGTTCCCCATTCAGGTGGATTATTGTAATTAGCAGGAACTGCACGCACCGGTTTACCGTACTGCTTGTACCTACTCCAAGTACTCTTATCTTTATTAAAGACACTTGTTACTGAGTTAATGCCTCCAATAACACCCGCTTTAACCTCTTTTCTGATGTTAGCGTACATAGTCATCTGGACACGGTTTATCTCTACCGGGCCACCTGGTCTTTGGTAATACTCGTAGTTATAGTTTTCCACGTAACCATAAAGACTGGGATCATCTAACCCCTCACCTATCCATTCCTTATATGGATAAATTGCATTCCGCTGTTCTTCAGTAAAGGGCAGAAACTCGGTAAGAATATTTTGTGTAGTATCCAGGGGTAACGATTGATGGGACCGTTTACTAAGGTACTGTGCAACAGACTGATTGTTGGTGTTGTACTTATTGAGATAATACTCATACAGGTACAGGATGCTGGCTGGTTCTTGCGTAGCCAGGTCAACACCAAGATGTATATTAGCTGCCCAGATGTCACCATAACTGGCGTTACCACGTAATGCTTCATCGACCGTAGCCACGGTCAATCCAAGCTCACGTAGTAAGGCATCCGACTCGTCATACATGGTTGAGTTGCCGGCAGCATTCTGATCTACCAGAGATCTGAATTCTGTAATGATTGGTGCTATGGGATAAAACTTTTCAGTACTTGATCCACCAGTACCATTGGATACTGAAACATCAGGATGCTGCCCTGTTATGGGAGCCCCTGAGTCTGGTTTACCAAATGAGAAGTCATGGTCGTAATACTTATCCATGACCGCAGAGAAGTTGTTAGAGAACGCTGGAAGGATGCTCTCTAATAATGGTGTACCTGCCAGTATTGCTTTAAGTACTGCAGCATCAATGGGGTTAACAATGTCCCCATCAATGATGTTTATATCAGCAGTTGCACCTGCGTACTTAGTTGGCATCGGTTAAGTGATTGTTACGCCAATGCCTTGGGCAGCTTTAGAAATAACTGCAGAGATGTCTGGATTCTCAAGTGCTGTAGGAGGCGTTGTTGCATTGCCAGTCGTCTCCCTGACATTAGCAACATCTGCCATTATTTTAGCTAGTTTTTGTTCAGCATCTCGAGTAAAACCAGCGGTCTGAGCGGCGTACAGCTCTTTCTGTTTACCTATTACACCGGTAACACTACCACCTCCTGCAGTATCGCTTATTTGCGCCTCTTCTGTGTAAGTCTTCTGCAGGATCAGACTACCTTCATTACGTACCTTGATAACCTCTTCTACGATACGAAGAATTTCCTGATCGATCTTATCGTTCTGTGAACCAAGTAAGACGATTTCAGCATTGACCTTGCCTGTTTGGGCAGTGATCAGTAAGACTTCCTGAGTTGATTTGAGAACTTCCTGTGCTATCTGGAGGATCTGACCATCAATCAGGTCTTCCTCTTTCGCTATTTTAGCGGTCTCTGCAGCAGTTTGTGCAGTCTGAGCTGTGACCAGGCCCACATTCGCATTAACCAAAGGTACTTCAGCAAGTACCTTATCTTTTTGTGCACTCAGTAAGAGTATCTCTTCAGTGACTCTTGCAGTTTCAGCTACTGTTTTATCTGCAGTAGCAGATGCATTTTGTCGTTCCAGTACAAATACAATAGATTGTTGCATCGTTGTCTGCAGTGCAGACAAGTAAACTTGGGCATACTCATTACCAGTAATGCGGCCGGCACTATGCTCTTTGTGTAAGTGTAAATCCACAGAGAACATTAAGGTGTCAAAAGCACCTGTACCATTAACTGCCTTGGTCGTTACTTCAGTAATCGCAATATCGGTCATAAGTATGCCCTGTACCTTAGTCTATGTTTTTACCAACGGCCTGACGTACAGCCAATTCTTCGAGTTCTTCGGTGGATAGTTTATCCATCACTTCTACTGCAAACTCAGGCATTAACTTACTGGTGACAGTCTTCACGCCATTAGGGCCTTTCTTTGTAACAAACCCCTGGAACTCACGTTCTTTGATCATATTGTAAATGATCTTAGGTACATGCCAACCTTCTGTATTGTTAAACGGTACGTACTTCTTATGGGTACCTACCACACTGTTGCTTGCTGTGAAGAACTCACCTTCCCATAATTTCTTATTGGGGTTCATGCAAGTAACACGAATGCGTATTTGGCGAGATGCTTCTTTACGTAGTCGAGCATGACGCTGATTCTTTGTTTCGACTGGTACTGAGCCAGGATTCTCTTTTGTTGCTACCTGACCTTTAGTTGCTTGGGCTGCAGGGATTTCTGCAGTAGTTTGTGCATCTTCAGTCTCAGCATTTAGTTTAGCATTGACCTTGTTACGTAACTTTTCCAGTCCTGTATTGGGATGGTAAGTAATGCCCATTTGGGTAGCACGCTTTTGTAGTGCCTCTAATTCTGCTTGTTCTGCTTCGTTTTCTGTTGACATAACATTTACCCTTATCTTTTTAATGCGGGTGATTCCGCGTATGAATATCCATATAGTTCGTTTCTTACGGCATCCTTGACCAATAAGTACACTGCCCCCAGCCCGTGAAGACTGAGAGCAGTGGTTTTCTACTTAGTGTTTACCACTCAGCAACAACCTTAACCAGAGCAATACGCTCAGGACGTAAGATCATAGTAGCGTAGTACCACTTGATAGAGCTGAATCCGATTTCACCATAAGGATCATCTCGGTTAGCAATATCGGGCCCAGGCTTCTTGGTGGTGATTTTAAACTTAACAGTCTTACCGTCAGTCTGAAAACCAATAGTGTTGAAGGACTCTGAACCAACTACCAACATGGGGAACACGTCGTAGTTACCACCGGTTTCACGGTAGCCTTCGTTAGTACCAACAGAAGCACCAGCACCAGCCCAATGCAGCATCTCGGGAACATTGATGATACGGAAACCACCAATAGAACCAATCTCACCAGTGGCAAGAGTAGTGCCTGCAGCGTAATGCTGAACAGCGATGAACGCTTGATTACCGAAAGTATCCGTCATCTTTTTCAGAGTAGGGATCAGCTCAGAACCAACGTACATGTAGCGAGCACCGTCAACTACCTTGGTATCAACCATTCGAGTACCAGTAATGATCTTGGTATTCTTAGGGCAACGGTTGTTGTCCAGGTCGATCTCAAGACGCATCAGGTCTTCGTAACTAACGATAGAGATATCAGCGCCTTCACCGGTCAGCTCACTGGTAGCAGTAGCAACACCACCAAAACGAGTAACGCCGGCACCGTGGAGCAAATCGATCTGAAGAGCATCTTCAGTCATCTCATTAGCGCCCATGACGTTTTCACGAGTCAGGTGCATATCCAGTTCAGCATCAGTGTCAAAGTCTACTGACTCTTGTGTCCACTCGTAGAAGAAACCAAACTTCTCAATAGTACCTTCGAGCTCGATACGTTTGAAGCCAACACGGTTAACACGACCACCGTTCTCAGAGAGAACAGGCAGTTTGCTTGCAACTGTACCAATGTCCTTAGAAGAACCGTACAGGTTACCTGAGGCTTCTACAGCATCACCAGCGGTATCGTTAGAGAAACGATAACCAAGGTCATACGCAGAGTTACCACCAGTAGTACTGAGATCAGTGTAATCTGTGGCAGTACCAGCGACAAGAGCAAGACCCAAACCACCAGAAGCAACAGCACGAGATGCCCATTCAACTACCTTAGCTTTAGCAGCCAGGAGAGCAGTAGCAGCATCAACACCACCACCTACGAAGTATGCGGTACGACCGCCACCGGGAACATCACCATTCTCATCAGTACCTACGCCGTTAACCATAATGGTTACTTCGTTCAGTACAGTATTACCAGCGGCATCAATACCCTGGTCGTTAATGTTCGCATCATCAAGTAAAGGAACATAGTGGTAACGCTTAATGGTTTTACCCATGTTTTTAGGCATACCAGTTACTGAGGCCAACTGACCAAAGAACTGTTCCTTTTTCGCTTCGATAAGCGCCTTTTTGTTGTAGTAATCAGTACGAAACTGAGGACCGACTGAAGAGGCGTTACCGCCTGCGGGATCGTTATAAATCTGTGGCATGATATTTTACCTGTAAATTAAATTAAGTTAGCTAAGTAAAGTTGCCTGAGACCTTATCAAACTCATCGTCTGACATGGATAAGGGATCATAATTGTTATCGATCGCTTTGCTCGGACTACTTTTTGTGGGGCTTGCGGCCTTCTTTCGACTTTTAGATTTAGCTTTCTCTGCAGCAGACTTGGGTGGTTTTTTCGCTGAAGTAGCAGGAGCCTCATCAAAGAGACCTCTTGCTTTCATCTCATCACCAACCAACTGGTATGCACGTACATCGCTAACGCCTTTCAGTCTACCCATCATCCTTTCAGATTCTATTACATTGGTTATTTGCTCATAGATGCCATTGGCAACATGATCATTGATAACACTAATAATGTTTGGGTTCTCAAACAGGACCTGCTTACTCGGTCCATCCCACTTATCGCTAATAATTTCGACAGTATCCTGAAACGTGGGGGTATCTCGAATACCGTCGAGCACCTCGTCAAGTTCTACTTCAGCATCATCAACAGCATAAGTATTTGGTTTATAGTCTTTGCCTTTATCGACATCGACCTCAAGTGGATCAACTCCACTATCTTTTAGTAGCTTACTAATTGCATTGGGATCTTTCTTATCCAGGTCAATTAAGTAAGATATTTTAGATTCATCAAGAAGATTGTTTTTATCCAGCATCTTAACGATACGTAGGCTAGGTTTAAGTCCAGCCATCTTCTTGTCGTAGTTCGCACCCATTTGCATCAAGGTACGTACATCTTCGATACTGTTAACTTGCATCTGCTTACCGTTAGCTTTAAACGGGGAAAACAGCAGATCTAGTTGGTCTTGTGCGGAACTACTTGTTTCATCAGTTTCATCAGTTTCGTCTTTTTCTGTGCTTGTTTCGTCTTCATCTGAAGAGTCGCCATCTGTTTCATCGTCCTCTTCTGATTCAGTCTCCGCAGATTCCGATTCGTCATCATCTGCGTCTGCCTCAGAGTCATCGTCGTCATCGGTGGCATCTGTACTGCCAGCAGTATCATCAGTATCGGTGACATCATCGCTGTCAGTAGTGTCTTCAGAAGTCGCCCCATCAGTGGAGTCCTCATTTGTTGTGTCATCGGCTGGATCGGCATCAGGCTCAGTCAGAAAATCAGGTAACTCATCATCTGGAGCGTTCAGATAATCAGGTACAGCGTTCTCTGTTTCATCCTCTGAAGTACTCATTTAGTGAGCCTCACTATTAAGGTCTTCAGCAAGAATCTCTTCTCGAGCTGTTGCACCCTCTCTAAGGGTCTTCTCAGCCATCATCCCGAACTGCTGAATAGCGATGAAGTGCTGACGCAGTGTACCGATACTATCGATAACCTTGGTTACTGCAACCTGCATATCTTCACTTTCCATACCAGGTTCTGCTTTCATAAGAACCTGCTTACTGGCCTCTTCTTTGAAGTAGCCTTCTAAGATGATTTGTTTAAAATCATCATTAGCTGATAATCGTTTTAGTGCATTAGCATCATCCAGCAATTTGCTGGCCTGGGTCATACTAATATCAATCTCTTGCAACTGTTGCTCTGACATACTTACTTCCTCTTGTGTCCTGGATTATCCAGATTAAGTTAACCATAACCGATAGTAATACCATATGTAACTGATATCAAGCTAGTTGGTTATTGGGTTTCGTTTCCTCTTTCTCTTTGATCTTACCTTCTACTGCCTTCAGAGCGATGTTACCCTTGGTCTGGGTATTCATCTTCTCAAGTGCTCTTTCCTGAGTGACTCCACTCTCAGTCTCTACATACTCAAGGTCTTTGAGATCAGAGCTGCTGTTAGTTTCTCGAGCCTTAGCCGAAGCCTCACCAATCCTAGCCAGATAGAGTTGAGCATTGGCCCGGTTCTCTTCTGCCTGGGATACCTCAGTGTCTATTTGCGCCTGGATAAGCGCCAATTCTAACTCAGCCTTCTTCTGAGCCATTGGATCTGGTTGGGGTTCATACTCTTCAATACGTCGTGCCAAAGCAGGCATCTTACGTAATTTAGTGATATCACTCAGTATTAACTTAGACATGCCAGTATCCATGTTGTTACCCATGGTCTGTAACATGTAAGCAAGTTCCTCTGCCTTTTGGTTATCTGCTTCAGCAGTAGAAATAGCTAGTTTGAGGTCAAAGTTGCCGGCCAAGTCATCTCTCTTAACCGGTACAAACTGATCATTAGTGATACGAACAATTTCTTCTTCATCCAAGAACTCGCTATTCATACTAATAATTTTACGGCCGATCTCTTTTATGCCATCAGCTAACCTACGAAGAATACCCAACTCTCGTTTAGACGTTGCATCCAATGCACTGCGGATACCGGTAGCGGTGGAGCCGAGTGCTTGTCCTGTGATGCCTTGACTAAATGATTTGATTCCTGTGATGCTCTCTGCCTCGCTATTCTGTTGATCCAGGATGTATTGAGCAGAGGATGGTATCTCAGGAAAGGTATGCATGTGAAAAGCAGTACGAGGATCAATAGTAGCGTTATATTCATAATCTTCCCCAGCATCAAATTTACGCTTATTGATTATATCCAGGGCATCTTTACGTGCTCCCATTTGACCATTAGCAGACCTACCCAAAACATCGATCATGCCTCGGGTAACTGCACCGGCTATTTTTTGATTGTCTTCCAGCAGTTCACCATCAGGTTCGCCATACACCGATCGTTTCACGGGCATATAAGGAACAACAACAAAAGGTAACTTCTGGTCAGGGTATGGATTAGTTTCCATACGGATAAGTGTATTACCTACCCAGGTAGCCACAAATGGTACTAAGGTACCGGTACCCTCAACGTCCCCAAATCCCCAGTACTCATAAGCAACAATTTTCTTTCGGGGCTTATCTGAGAAATTAAAATATGAATTATCTTCACTATCATGGTCAGGCTCAGACAATACACTTGAATCATCTACTTTGATTTGATCAAGGTTCTTGTACTTGCCGTCTTTTTCTAGTTGAGCCAACGAGGTCTCAAAACTATGGATAATAAAATTAGCTTTATCCATGTCACCCTGGGCAGTAGGATCAATGGTTACATTTTTATAGTTACATACCTCTAAGCTAGGCTGATTCACAATAGAGATAGTCTGAGTTTCTTCAGCCATCCCAGTAAATACTGGCTTAACTACAATACCCGTCTCCATGGTGGAAGCGAGTGCTTCCTGCATTTCAGTAGGAACATTAGTAAAAAACTGCTCAGGGTTCTTCTGTTTTAGTATTGCCAGTTGTTCTAATTGTGCCGCATAAATAGGGTCACCATCAGGTATGTAGTCAAACTGCTTTACTTCAACGTCTTGACTGAAATCCTGTGAGTCCCAAGCTACTTTAACGATTACAGTACCTTCACTAACACAAGTGCGAACGTACTCATCGAAAAACTTTACTTTGTTTAGTTTAGTGTTGAATTGATTATTAAGGACGAGCTCATTCTGCTCTGCTGCAGCCTTGTCATCATGGGTTACAGGAGAGATATTGAAGATATCTTCAGTACTCAGGAATGGCTCAGACAAGGCAGAGAAACGCCACTCTGCTTGTTTGCGTATGAGTTTAGGTACAACACTCGATTTGCCGTCAGGAGTCTTTACCTGGGCAGCACCTGTAATGTTGAGGTTATCCAACCACCTATCCACATCATTTATGTGAGTATCGTGGCTATTTTTGGCATCGGTGAGGTCTTGTTTGAGGTCTTTGAGAGAAGGGGGTTTAGCCCAACCTGTGTTGGCCACAACAGCATCTTCCCCTTGATCAGAGGAATCTCTCTCTTCTTCCTTTCTATACTCTTCGTCTTGAATCATACAAATCCTAAATCAGTATTTAGCCTTACGGCCAACAGTGTCAGAGCCTCTCTTTAGCTTATCTGCTAACTTCTTGGCTGCAACTTTACGTTGGTAGCTATTCAGTTTACCTTTTGGTTTACCGGTCCGGGTAGTATTTGTTTTGTCGAATGATGTCTGCTTTTTAGGGGCGCTGTCTACAGCTCTACCAACGGCTGCCGCTTCAGCCTCATTAAGCTGCACCCTACGACCCCCCAAATCTCGATAAGCATTACCAAACAATCCACCACTCTTACTACTTTTAGTCTCTTTTTTCACTGTCGTATACCCTGTATTAATAGTTTGTATTTACCGGTTTACCCAAATAGTAGTGGCTGCATCACCTGCTAGTAGTAGGGCCTCTTTCAGCTCCTCACGAGTTATTATTACAGCAGAATTATCCGCCAGTACCCATTGAATAGTACCCAATGGATCTAAACCGGCAACTGCCCTACCCATTCTGTTCTGGGATAGCTCATCACCATCAAAAGTATTACCTGCAGCAGTGGTTACCTGGATGGCTGCTACAGCAGCCTCACGTGCAATTTTTGCATCAGCCAGTGCTTGTGCTGTAAGTTCTTCAGATGTGAACTCAGGCTCTGGTACATTGCCCTCTGATATCCAGTCTTGGATAGCATCGAAATGCGCATTACCGGGAGCTGTTGGTACACTTAATCCTCCGTTAAGAAGATAACCGTTCTCACTTATTTTTACTGTTACTATGTCCATTTATATCTCCGCATCTGCTGTATAAGAGGTGAGGTCTATTAGGGTAGTGGTGTTTGCTACAACCGATTCAACAGAGAAGCTCTCCTTCTTTATCCTATTAACAGCCCCTGTCCCTGAAGTAACGGAAAAACTTACAGAAGGTTCAACTCGCATAGCAGTAAGTAAGTTAACAAAAATGTGCCTACTATTAAGTGATGAACCAGACAGGTACATCCTTCCAACATTATTTAAACTAGACTTTTGGTAGTACCGTTGACACATTGCTAATTCTTCAGTTTGAGGGCGCATATCAAAACGTGTCGCAATAGTACCGCTCTCTAACTGAGGCGCTGTAATCCTAAAGTCATTACTTGTAGAGTTGCAAGCATTGACTTGATTTGCCGTAGTTGAGAAGCTCCCGTCCTGCCATGCACCCGCTGTAGTTTGTGAGCCTGTCCCAGCACTTAGGGAGAATGCTACCGTTAGGCCAATCCCTGTACCGTAATCCCAAGTACCATCACTAGGGGTTGCTATTAACGCTACTTCTGAATATTCCCAAACATCAGATACTGATTGCGTGTACTCTTGTACGAGAGATTTATCATTCCCAGTATTCCTGAACGCAACACAATAGGTACCAGTAAGAGTATGCTTGTGCCAGAAACCAAGAATACAATCTACCCCAACAATAGGTCTGAAGTTGAGTCCTTCGATTCGTTGATGGAAGTTGCAAAAATCTCCAACGGCTAGCGATGGTTGCGAAGCAGTACAATCAATCTTAACACTATGCGTAAGTTTGATACCGGCCTGAGCCAATGTGGGTACGTCAGTATCTCTGGTTACAGTATGAACCATTGAGCCAGCCTTAGCGTACATCCACCTATCAAGTGTGTAACTACCATGTGGGACTGCAGTATGTGTAACACCACGAGTAGCTATAGACATGGGGGCATTAATTAAGATGTTCTTGTTTGATGGAACATCTGCAACAAAATCCATAACCCCATTGGCGTCATCATAAGTGACATCAATGCCTTGCTTAATACCACCTGTAGCAACCAGGGGCCCGGCAATGTCCTGAATCTCTTCCGCAGTTTGATCAGCAGTAGCACCGTCTTCTACATTAATAAGGGTACGGACTTCGGCAGCGGTAAGTTCAGTTATTACACCATCCGCTCCTGCGTTATTACCAAGTATTACGTTATCAGATACTACATTCTGCATCTTGGCGTAAGTAACTGCATCGTCAGCAATAACTGTAGCACCATCACCAGTAGAAGTTACATCACCAGTATGGTTTGGATGAGAGTAGTTGTTGGCACTGGTAGCAATACCAGCTAACTTACTTTGTTCAGCGTCTGAGAACTCGTTGGTATCTACGTTAGCTTCATACGCTACTTTGATCTCAGCATTAGATTGATCTGCGGTTGCGCCTGATTCTATGGTATCTAATTTAGTGCCGTCTGTACTGATCGCACGACCGTCAATGACCATAGAGAGTTGACGTAAGTCCTCTACTGAGGTGATAACACTACCATCCGTAACTACTTTAGCTACTCGGACAGTAGAAGCAGTAATGGCGGGTGCTCCAGCACCATTAGCTACTTCTACAAAAGTGTAGGTACCATCATTCGCCAGATCAACATAAGTGTCTCTGCTGGCAGTGTACGTATTTGGTGTGCTCGCTTTAACGGTACGCTTACCAATGATGTAGGCAGTACCTGCTGAAATACTGGAAGTGAGGGATACATCGGTGGCAGGTAATAAACCAGTAACTACATAGTCACTAGCAAAGTCATTGATGTGTGCTTTCTCCCGTAACAGCTCAACCGTTTTAGCCGAAGAGAAAGTAAACGAGTCACTGACGATCGCATCGTTAATGCCGGCAGCCAGGTTAGAGGAAGCAGTGCCCCAGGTACCACCTGACTTATCGTAAACATCACCGTTATCGAGGTCTAAATACAATTCACCATCTGAACCTAAACCATCACCAGGTACACCATTACCAGAATACCAACCAAGACCAATGGGACCCGTATCACCAGTATCGCCTTTACCGAAGCCAACTCCTACAGACCAATCACCTGAGGTATCAGAGTTTTTGAAGTAAACCTGTGTGGGTACTTCATCAGTAGACAGGTAAGAGAATCCAGTGGTTGCAGTATCATAAGCAGATCTGCCTGCAATAGGACCAGACGCATCGATATTAAAGGGGTCACCACGATCACCCTTATTACCGATGGGGATACCTAATGTAAGTACGCCTGTACTACTGTTGTAAGAGGCACTCGCACTCGAACCAGCAACCAATGTTAGTGCTGATGCGGATAAGCCAGTAATGGCATTTAGGTGATCCAGGGCCCCTGCTTCAGAGCCTGCTGCTGCACTTGCACTGTTACCAGCATTGGTTTCACTTGTGCTGGCGAGAGAGGCAGATGCTCCTGCTTTCGCTGCATAATGTAGAGCAGAGTAGTTACCTGCTCCCCTATTGGACGGTACGCCCCCTGTGAATATACGAGTGAGTACGTCCTCTAACTGGTTAGCCCAATCTTCTGATTCCAAATTAGCATCTTCTGCGGCAAGACTTGATACCTCAGAGTTATCAGCAAAACCAGAGGAAGCAACGGAGAAGCCATCAGAAGTAACGGAAGAAGCAGCGGATGCTGTGGCACTACCGTCAGACGCTACGGCACTCGCAGCAGCTTTAATCGCGTGGTGATTAGCAGAATAGTTACCAGCCGGACGATCAGAACCAACACCAGATACGAATGTACGTGTTAGTACGTCTTCTGGTTGATTAGCCCAATCTCCTGACTCGAGATTAGAATCCTCAGAAGAAGTACCACTTGCTAAAGATGATGCAGCACTCGCAGTAGCACTGGCAGCGTTATCATCCGCTAAGAGTATCTCTGCCATGTTGGGTACTACGGTATCAGCCACAGAGGTTACGTCTGCAGATACGGTAGCTACTGTAGTTATGTCGGCCTCAATAGCAACCAGGACAGCAATATCATCAGATATGATAGATAGGGCAATGATATCATCGATATTGTTACCCAACTTAATGATGTCGGATACGCGGTTAGCGATGGTCTGCAGACTAGACGTTGTATTGGCCCAGAAGTAATTAGGGTAAGTCTCTACAGGGGTACCACTAAATACAGTTAAGGTTACCTTATCAACATTCGATGATTGTCCATCGGCATCGCGAAAACGAATAACTTCAGGAAATAAACCAACAGCAGGCTCTACAGTCAATTCAGTAAATGTTGACAGTGCAATGAACGTAGTATCATTGGCGATGTAGTTTTTAATATCCGCATGACTTGTGAGCTCAGTAATGCCGGACTGGTCATCGCCAGGGATAGTGTAGAACGGTATATTTATGTACGTACCGTCCTGTAGCATTACATCTGCTTGTTGGTACGCAACGTTAGTAACATCACTCGAGTTATTAAGAGTGAGGTCAATATCGATCTTACGGTTACCTAAGTAGTTACCCTTATTGAGATCCTCAATGACGGTATCCATATCCAAACCACTAATGCTCTTTATAGCATCAACAGCTAATGGATCAAATAAAG
>Ga0209345_10001542_pt1 | contig 27221 bp, 27 predicted proteins | sample Cruoilmetagenom7_FD_187294 | JGI IMG/M metagenome (GOLD analysis project Ga0209345, IMG submission 187294) | Oil polluted marine microbial communities from Coal Oil Point, Santa Barbara, California, USA - Sample 7 (SPAdes) (version 2) | ecosystem: Environmental > Aquatic > Marine > Oil seeps ...
TCTACCTACCTGGTGGGCGACACCGACGAGATCATCCGCATTGCGCCCGACCCTAAGCGGCTGGCGCTCAATGGCGTGACGCTGCAGCAGCTTGCCGGCAAGGTCAGCGGCGCCAATCGCGCCTTTCCGGCAGGCGAAGTCACGATTGACGGCAAGTCGGCCGAACTGATGGTCGGCGAAACGCTTTACGCACCGGCCGAGATCGGCAACCTGCTGATCACCACCCGTGACGGACGGCCGGTCTATGTGCGTGACCTGGCCGACATCTCCTTTGCCACCGACAGCACGGCGCGGATCGTTGCAACGGTGACGCGTTCCGAGGACGGGACCGAAGGCGGCATCAACCGCACACCCGCCGTCACGCTGGCGATTGCCAAGCGCGCCGGCGCCAACGCGGTTCTGGTCGCCGAGCAGATCCTCGAACGCACCGAGGCGCTTGAGGGTTCCCTGATCCCGCATTCGATGGCGGTGGAAGTGACGCGTGACTACGGCGAGACCGCCAACGAGAAAGCCAACGAGCTGCTCTACCATCTGGGTCTGGCGACGGTGTCGATCATTATCCTGGTCTGGCTGGCGATCGGCTGGCGCGAGGCGCTGGTGGTGGCCATCGTCATCCCGGTGACGATCCTGCTGACGCTGTTTGCCTCAAGGGTGATGGGCTACACGCTCAACCGCGTCTCGCTGTTCGCGCTTATCTTCTCCATCGGTATCCTGGTGGATGACGCCATCGTGGTGATCGAGAACATCGCCCGGCACTGGGGCATGGGCGATGGCCGCGAGCGCAAGCAGGCGGCTATCGAAGCGGTGGCCGAAGTCGGCAACCCGACCATTGTCGCCACGCTGACCGTTGTGGCAGCACTGCTGCCGATGCTTTTCGTTTCCGGCATGATGGGCCCCTATATGAGCCCGATCCCGGCCAATGCCTCGGCCGCAATGGTGTTCTCGTTCTTTGTCGCGGTGATGGTAACGCCCTGGCTGATGCTGAAGATCGCGGGCCGCGCGCCGATGCACCATGGCCACGGTGAAGGCGAAGAGGCCGGCGGTGTGCTTGGCAGGATCTATCGTGCCGCGGCGCGCCCGATCCTTGCCAGCAAGACCAGTTCCTGGATCTTCCTTCTGGTCGTCGGCGCCATGACGCTGGGCTCGCTGTCGCTGTTCTACACCAAGCACGTGACGGTCAAGCTTTTGCCGTTCGATAACAAGTCGGAGTTGTCCGTGGTGATCGACATGCCCGAAGGCACCTCGGTGGAAACCACCGATGCCATCGCGCAGGCAATTGCCGGGGAAGTACTCAAGCTTGAGGAAGTCAAATCGGTCCAGACCCATGCCGGAACCGCGGCGCCGTTCAACTTCAACGGGTTGGTGCGGCATTCGTTCCTGCGCTCGGAACCGCAGTTGGGCGATGTTGCGCTCAACCTCACGCCGAAGGGCGAACGGGACCGATCGAGCCACGAGATTGCGCTTGATATCCGCTCGCGCATCGCCAGCATTCCGTTGCCGCAAGGCGCCAGCCTGAAGGTGGTCGAGCCGCCGCCAGGTCCGCCGGTGATGGCAACGCTGCTTGCTGAGATCTACGGCCCCGATGCGGAAACCCGCCGTGCGGTTGCGGCACGGGTGGAAGAGGCTTTCCGTTCGGCTGACTTCATTGTCGATATCGACAATTCCTGGGGCCAGCCGGCAGACAGGGTCCGGGTGAGGATCTCAACCGACGAACTCGAGTTCTTCCGGGTCGAGGAGCGGGACGTGTTCGACACGATCGCCATCCTCAACACCGGCCAGACCGTCGGCTATTCCCACCGTGGCGGCGGGCGCACGCCGATCGCCATCCGGCTTGAACGCCCGCGTTCGGAACGCATGGTCGACGAAAGCTTCCTGACCACGCCGATCCCGGCCAATGTTCTGCCGGGTGACCGCTCGATCGTGGAGCTGGGTGACGTGGTGGACGTGTCCGAAGAACGCTCGTCGTTCCCGGTGTTCCGTCACAATGGCCGGGCCGCGGAAATGGTGATGGCGGAAATGGCCGGCACCTACGAAGCGCCGCTCTATGGCATGATCGCGGTTCAGGAGGCACTAGACGCGATGGACTGGACGGACCTTGAGAAGCCGGTGATCGCGCTGCATGGCCAGCCCGCCGACGAGCAGGTCTCGACCCTGCTTTGGGACGGTGAATGGGAAGTCACCTGGGTGACTTTCCGCGACATGGGAGCCGCCTTCGGTGTCGCCCTGCTCGGCATCTATATCCTGGTGGTTGCCCAGTTCGGCTCGTTCAAGGCGCCGCTGGTCATCCTCACCCCGGTGCCGCTGACCTTCATCGGCATCCTGATCGGCCACTGGCTGTTCGGCGCACCGTTCTCGGCCACTTCGATGATCGGGTTTATCGCGCTGGCCGGCATCATCGTGCGCAACTCGATCCTGCTGGTGGATTTCATCCGCCATGCCCATGTCCCGGGCACGCCGCTGACACCGGTGCTGATCGAGGCAGGCGCGATCCGCTTCAAGCCGATCATCCTGACGGCTCTGGCGGCGATGATCGGGGCAGCGGTGATTTTGACCGATCCGATCTTCCAGGGACTGGCGATCTCGCTGCTGTTCGGGCTTGCCTCGTCAACGGCACTGACCGTGCTGGTGATCCCGGCGATCTACCGGGTGCTGCGGACCTGAAGCGGTCCGGAACCTACCGGACTTGACACTGCGCCGCCCGTCACTTCGACGGGCGGAATGCTTTCAGGATCTCGTCATGGGTCTCGATCCGCCCTGCCCCGATGAGATCAAGGCAGAACGGAATGGCCGGGAACACTGCGGTCAGGCAGGTATCGATCGAACCGGGCTTGCCCGGAAGATTGACGATCAGGGTCTTGCCGCGCGTGCCCGCGGTCTGCCGCGACAGGATTGCGGTGGGCACGAAATCCAGGCTGACCTTGCGCATCAGCTCGCCAAAGCCGGGCAGTTCCTTTTCCATCACTGCCTTCATCGCCTCGGGTGTCAGGTCGCGCGGGCTGGGGCCGGTGCCACCGGTGGTCAGCACCATATCCACCTTTTCCTCGTCACACAGCCGGATCAGCGTATCGCGGACGCTTTCCAGCCCATCGGGAATGACGTGCACCACAATTTCAGCCGGGCTCGACATGACGCGCTCCAACCAGGCCTTGACCGCGGGGCCGCCCAGATCCTCATACTCGCCGCGGCTGGCGCGATCGGACACGGTGAGGACGGCGATGCGAACGGTCATGTGAGTGGCTCCTGATGATCCGGGGAAGGCAGCGTCGTTTCTAGCAAGCAGCTGACCCACCGGCAACCGGCTCAACTGCCGCAGTTTCGGCCCCCTCGCCCAATCCCGGCATCTATGGTCTCGCGGCCGCCCTGATCATGTCAGCGGCCTTCTCGGCGATCATCACCGTGGGGGCATTGGTGTTGCCGCCGATCAGGGTCGGCATCACCGATGCGTCAACGACGCGCAAGCCCTGAACCCCGTGAACCTTAAGCTCCGGGTCGGTGACGGAAAGTGCGTCGCGTCCCATCTTGCAGGTGCCGGCCGGATGATAGATGGTGTCGGCGCGGGCGCGGATATGCCCCATCAGCTCGGCGTCATCCATGCCCTCGCGGGTGTAGACTTCCCTGAGCCGGTACTTGCGCAACGACGGCGCATCCATGATCTCGCGCGTGATCTTCGCCCCCTTGAGCATCAAGGCCGCGTCGCGCTCATCGGAGAGATATTTCGGGTCAATCCGCGGCGCGCGCATCGGGTCAGGTCCATCAAGCCCCACTTCGCCGCGAGAATGGGGCCTGAGAGCGCAGACATGGCAGGAATAGCCATACCCCCAATGCAGCTTGCGCGAATGGTCATCAACCAGGGCCGCAACGAAATGCAGCTGCAGATCAGGGCGATCAAGACCGGGGTCCGACTTGAGGAAGGCGCCGCTCTCGGCGCCCGGAGATGCAATCAGTCCCGATCCGTCGCGTTTCCAGTCGAGGATATGACGCAGCAGCTTGTAGGCACCGACGGCACCCAGACCCAGCACGTCGGTGTCGCGTGTGCTGGCGGCGTAGATGTAATCGAGATGATCCTGCAGGTTTTGGCCGACGCCGGGGAGATCCTTGAGCACGTCGATGCCCCTCGAGCGCAAATGCTCGCCCGGTCCGATGCCGGACAGCATCAGAAGCTGCGGCGAATTGAAAGCGCCGCCACAGAGAATGACCTCGGCGCGCGCGCTGACCTGATGGTCCGCCTTGCCCTGACGATAGGCCACGCCGGTGGCGCGCGTGCCGTCCATCACCACCCGGGTGGCATGCGCACCGGTGATCACTGTCAGGTTGGGCCGGTGCATCACCGGATGCAGATAGGCCGCGGCAACCGAGCAGCGCTCGCCCTGCCTGCCGTCGCGCCAGAACTGGGTAACCTGGTAGAGGCCCGCCCCTTCCTGCTCCGGGCCGTTGAAATCGTCATTGCGGCGGATCTGCACCTCGGCCGCGGCATCGACAAAGGCGTGGCTGATCGGGCGCGGGCTTTGCTGCTCGCTCACCTGCAGTGGGCCGCTGCCGCCATGCAGGTCATCGTCACCGCGCACATTGCCTTCGGACCGGCGGAATATCGGGAGCACATCCGACCAGCTCCAGCCATCGCACCCGGCCCTGGCCCAGTCATCGTAATCGGAAGGATGGCCCCGGACATAGAGCATGGCGTTGATGGCGCTGGATCCCCCCAGCGCCCGGCCACGCGGCTGGTAGCCGCGGCGGCCGCCAAGGCCCGGCTGAGGGACAGTCTCGAACGCCCAGTTGTTGATTTTCGGCCTGCCGGGCAGCATGGCGACCATGCCCAGCGGCGCACGCACCAGAATGCCCTTGCCGTCACCGCCCGCTTCAAGCAGGCAGACCTGTACCCTGGGATCCTCGCTCAAACGCGCGGCAAGCACCGAACCGGCGGACCCGCCGCCGACAATGACGTAGTCGAACTCCATGTGAGCCTCCTCCCAAAGACGGTCAGGAAGACGAGCCTAGAGCAGAAGAGGATTGTTTCATACAGGAATTGACGCGGCAATTGCAGAGCTGATCCGCGGAGGCGTGGCGTGTGGCTTCGGGTGACCTAGAAGCCGGCCTTGTCGGACAACCGGGCCAGATCGGGAACCGTGACATGGCGATTGTTGACGATGCGGATAACGTCTTCCTTGCGCAGTTTGGTCAATTGCCGGCTGACGGTTTCCATGGTGAGGCCAAGGAAATCGGCAATATCGGTCCGGCTCATCGGCAGGTCGAACGTCACCCAATCTTCTTCATTGTCGGGAAACGCATGGGTGGCGATCAACAGAAGAAAACTGGCGACTTTCTCGCCGGCGGTCTTGCGGCCAAGCGTCAGCATCCAGTCGCGGGCTTCGTCGAGTTCGGTCAGCGTCTGCTCGAGCAGCTTGTGCTCCAGTTCCGGCATTTCGCCGATCATGCGCTCGATGGCAGCCTTGGGGAAAGAGCAAACCTTGACGTCCGTGGCCGCCTCGGCGCTGACGCCGTTCTGCTTGCGGAACGGGCGGCCGAGGAAATCCGGGGCGAACTGCAGGCCGACGATCTGCTGGCGGCCATCGGCCATCATTTTCGACAGCTTGACCACACCCGAAATGATGTTCGAATAGGTTTTCGTCTGCAGGCTTTCGCCCACCAGTTCCGTGCCCGGCTCGACTGTGCGCCGGGTCGAATGCTTGCTCAGTTGCACGAGCTGATCGGGGGTCAAGGCTCCGCACACTCCGCGATGTCTGCTTTCACAAGCCTGACAAAGTACCGGTACGCCTGAATTGTGAACGTCTTTGCGTTGGATATCCATGGCACTCCCTGTTTTAGGGCACTCCCCGATTTAGCCGACACTACATCATTGCGGCTTATTTCAACAGAAGCAAAAAGTCGCATACATTTATTTTGCATCGCAACATCGCAACATCGCAAAGCCGTAGCAACCGATTGTGACTTTCATCGTGCAAAAACACCGCCCGTCTAAATAGATTGACCAGAATCAAAGACACCAATGACGGGTATGCTAAGGTCCTGCCATGAGATCCGAACCAGTTTCCGCCGCGGCTGCGATCTTCGATATTTCCGGACTGACCAAGATCTACCGGACAGGCGAGGTCGAGGTCCGTGCGCTCAATGGTGTCGACCTGACGCTGGAGGCCGGCGAAATGGCGGTGCTGCTTGGCCCGTCCGGCAGCGGCAAGTCCACGCTCTTGAACATTGTCGGCGGCCTAGACCGGCCGACATCGGGATCGGTCAAGTTCAAGGGCGAGGAACTGGCCGGCGCCAGCGACCGGGACCTGACCGCCTACCGGCGGGATCATGTCGGCTTCGTATTCCAGTTCTACAACCTGATCCCCAGCCTGACGGCCTGGGAGAATGTGGCGCTGATCACCGAAGTGGCATCAAACCCGATGACACCCGAGGATGCGCTGGCGCTGGTTGGCCTTGAAAGCCGCATGCACCATTTCCCGGCGCAGCTGTCGGGCGGCGAACAGCAGCGCGTGGCAATTGCCCGGGCGATCGCCAAACGTCCGGAGGTGCTGCTTTGCGACGAACCGACGGGCGCGCTGGATTCCGCAACCGGCATCATCGTACTGGAGGCGCTGGCACGGGTGAACGAGGAAACCGGCGCCACAACCGCGATCATCACCCACAATGCCGGCATCCGGAAAATCGCCCACCGGGTCTACTCGTTTATCGATGGCCGTATTGCTTCCAGCGAGGTCAATGAAAAGCGGATCAAGCCATCGGAGGTGAGCTGGTGAACGCTTTGAGCATGCTTGACCGCAAGCTGGTCCGCGATCTCGTCCGGCTTTGGGCGCAGTCGCTGGCGATTGCGCTGGTCATGGCATGCGGGGTCATGACGCTGATCCTGGCGCTGGGGGCGACGCGGGCGCTGGAAGACACGCGCGCTGCGTTTTACGACCGGACCCGGTTCGGCGACGTGTTCGCCTCGGCCACGCGGGCGCCTGAGAGCATCAAGACAGAAATTGCGGCCATCGACGGGGTTTCCGCCCTATCGACGCGGATCGTCAACCCGGTGATAATCGACATAGAGGGCATGGCCGAACCCGCGACAGGCGTGGTGATCTCGATCCCCGATCACGGCGAACCTGCGGTCAACCGTCTTTACCTGCGGTCGGGGCGGTTCCCCGAACCGGGGCGCGACAACGAGGCGACCATCATCGAAGCTTTCGCCGAAGCGCATGGTTTTCGTCCGGGCGACAGATTCGACGTGCTGATCAACGGGCGCAAGCGTCAAATTTCCATCACCGGGATCACCCTGTCGCCCGAATATGTCTATGCCATCGGCCCCGGAGACATGGTGCCTGACCAGAAGCGCTTCGGTGTCATTCACATGCACCGCTCGGTGCTCGAGGGCGTCTATGACATGAAGGGGGCGTTCAACGATGTGTCACTGACGCTTTCACGCAGCGCCGACCAGAAAGACGTGATTGCGCGGCTCGACACCATCCTCAAGCCGCATGGCGGAACCGGCGCCTATGGCCGCAAGGATCATATGTCCGATGCCTTCCTGGATTCCGAGCTGACCCAGCTCAAGGCGATGGCGCAGGTGATCCCGCCGATCTTCCTGCTGATTGCCGCGTTTCTGGTCAACATGATCCTGACCCGGCTGATCGCCCTGGAACGCGAACAGATCGGGCTTCTCAAGGCCGTCGGATACGCCAACAGCGCGATCGCCTGGCACTACGCCAAGCTCACCCTGGCGATTTCTATTGTTGGTGTGGCAATGGGCGGGATCGCCGGCACACGGCTGGGGCACGGCATGGCAGCGCTGTACGGCGAATTCTATTCGTTTCCTTTCCTGGTGTTCTCGCAGGAACCCGATCTCTATGTGATCTCGGCGCTGGTGACCTTCGCTGCCGCCCTTATTGGTGCCGCCAACGCCATCATGGGCGCGGTCCGGTTGCCGCCTGCGGTGGCCATGCGGCCACCGGCGCCAACCAGATACCACCGCCTGTTCGGCGGTTCAGCGGGCGGCTTTAGGTTGCCGTTTTCGCAACTCACCGTGATGGCGCTGAGACATCTGGTGCGCTGGCCGCTGCGCACCGCGTTGACGACGCTGGGCACGGCCTTGCCGGTGGCGCTGTTGATCACCTCGCTGTTTGCTTTCGATTCCGTCGATCACATGATCGATACGATCTGGTTTCAGGCCGACCGCCAGGATGCGACGCTGACCTTTGCCATGGATCGCTCGGAGGATGCGCTAAGGGATGTGGCCCGGTTGCCCGGGGTGATGGCGGCGGAACCGTTCCGCGCCGAAGCCGCGACACTGCGCAACGGCCACCGCTCACGCAACATCCAGATCGTTGCCTCAAATCCCGGGACCGATATCAGCCGGGTGCTTGATCGCGATTTCGCCGCCATCAAGCTGCCGCCAGCCGGCATCTTGCTTTCAGAGCGCCTGGCCGAACACCTTGACCTGGTGACGGGTGACCAGGTCGAGGTTGAACTCAATGACGGACAGGGGCGCAAGGTGATGGTGCCGCTGGTGGGCGTGACCAACAGCTATGTCGGGCTCACCGCAAACATGAGCCGGGAGGCGCTTGACCGGTTGTCCGGCCAGGGCAGCCGGATATCGGGTGCGCGGGTGATGGTGGATGAAAGCCGGATCCTGGATCTTTATGACGCGGTCAAGCAAACCCCGGCGATCGCCTCTGTGGCTCTGCAGGGAATTTCGCTCAAGCGTTTCCGCGCCGTGATCGAGGAGAACATCGGCATCAGCATCACCATCTACGTGTCGCTGGCGGTCATCATCACCTTCGGGGTGATCTACAACTCAGCCCGGATCCAGCTTTCCGAGCGCGCCCGCGAACTCGCCAGCCTGCGGGTTTTCGGTTTCACCAACCGGGAGGTGTCGAGCGTTCTCCTGACCGAGCTTGGCGTGATGGTGGTTCTGGCGCAACCGTTGGGCTGGCTGATCGGCCGTGGTTTTTCTGTGCTGGTGGCCAAGGGGTTCGAGAGCGACCTGTTCCGGATACCGCTGATCATCAACCCACCCACCTATGCCATATCAAGCCTGATCGTGCTTGGCGGAGCGCTGGTCTCGGCACTGATCGTGCGCCGCCGCATCGACCGGCTTGACCTTATCCGCGTCTTGAAAACAAGGGACTGAAACCATGGCCTCTGTGTTTGCCAAAAGCCTCGCAGGACTGGCGGTCGCCGCAGCGATCGGCGGGGCGCTTTATGTCGCCTTCAGCGAAAAGCCGATCCTTGTCGACCTCGCCACGGTGGAAACCGGTCCGCTGCAGGTGATTGTTGCCGAAGACGGGATTAGCCGCATCCGCAATGTATATGCGATCTCCGCCCCCATCGCCGGACATCTTGACCGGGTCGAGTTTTCCGTCGGCGATCCGGTCGCCAAGGGTGAAAGCATCACCAGCATCCATCCGCTCGACCCGCCGTTTCTCGACACCAGAACGCGAAACGAGCTGATGGCGGCAATCGATGCGGCGCGCTCCAACCTCGCCGTTGCCGAGGTCGAACTGACACGCGCACGTACCGCACGGGACCTGGCCGTCGCCAGCCAGAAAAGGGCAAGCAAGCTTGCGGAGACAAACATCGTCTCGCAAAGCGAGCTGGAACGGCTGGTCGGCGAAGTCGAATTCGCCGAGGCCCAGGTCCGGTCCGCAGAAGCCATGATCGCGCTGAGACAGGCAGAGCTTGCCAGCGCCCAGGCACGGCTGGTCCAACCAGGCCAAACACCCGCCCACCCCGCCAACGGCCAATGCTGCGTCAACATCGTCTCGCCAATCGACGGCATCATCCTCTCGCTCAACGCCAAGAGTGAACAGGCAGCCTCTGTCGGCCAGCTGATCGCAGAGGTTGGCGATCCGTCCGACCTTGAAATCACGGTCGATCTCCTGTCCGCCGATGCCGTCAAGGTTCGTCCCGGAAGCCCGGTACTGATCACCGACTGGGGCGGGCCGGAGGCGCTTGAGGCGGAAGTTGAACGCATTGAACCATCAGGCTTCACCAAGGTCTCCGCACTGGGGATTGCCGAGCAGCGGGTCAATGCCATCATAGCGCTGAAGGACCCGCCGCCGGCCGAACTCGGCCATGGCTTCCGGGTCATCGCCAACCTGATCATCTGGTCGTCGGACGCCGTCATGCAGGTGCCGGTGAGCTCACTCTACCGCGATGGCGGGAACTGGGCGGTGTTCAGGATGGAGGACGGACGGGCAAGGGTCACGCCGGTCGAAATCGGCCACATGACAGACCGGCGGGCCGAGATCATTTCGGGCCTGAGCGACGGCGACCAGGTGCTGCTGTATCCCGGCGATGCGCTGGAAGACGGGAGCCTGATCGCCGATCGCGCGGCAGCCAGATAAGGCGGCTACGTAGCTCCAACCAGGCGCCTGAGTTTGGCGATTGCCGTGTCCGGGTTCTCGCCATAGGCGATTGTGCCCTTGAAGTTGCCGTTCTCGTCCATGAGGAACACCGAAGCGGTGTGGTCCATGGTGTAATCGCCGTCATCGGTGGGGATCTTCGCGGCATAGACGTGCCAGGCCGCGATCACCTTTGCGATTTCGTCCGGATCGCCGGTGATCCCGGTGACCCTGTCGGTCAGCGCTTCGGCATAGCTCTTCATGATCTCTGGCGTGTCGCGTTCGGGATCGACCGAGATGAAGAACGCCTGCAGGTCACGGCCCTGTTCGCCAAGCGCCTCGAACCAGCCCGCCATCTCGTAAAGCGTGGTCGGACACACCTCGGGACAGCGGGTGAAGCCAAAGAAAACCATGGTCGGCCGCCCGGCAAATGCTGCCTGGGTAATGGGCGCGCCATTGTGGTCGACAAGCGTGAAATCAGTTCCAAGCTTCAGGCCGGAGGTCAGCGACTGGTCGGTGCCCCGGACTGCATACTGCCAGCCCAGAAATCCGACCGAGAGCAGGAAAAGGGCGGCTATCGCCGCCCAGATCCCGGTTTTCAGGCCAGGGCGCGGCATCGCCTAGTCGTCCTGCTTCTTCTTGCCGTGTTCCATCTTGCCATGGTCCATCTTGCCGTGGCCGTCCTTCTTCATGTGACCCTGCATCGCCTTCATGTCCTGGACCTTGAAGTCGACGTCGATGCTGCCGGCCTTCTCGAAGGTAAGCTTGACGTTGCGGGTTTCGCCGTCCTTGAACTGGCTGTCGATACCGATGAACATGATGTGGTATCCGCCGGGCTTGAGAACGACTTCACCGCCGGCCGGGATTTCGAGGCCATCGGCGAGCTGGCGCATCTTCATGACATCGCCATCCATGGCCATTTCATGGATCTCGACCCGCTCGGCAAAGTCGGCCTCGCCCGAGACCAGGCGGTCGGCTGCGTCACCGCTGTTGCGGATCGTCAGGTAACCGCCCGAGACCGGTGCATTGGGCGGCGTCGCACGGGCAAAAGGATGTTCGATTTCAAGCGATCCCAGCTTGTAGTCATGGGCAGAGACCATGGCTGAGGACATGCCGAGGATGGCTGCGGAGAGAAGGATTGCAATGCGTTTCATTGGTTTGGCTTTCTGTTGGATGCCCTTCACGGGCGGGGCGTGATCATGATGGAATGACGCTTCGAAAAGCGGTTCCGGTCTGGGAAATCAAAGTGGGGACACAGGCTTGCCGGCATGCGGCGAGGATCAATCCAGCCTCGCGGCCAACGTGGGAACGGAATCCGTGCGGCAAGTCAGGCCGTTTTGAGCGGGGGGCCACGAGGCGAGGCGCTGGCGCGCAAGACAGGCCGCAGCGGCATGACGTCCTCGGGGACCGTCAGCTCCGCAGCCGCACTCAGGCGGTTGACCACATAGCCGTCAAAGGGGGACGGCAAATCAACCGAGGAGACAATGCGGCAGGCTTCGCAATGGTTGGCAGCATGCTGATGACTGTCGTCATCATCGCTCAAACAGATATCGGGAAGGGTTCCGTCAGGCAGGACATAATCGGCGATATCGACGCCAACATAGCCTGACGCCGCGGCCGGTAAAATGATCGGAGTGTGGGCAAAGGCAACAAGCATCAGCGACAGCGCGCAAAGCATGCGCACCAGTCCCGAAATGCCCGTTTTCTTCCGTGTCCCGATCATGCCCATGGCCTGTTGTGAGAACCATTCACAGGATTATACGCCCGGTGCGGCGCTCGCAAGCCCATCGAAGACGGCTGCGTCAAGATGCGCGACAAGGCCACGGTTTCCATTCCCGCGATCAGGGCAGACGGGTCAGCACGTAGGTCTTGCGCAACTGCTCGTGGATGGTCCATTCGCCTTCCCAGCCGAGCGGCAGAACCAGCACATCGCCGGGACCGATGTTGCGCTCGTCACCACCGTGCTTGCCCACAACCGTGGCCGAACCGCTCAGGACATGGCAGATTTCGGAGGATTTGGTCCGGTCGGCGGAAAAGCGGCCCGGCGTGCATTCCCACACTCCGATCTGGGTCACGCCATCGGCGGCGGCCCAGAGCTGCTTTGCCGCCTCGACCTGACCGTCGGTGAAGCTTGTCGGCTTGGGCGCAAACGCGCCAAGATCGAGGCCGGACAGGTCGCCAAAGCTCTTGAGATCAATCATCTTCATTCCCTGATGCCGTCGCATCCGCAAAGTGCGGACCGATGGCGTTGCAGCCGTGCCAAAGGGGATCTGACCGGACCATTCAATTTCCGGCGCCGGGGCGGCCCCTTCTTCAAGCCTTTGTTAAAACTAAGAAATCAAATTCACATGGGATTGCGTTAAGACAGGCTTGGAGGACAGTCAAGGATGAAGTGGCCGCGGTTGCAGAGCCGAACGGCGTTCGGTTCAGCCGGTGACCGCGGGCGGCCGGTATTTGCCGGTATTCGGGGCCCGGGCGAGTTGTGTTTGAGTGAAATCATTGTAGCATCCAAAGCCCATGCACTCGAAGCGAAAGTTGTCACCTTGACGATAGCCAAACCGCCGTCCGAGGACGGTTTCCTGCTCAGATCCGATCCATCCGATCCGCGGCTTTCCGCGGAGGTCACCGGCGTTGACCACAACGGTGAAAAGGTCACGACCCGGGTGGTGACCGAGAAGGCTCTTACGCTGTATCTCAACCGGCAGGAAATCGTCACCATGATGACGATCGGCGACCATCCCGACCTGATGGCTGTGGGGTATCTTCTCAACCAGAACATGCTGCATGCCGATGACGAGATCACGGCCATCGACTACGACGACGACCTCGAGGTGGTGGTGGTCCGCACCGAACGCGAAACCGATTACGAGGCCAAGCTGCAGAAGAAGGTGCGCACATCGGGATGCGCACAGGGAACCGTGTTTGGCGATGTGATGGAGAACTTCTCCGACATCAAGCTGGCACCTGATGCACGGCTGAAAACCTCTTGGCTTTACACCCTCACCCACAAGATCAACACGGCGCCGAGCCTTTATCTGGAAGCCGGCGCCATTCATGGCTGCGTGCTTTGCCAGGGTGATACCCCGCTGGTCTACATGGAGGATGTCGGCCGGCACAATGCTGTCGACAAGATCGCCGGGTGGATGTTCATGAACAAGGTCAAACCGGACGACAAGATCTTCTACACCACCGGGCGGCTGACTTCGGAGATGGTGATCAAGACGGTGATGATGGGCATTCCCATCCTGGTATCGCGTTCGGGCTTCACCGCCTGGGGAGTGGAGCTTGCGAAGGAGGCCGGACTGACGCTGATCGGCCGGGCGCGCGGCAAGCGCTTCCTCGCGCTCGCCGGGCTGGAGCGAATCGAATTTGACGGCGATCCGACAGAGGCCGCATCCGAGGAACCGCGGTATCGCCGCAAGGGTGCCGCGGAGGACCGTTCATGAGCAGTGAAATTGCCGGACTGGTGCTGGCAGGCGGTTTGTCGCGGCGGATGGGCGGCGGCGAAAAAGGCCTGCAACTGCTTGCGGGACAAACGATGATCTCGCGGGTGATCGGACGGATCGCGCCGCAGGTCGATGCCTTGGCGATCAACGCAAATTCCGATCCGGCTCCCTATCTCGAGTTCGGCCTGCCGGTTCTGCCCGACACCATCGGCGGCCATGTCGGCCCGCTGGCCGGGGTGCTGACCGGGCTTGAATGGGCGGCAACGCTGCCGGGCGTCACCCACGTCGTCAGTGCCGCGACCGACACGCCGTTCCTGCCGCTTGACCTGGTCGAGCGTTTCGCCGCGCTAGCCGGGCCGGAACGCATCATCATCGCCCGCTCGGATGGCAACCGGCATCCGGTGTTCGGGCTGTGGCCGGTGGCATTGCGCCAGGACCTTGCCGAGTGGCTGGCCACCAGCGACACCATGAAGGTGCTGGCATGGGTCCACCGGCACGATTTCGCATTTTGCGATTTCGAAGCCGACGGCGATGGTGCGCCGGACCCGTTCTTCAATGCCAACACACCGGAAGAGCTGGCGGAAGCGGCAGCCTTTATCGCCAGAGACATTGCATGAAACAACGCATCTTCGGCATTACCGGATGGAAGAATTCCGGCAAGACCACACTGACCTGCAAGCTGGTGGAGGAATTCACGCGGCGCGGGTTCCAAGTTGCCACTCTCAAGCATGCGCATCACCTGTTCGATGTCGACCAGGAAGGAACCGACAGCCACCGCCATCGCAAGGCCGGTGCCGCGGAGGTGGCGATTGTCTCCGGTAACCGCTGGGCACTCATGCATGAGCTCGGCGAACAGGGCGAGCCATCGATGCAGGACATGCTGGCGCGGCTGTCGCCTTGCGACCTGGTGTTGATCGAAGGCTACAAGCGCGAGGACCATCCGAAAATCGAGGTGCGCCGGAAGGCCGCACTGGACCAGTCGCCCCTGCCCGACACGGGCGCCAGCATACGCGCCATCGCCGCCGACCATGACATTGCCGAAGCACATGTTCCGGTCTTCTCGCTGGACGACATCAACGGAATCGCCGACATGATCGCGCTTGAAACCGGATTGGGAGAGACTGCCGCATGACCTCGCGAAAGCTGTTGAACGACTGTTTCCTTACCGACAAGGACCGGCTCAGCCATGAGGAATGCCTGGCGATCCTGACCGGCCGGCTGTCGGCGGTTGCAGCCATCGAGGAGCTGCCGCTGGTCGAGACCTCCGGCCGCTGGCTCGCTGCCGACATCGTTGCGCCCCGCAACGTGCCGCTGCATGACAATTCCGCCGTCGACGGCTACGCGTTTCAAGCGCCCGCAACCGGTCCGATGCCGGTGGTGATGCGGATTGCCGCCGGGGATCTGGGCAAGTACCGGCTCGAACCGGGTCAGGCTGCGCGCATTTTCACCGGCGCACCGATGCCCGAAGGCGCCGACACGGTGGCGATGCAGGAAGACTGCACTGTTGATGACGATGGCGATCACGTCTCCGTTCCGCTCGATCTCAAGCGCGGTGCCAATGCCCGCCGCGCCGGCGAGGATGTGGCGGAGGGCAGCGCGGTGCTGCAAGAAAGCGCCCGGCTGAGGCCGCAGGACATGGCCGCACTGGCGTCGTTCGGCCTGCCCAAGGTCAAGGTGCGCGCGCCCGTCCGGGTGGCAATCCTGTCGAATGGCGACGAGTTGCTCGAACCAGGAGCGGAGATTTCCCAGGGCCAGGTTTACGATTCCAACCGCGCGATGCTGCATGCGCTGCTGGGCACCCTGCCCTGCGAGATCACCGATCTCGGCATCCTGCCCGACGACGCTTCGCTGATCGAGGCCACTTTGGCCAAAACCGCCCAGACCCATGATGTCATTTTGACCAGTGGCGGTGCGTCACGCGGTGACGAGGATCATATCATCAATGCGATTGACCGCCTGGGCACACGGCATCTCTGGCAGATCGCGGTCAAGCCGGGCCGGCCGATGAGCTTTGGCCAGATCGGCGATTGCGTCTTTCTCGGACTGCCGGGCAATCCGGTCGCGGCCTTTGTCTGTTTCCTGCTTTATGTTCGCCCGGCTCTGACCGTGCTTGGCGGCGGCGCATATCACGAACCGGTGCGGTTTCCGGTGGCGGCCGGTTTCGACGTGCCGCGCAAGAAGGAAGGACGGCGGGAATTCTGGCGGGGATGGCTTGAGCCCGGCCCCGACGGTCGACCCGTCGCACACAAATTTGCACGCGACGGGTCGGGGCTGATTTCGGGTCTGAGGCAGGCCACGGGCCTTATCGAGATCACGGAATCCGTGACCTCGGTGGCGAAGGGCGAACTGGTGTCGTTCCTGCCCTTCACCGGGTTTGGTATCGACAGCTGATCAGCTGCCGGCGTTGGGGAAGAACAGCTGCTTGCCGTTCAGCTTGAAATCCGCGATCAGCTCCTGGCCATGCGGCGAAGTCAGCCAGTCGATGAACTGCTGACCCAGGTCAGCCTTCACGCTCGGGCATTTCTCCGGGTTGAGCAGGATGATGCCGTACTGGTTGAACAGCACCGGATCGCCCTCGACGTCGATGTCATAGTCACCCTTGTTGCCAAAGCTGATCCAGGTTGCGCGGTCCGAGATCGTGTAGGCGCCCATGCCGACACTGGCATTGAGCGTCGCGCCCATGCCGGAGCCGGTGGCGCGATACCAGTCTCCCGAGGCAGTCTTGATGTCGATTCCGGCCTTGTTCCAGAGCTTGATCTCGGCCTTGTTGGTGCCGGAATCATCACCGCGGGAGGCAAACAGCGCCTTCTTTTCCGCAATGGTCTTGAAGGCGGCAACGGCATCCTTGCCACCGCCAATGCCTGCCGGATCGGCGGCCGGTCCGACAATGATGAAATCGTTGTACATGAGATCCGAGCGCGCCACGCCGTAGCCCTCGGCGACGAATTTTTCCTCGGCCGGTTTGGCGTGAACCAGCAACACGTCGGCATCGCAGTTCTGGGCGTTCTTGATCGCCTGCCCCGTGCCGACGGCCACCACGTTGACACTCACACCGGTCTCTGACTTGTAGATCGGCAGGATGTAATCGTAGAAGCCGGAATTCTGCGTGGATGTGGTCGACTGGACCAGGATCGACTGATCCTCGGCTGCTGCGGCAGTTGCCAGGACAGACAGCAAGGCAGCTCCAAGCAGGGTGGTACGCTTCATCTTCATTCTCCTCAGTTACAAATCAAAGTACAATCCTGCCCGACAGATAGGCTTGAGCAGACTCGGATGACGGGTTGGCAAAGAACTTCGCCGCCGGACCATGCTCGGCCAGTTGTCCATGGTGCAGAAATGCTACATCGCCGGCAAGGCGGCGTGCCTGACCAACGTCATGGGTGACGAAAATCACCTTAGTCTGGGCGGCGCTGGAGGCCAACACGATTTGTTCGATCATCTGCACCGATGCAGGGTCGAGGCTGGCGGTCGGCTCGTCGAGCAGCAGGACCTTCGGCCGTGTTGCCAGCGCCCGGGCCAGCGCCAGCCGCTGCTGTTCGCCGCCCGAGAGCAGCCGCGCGGGCTGTTGCGCCTGGCCGGCCAGCCCGACCAGCGTCAACAACTCGTCGCACCGGCTCCGGCGCTCGGCCCTGTTGCCCGAGCGATGCCGCAGCACGAAATCAATATTGGCAGCCACCGAGCGACGCAGCAGCACCGGCTTTTGAAACACCATCGCCTGGGTCGAGCGGGTTGCCTCGCCGCAGGCGACTTCGCCCCAGCTGATCCAGCCGCTGCTCGGCGCGATCAAACCGTGGATCAGGCGCAGGAAAAGGCTTTTGCCCGCACCATTCGGGCCCATGATGATCGTGACCGACCGGGGATCGAGCAACAGCCTGTCGATATCGATCAGGGGTTTTCCGGCGACCTGAAGCGCCAGGCCTTCCACCCTGAGCGCGCCGGGCAGTATCCTGTCGCGCGAGGTCTGCGGCCCGGCAACGGAGGCCGGATGCGGGATGAGCGGGGTCGGATCAGGCATAGGCCTGCCTTTCGGCAAGCGCCCGCAGGGTGCCCGCGACAAGATTGACCGAAACCGCAATGCTCATGAGGATGATGCCGAGCGCCAGGGCCATGCCGAGATCCCCCTTCGAGGTTTCAAGCGCAATGGCGGTGGTCATCACCCGGGTCAGGTGTTCGATATTGCCACCGACGATGATCACCGCCCCGACCTCGGCGATAGCGCGCCCGAAGCCCGCCAGCGCCACTGTAAGGAGGCCGTAACGTCCGTCGACAATCAGCGCCAGCATGGCGCGGCCGCGGGAGATTCCGAGCGAGCGGAACTGTTCGTCATATTCGGCCTGCAAAGCTTCCAGAACCTGCCGCGACAAGGCCGCGACAATGGGGGCAATCAGCAAAGTCTGGGCAATGATCATCGCCGTGGGGCTGTAAAGCAGGCCGAGCCAGCCCATCGGCCCTGCCCGTGACAGCGCGAGATAAACCAGGAGCCCGATCACCACCGGCGGAAAGCCCATCATCGAATTGACCAACGCAATGACAATGCCGCGGCCGAAGAACTTGCGCACCACCAGAAGGGCACCGAAGGGAAAACCGATGAGGCACGACAGGACAAGGGCCGACAGGCTGACGCGCATCGAAAGGCCAACGATTTCGAACAGGTCCGCATCGCCCGATGCGATCAAACCGAAAGCCAACCCGAATGCTCCTGCGAAATCCTGCATGGCCTATCCCCGGTCTCCGGCCAGCATCCGTTCCTCGCCCAGGCGGGTCCAGATGCGCCCGGCGATGTCCCGGTAGATGCCGGACTGAACGCTGTCGGGATCGGTGGCGACGATGGGCGTGCCATTGTCCGACGTCTCCCGGATCGCCATGACCAGCGGCACCTCGCCAAGGAACGGCGCGCCGATGCGCTCGGCCTCGGCACGGGCTCCGCCATGGCCGAAGATTTCATGCTGGCCGCCGCAATCGGGGCAGATGAAACTGCTCATGTTCTCGATGATGCCGAGAATGGGCACATCGACCTTGCGGAACATCTTCAACCCCTTGCGGGCGTCGATCAGCGCCAGGTCCTGCGGCGTGGAAACGATAACGGCACCGGCCAGCGGAACATTCTGTGACATGGTCAGTTGCGCGTCGCCGGTGCCCGGCGGCATGTCGACGATCAGCACATCGAGTTCACCCCACGCCACTTCGCGCAGCATCTGGGTCAGGGCCTGCATCAGCATCGGTCCGCGCCAGACCATGGCGGTCTGCTCATCGACGAGAAACCCCATCGACATCACCTTCAGCCCGTAGCCTTCCAACGGGATCAGGATGCGGTCTTCGCCCGCCTGCGGCTTGCCCGAAAGATTGAGCAGGCGCGGCATCGACGGCCCGTAGATGTCGGCATCAAGGATGCCGACCTTCAGGCCGTTGGCCTGCAGGGCAAGCGCGACATTGACCGAGGTGGTGGATTTTCCGACCCCGCCCTTGCCCGAGGCGATGGCGATGATGGCGCCTACTCCGGGAACGGGGAGCTTGGCGCCGGGTGCTGGTTGCGGTGCGGCGGCACGTCCCTGCATGGGTGGCGGAACCGCCGCGGCCTGCGAGACGGTCGGGGCCGAGCGCACCGGAGCGGGTGCTGCAGCAGCGGGTTTGCCTGCCCGGTCCGGCACAAGCCTGATCGTTGCCCTGGTAACGCCGGATGCGGTCAGCGTGGCCCTTTCGGCCGCCGCCCGCAACGGCTCCAACTGGTCGATGAGCCCGGCGGGAACGGTGATCGAGACCACGACCTCGTCATCGTTGAGGGTCATGTCAGAGACCAGACCAAGGTCCACGATGTTGCCGGACAGGCTGGGGCCCTTGACCCGTTTAAGCTGCTCGAGAATCTGGGCTTTGGAGATTGTCACTGCGTACCCCATGGCCGATAGTGCATTGAAGTTGTCGCAGTTCGCATTCCGGTTCCGGCCACGGCGCTTCGACAGAAAACGAGCGACGAGGAGATGATGCAATGGACAGCACCGAAACGGAGAAGTTTGTCAGGCTTGCGGACCGCTTCATCCGCGTGGCCAACTCGGCCAATGCCAAAATTCCCGCGACCGACATCCACATGGCATTCCTGTACGGCGCGGCGCGCTACAACGCGTTCGTGGCCAAGAACGTGCTCGACGTCGCCGACCACGAGGCGTTCGTCGCTGAAATGGTCGCTGCCTATAGCGAGATGTTGCGCAATCATCTGGCCGACCCCAACGTCTGACACTGGCATCATCCGTTCAGCCGCTGCCGGATCGAGACACGCTTTTGCGGCGGCTGTTCCGGTTCCTGATCAGGCGGAGTATCGGCTTCGGGCTGAATCGTGGCGGCATCAGCCTCCTCGGCCACGCCGGGCTGGGCCTCTTCGGCAGATGCAGCTTCGGCAGGGCTGTCTCCGTCGATTGCAGCCGGGGCATCTTCCGGTCCCGCTTCGAGGTCTTCGGGCAGATCCGCCGGCACGGTGTCTTCGGGCGGCACATCCAGGGTGAGCCGTCCGGTTGCCTGCTGCAGCACTTTCTCGGCCTCGGTCAGGAAGCCGCGGCCGACATCCCAGGTCGATTTGTAGACCATGTGCAGCGGGTTGTTGAAATCCTCGTCATAGTCGTTCAACCCGTCCAGATTGGCCAGTACCGGGCTGGAGTTGAAAAATTTCTGCAGCGCCTTCTTGCGCAACAGCTCGGGCACACCGCGTTTCATGAAAATCGAGAAATCGAACCCGTAACCGACCTCGTCGAGATCAACCGCTTCGGCCGCCAAACGGTTGGCCTCGGCTTCAGCGCGTTCGGCTTGCAGTTGCTCTTCGTCAACCTCGGCCGAATCAACCGCAGGCGTCTCTTCGCCGGGTTCACCGTCGGGATTGGACAGTTGCGCCTGCTTGCGTTTTGACCAGCGGGCCAGAAAGCCTTCCTTGTCCTCAGCCATCCAGATCCCCCCGGTCCGAGCGTTTCCGGCTCAGGAATATCGGCTGCTTGCCGAATTTCTGTTCTTCGAGATCAAGCTTGTCGCGCCGCCGTTTTATGAAGGTTGTTTCCACATGATAGGCATCGAGGAACTCGAGAATTGCCTCGGTGATCTCAGGCGGCATGGGCAGGCGTTCGATGATGTCTTCGCTGCCGACTTCATAGTCCTGGGCGGCGTGCGGCGACGCCGTGACGCTCTGGACGTACCACTCAAGCGGATGCTGGTTTTCGCTGTCGCGTCGCAGCACCACGTAGAGCGCCGGGCTGCCGCTGTTGAAATTCTCGACATAGGCCTCGGTGTCCGCGGCATAGCAGGTCAGATCGACGCGCCCCATGTAGTAGCGGGTCATTCGCTCATCGCTGATCAGGATGTCGCCGGGATTGAGATCGGCCGGAGCCAGCATTACACCGACGGGGATCCAGTAGTCCTTTGCCCACCGCGAAACTGACTGCCGCTTTTCCGCAATCACTCCCAGCATAATTGTCAATTCCCGCGACACGCTGGTCAGTTCCTCCCCGGTCTCGAGGCAATCACGGTTGTCTCTTCCTGTTGAAAGTATAAGGTGTTTGCAGACGACAACAAGGGTGTTCCAATGGTTTTAGATGCAACCAGGCTTTTTGTATGCAGCTGCGAAAAAACCATGGCCGTCGACCCCGCAAAACTCGGGGCGGCCTATGCGGAAGTGACAGGTCATCATCAACTGTGCCGCGGTGAAATGAAGGTCCTAGAGGCCGCGTTTTCCACAGAAACTCCGATCTGCATTGCCTGCACACAGGAGCGCCCGCTGTTTGAGGAGTTGGCCGCCGAAGCCGGTCACGAAGCGCTGTCCTTCGTCAATATTCGCGAGATGGCCGGCTGGTCGGCGGACAAGGCGTCCAAGACACCCAAAATGGAAGCGCTTCTGACTGCGGCGAACGTGCCGACGGTTCCCGCACGGCTGCGGGCGATCGAAAGCGACGGGCTCTGCCTGGTGATTGGCGCCGGCCAGGCAGCCTTTGATGCCGCGCAGCGGCTGAACCGGACCCTGTCGGTGACCCTGCTTCTGACCGGGGCAGACGATCTGGTGCTGCCATCGGAGCTGCAGTTTCCGATTTTTGCCGGGCGCGTGGTCTCGGCCAAGGGATCGCTGGGTGATTTTCAGCTGGTTGTCGATGGCTACGCTTCGATGCTGCCGTCCTCGCGCGCACGGCCGGAATTCGCAATGCCGCGCGACGGGGCCAAAACCTCCTGCAGCGTCATATTCGACATGTCCGGCGAGACTGCCCTGTTCAACCGGGCGCATGGCCGTGACGGCTATTTCAGGGCCGATCCCGGCAATCCCGTGACGATCCTGGAAGCAGTCATCGAGGCGTCGGACTACGTCGGCAGCTTCGAAAAGCCGATCTATGTCACCTATGATGCCTCGATCTGTGCGCATGAACGCTCGAGGAAAACCGGCTGCAGCAAGTGCATCGAGCAATGTCCTGCAGGTGCCATCACCGGAGAGGGCGACATTGTCGTCGTCGATCCCGGCATATGCGGCGGCTGCGGCAATTGCGCCGCCCATTGCCCCACCGGCGCTGTCGCCTATGCCTACCCGGCGCGCACCGACCAGATCTCGCGGGTGCAGACGCTGGCCCGGACATACCTTGCCGCCGGTGGCCAAGCCCCGGTTCTGCTGCTTCATGACGCAAGCCACGGCACCCCGCTGATCGGGGCGATGGCGCGGTTTGGCCGCGGCCTGCCGGCACGGGTCATCCCGCTGGAAATGCATGCGACGAGCGGCGTCGGCCATGACCTGATGGCTGCGGCCCTGGCCTCCGGATTCCGCCAGATCGTGGTGCTGGGCGATCCTCACAAGACTGAGGAATTTGCCGCCGTTGCCGAGGAAACCCTGCTGATGGAAAGCCTTCTTGCCGGGTTCGGTCACGCTGGCGGGCGGGTTGTGACATTGCTTGAAGCCGACCCGGACCAGGTTGAGGCCGCGCTCTACGCCCTGCCCGATCTGCCGGAAATTTCACGCGCCGCGCCGACACCGCTTGGCGGAAAGCGCGAAGTATCGCGCGCCGCACTCGGCGCGCTGGCTGACAGCGGCAAGCCCGCTTCCAGCATCGTGCCGCTTCCCGACAGCGCCCCGTACGGGACCGTGCTGGTGGATGCGGCTGCCTGCACATTGTGCATGGCCTGTGTCTCCTCCTGCCCGGCGGATGCGCTGCGCGACACGCCCGAGACGACGCAGCTGCGTTTCGTCGAGGCTGCCTGCGTTCAATGCGGGATCTGCGAGGCGACGTGCCCGGAATCGGCAATAACCCTGGAACCGCGCTACAACCTTTCCAACAACGTCATGCAACCGCGAACCCTGCATGAGGATGAGCCCGCCTGCTGCACATCCTGCGGCAAAGCCTTCGCGGCGGGCGGAATGCTGCGCGCGGTGGAACGCCGTCTCCAGGGCAACTCGATGTTCGATACCGACGAGCGGCGCGCGCTCATTCACATGTGCGAGGATTGCCGGCTCGAGACGCTGTCACGCGACGGTGCGGACCCGTTCGCCATTGCCAATCCGCGCCGGACACGCACCCGCACCACCGACGACTACCTGGAGGCAGGACGCCAGGGGCTTACGGTCGAGGATTTCCTCAACGAGGACTAGCAGCCCGCTATCGGACGCGACTGGGACAGCTGAGAAACAATCGTTTTGCGGCACGAATCAAAGTCGCTTGCGGGAAACCCGGGACAGGCGCATAGCTAGCATCCATCAAGTCGTATGGAGGATCTCATGCGCCTGTTTTCTGCAATCACAATTCTCGGATCAATCCTGGTAACGCCGGCTCTGGCTGACACCACCGGGGGCGTCGTCGTCGCCTATGACCGGGTCGATCATGTGCTCGTTCTGGATGACAGGACCGTCTGGGATCTGGCCCCGGCCGGTGGTCTCGTTCCCGAAGGACTGAGCGCCGGTGACAAAGTCAGCATCGATTACGACTCCGCCGGCGACAATGGCGTCGGGGTCATCACGGCCATCTCGATCGACGCCAACTAGGCTCCGGCAAAAACCGTCTTTGCCAAGGATCGCGGACAGATTCTAGCCGGAAGCGATGCTTTCGGCCGGGTGCGAGGCTTTGCAGCCTTTCCGGTCACGCGACCGCAGCAATTATTGCAGCACCGGGTTGAGCGGCAGGTTGATCAGCAGATTTTGCGGCTTCATGCGAATGCGGTCACGGGAATCCACGGCCAGTCCGAGGAAGGCCGGTTTGCGGCGCATTCTCTCCAGAACCCGGTCCTGATCGAGGAACTCCATCCGGAACAAGGCAACGATGCTGCCCTGCCCTTCCTCGGGAAGGTATTCGCCTTCGTAGAGCGCATTCATGATGCGGGTGGCTTCGGCATCAAGGCCGACATGCCAGGACCAGCGTTCATCCTTGACCGATTGCAGCGGCTGCACCCGGACCCGCAAATCCAGGAAATGCCTGATCCAGCGTTCGATCAGCCGGGCAAAGGCATCCTGCCCCGGTTCGGAGAAGCGGAAATCCAGGGCGAGGTCAAAATGGTCGGCACGGGCCCAATAGTCTTCGCTGCCTTCCGCATTGAGAACCTCGAGCGCGACTTCCGCCCGTCCCGGATCGGTGGAAGCCGCAAGGGCTGCGTCCTTTGCGCGGGTTTCGACCACCTCGGTATCGGCGAGCATCATTCGCTCGTTCGACGTGGTGGCGGTCTGCTCGCGGAAGAACAGCTCGGCTGCCCGCGCCACCATCGCGTCGCGTTCGCCCACCAGGATGTTGCCCATGATCAAATGCGCCATCTGGCTGATGAACACCGGCGGAATCATCGGCGCACCGGGGCTGAACAAGGACGCGTAGGCGGCCTCGATCGATCCCTTGGCAACAAGGTGATCCCGGAAGCGCAGGACGAGCGCGTAATTGTCCGCCGCATCCGGATCGGCGATCGCGGCAAGATCATCAGCGCCAACCAGCGCAAACGGATCCGCCATCAGCCGTTCAAACAGCGCGTGCTCGACAGCGCAGCTTTCCTCGACGGGATGGATTTCCGGGCGCGTGTAATAGGCGCGCATGAAATCATCGCTAACGGCAAGCCAGCCATTGTCCAGCCGGTAGGTCAGATGCTGTCCGGCCGATTTCCAGATCACGCCCGGTCCGTTGTCTTTTGTCAGTTTCACCCGATGATCCCCAATCCCTGAGCCAGCGACAATCCCTCGACCCTTCCGCCGCCATCAAGCAGCAAGCCGCCGTCCTCATCTATACCGACCATCCGGCCCTGGTGCGTGACCGGCCCGGTCTGCACCGCAAGCTTGTCTGCCGGTTGCATGCGGCCGAGGTAATCCGGGTGGGCGGCAGCGAAGCCGTCATGCTCCCAGGTATCGACCCATGAGAGGAAATGCCGCGCCACGGCCTCCAGAACCTGCGTCCGGTCGAGATCGCCGCATCCCTCTTCAAACAGCGCGGTGGCATGCCTGGCAAGACCCGGCGCCTCGATGATGTCTGGCGGCAGGCTCATCGCCACGGAGAACCCGAGCACCAGGAATTCCGGCGTGTCCTCCAGTCCGGTATCTTCCGGTACGTGCAGAAACACCTCGCCGACTTCACCGCCATTGACGAGAATCGTCGAGGGCCACCGGTACATCAGCGCGAGATTGGGCGGACCGATTGCTCCCAGCGCATCGCCGATGGCGACCATCAGCACGGGCACCATCTGCAACGCCTTGCCAAGCGGGCAATCGGGCTCAAGAACAATGCCAGCGCGCGCATGGGTTTCGGCCATCGACCAGCAGAGGTCGCCGGCACCGAAACTGGCGTCGCGCGCACCTTCCAGCGCCACCTGCAGCGGATCCTGCCCGGCGGTTACCGCATGCCCGGTCAGGAGCGGTGGAAATTCGGGAATGGGCAGCATGCCAGCGGTCAGGGCAACTCTACTTCACCGGTGACAATGTGTTCCAGGTCTGTGCCTTCGGCTGTCAGCACGACCTTGAGTTTCAGCGGCCCCGAGCCCGCAGCGCCGGAGCGGACCAGCTCTTCGATCTGCTGCTGCGATGTCACTCCGACCTGCTTGAGAAACTTCCGCATCGACAAGTTAAAGGATTCGTCGCTCATCATGTCACCTTCTTTTCCTGGCCGGTTCAATCCAGGCGCACATTGTCAGTGGAATAGGCTTCTGCCGATGGCATGTCCCATAACGGTTTGAGACCGAAGCGGGCGCCGGCCACGACGACCAGCAAAACGACGATACTGAGAAGAAATGCTTTCATGTCCGGTTCCTTCCCGCCGTCATTCCGCCGGTGCGGCAGCTGCGCCGTCAGTCTTTTTGGCCATGACCTCTTCAACCCAGAGGGAATGGTGTTCCTTGGCCCAATTCAAGTCAACCTCGCCCGAGCCCATTGCATCAAAGGCGCCCTGCATGCCGATGGTGCCGATGTAGATATGGGCGAGGATCAGGCAGATCATCACGACAGCGATAATGCCATGCCAGGCACTGTTGAACTGCTGCTCCTGAATGGCGCTGTAGGGCGGCTCGGGCAGCCCCAGGATGGCGGGCACATCAATGCCCATATTGCCAAAAAGCACAAACGTGTCGGTAAACAGGCTGTGCTCGAAGGGGAACAGCAAGGTCCATCCCGAAACAGACAGCGACAGTCCGAGAACCATGACGCCCCAGAAGATGACCTTCTGGCCTGCATTGAATTTCTTCGCCGGCGGGTGGCTCGACTTACTGAACAATCCGCCGCCCTTTGCCACCCAGTTCAGATCGGTCCGGTCGGGTATATTGTGAACAATCCAAAGCACGAAGGCGAGAGCCAGCCCGAGCATGAAGGCAAAGGCGGTATAATTGTGGGTGGCCTTGAGGAAGCCCGACATCGGGCCGAAGACATCCTTGCCGACAAGCGGCAGGACCAGTGACCGTCCAAAGGTGATGTTCAGGCCGCTGATGCCGAGGGTGATGAATGACAGCGCCATGAGCCAGTGACTCATCCGCTCCAGCGTCGAGAAGCGCTTGATCTTTACGCCGGACAGACCATGCTCGACCTTGATGCGGCCGCGTATGGCGAAAAACAGTGCCAGCAGCACGATCGTGGCCAGCATCGCATAGCCGAGATAATCATGCGTCGCGCCGTTTCTATAGAGCCGCCAGTCCTCGCCCTGCGACTGGATCATCTGACCCGCCGAACTGTTCGGAATCGACACATTTCCGGTCTCGCCCAGACGGATATCGTGCCAGATTTCCGCATCCGACTGGGTGCCCTGCACCCCGCCCTGAAGCGCAGGTCCGGGCGGAGCGATGGATGTGGTCGCATTTTCGGGCGGGCGAACCGTGCTCTGGGCATGGGCCTGCAGCGGCAGCCAAAGCCCCACCAGCGCGACAATGGCAAAGGCAATCCCGGGTAGGAGATATCGCGCAGACGCGCGGCGCGTCTTCTGAATTTTCATCGGTAAGCTCCCGGTGTCCGGATACAATCTAGCGAAGATCGGCAGGGGGG
>Ga0209345_10001543_pt1 | contig 27211 bp, 36 predicted proteins | sample Cruoilmetagenom7_FD_187294 | JGI IMG/M metagenome (GOLD analysis project Ga0209345, IMG submission 187294) | Oil polluted marine microbial communities from Coal Oil Point, Santa Barbara, California, USA - Sample 7 (SPAdes) (version 2) | ecosystem: Environmental > Aquatic > Marine > Oil seeps ...
TCCTGGGTAGTATTCATAATCCTTATCCACCCCAAAGAACGGCAGGAAGGTCCTGTAATCATTTGCATGGGCAAGCCGAACCTGCCCCGCGTATTTGTAACAGCACTCATAGATGACCCCGGAAGGCTTTTTAACTGGATCTGGAGTCCATGTGGTATCTGGCTTTCCTCTCCACCAGAGTAAGCTATCAACAATTTTTATATGGTACTTATTCACCTCGTATCCGCTGCCGTTATAGACTCTTGCGATTAGCCTCGCTATGCTTATCAACTCCTTCCTATCTGTAGCTTTATCTAAGGCCCTCAATTCATCATCAATACCAGAAGCCTTGATGAACTCAATTACAGCATCCAGTTGGTTCGCTTCACTTTCAGCAAATGCAGACACCATTTGTTCTGCGGTGTGATACCCGACCATCCGGTAGTTAAGCCCTAATACTTGACCCAACCCCCAGGAGCAACTTAACAGAGCCGCTTCAGGGTGATACTCATAAGCCTTTACCAGTCGTGCATAGTTGTTTTTATAATTCCGCCGCCACTTGGGATAGGCCAGTCCTTTTTTAACCGCATCCCGGCGCAATGCTCTCGGTAAAGAGCGGTAGTAACAATGCTCTTCAAACAGGCGGATTACTCCATGCTTGTCAAAACCAACGCCACGCGACTCTGTATCCAATATGGAATGAATAACATCTTCGCCGACACCGATTTTATACCCGATTCTTGGTATATCGTAATCAGTAAGTTTTTTGCCCCGGCCTGACCAAGGATACGCGCTCATGTTATAATGCTCCTTATGCCAAATAGACTCATTGATCGTACTGGCCAAATCTTTGGCCGCTTGACTGTTATTGTCAGAGCCAAAAATAAAAATGGCCGCACAGCCTGGAAATGCCTTTGCGATTGTGGAAACGAACACATTGCTCTAGGGGATAACCTTAAAGGTGGAAGCGTTCAATCCTGCGGATGTCTCGCTATTGATAGCGTCAGAGAAAGAAGTATTACCCATGGCATGGACGGAACCCCCGAATACAGGTCATGGTGTTCGATGAAAAGGCGCTGCCTTGGTCCAAATCACCATAAATACCCAGATTATGGGGGTCGTGGCATTACTATCTGCGATAGGTGGGTAAACTCCTTCAGCACCTTCTATTCTGATATGGGGCCTCGGCCTGAAGGCAAGACCCTTGACCGCATTGACGGCAATGGTTCGTATACCCCCGAGAACTGCCGATGGGCTACTTCTTTAGAACAAAGACACAACCGAAGTAGATAACACGCCCCTCATCTACCTGGCTTCCTGTTAACTGGTCTTGCTGGTGGCTGCTTGGCCTTTGCCTTCAATCGCATTTCCATTTCATTAAGCTGGACCTGCATACGGATTATTTCTTGTTGCCGAGCCAACAAAACATCTACGGCTGACAATCTTTGGTCTTGCTCTCGCTGCCAATCAGCTGCATAGACCAAAGCACAACCCATAGCCCCGATAAGGATCTTAATAATGGTCTCTGTTTTCATAGCCACTTATCCCAATCATCAGTTGGCTTCTGTTTACCCGGACTCCTGCGCCATCTTGATTCTGCCAATCGAAGATAAGGGGATAGAGATACATCCCTCGGAGATAGGTGGGAAGGCCTGCCGTGGAGCAGGTCTAAACCACCAACAGAAAAAGCTGTCAGCACTAACTCAGAGCAGAAATACTTATCATCTGCAGGCTCATCACGCCTGGATAAAAATCTGGCGATAGCTCCAAAATCGTAATCCTTTCCGATTTGCTGCATTAAAAAAGTCTTAACCGCCTTCGTATTAAACTCGGGATCTATATCGTAAAAGTCTATCTTGGTTTTAGGGTCATGCCCTTCCCAAGGATCGCTGATGCGTCTTACGCCGCCTATATGCCACGCCTCAATTACTGTACCCGTATCCAGTTGGACGGCAACATGGGAATATATACTCCGAGTCTGCCATCTAATAGCCTTAGATACCCAGCCGCGTCCTTGGTATAAGAGAATCCTCATTTTCTTGCTAAGGGCCACATTTCACCTCAATATCCTGGCGAAGAATTACCAGCGCCGCCATGCTAGCAACATGATCAGCCTCAACTATCTGCTGTAGCTCTTCCAGCTTCTCAGCTTGAACAGGATGAATGTTCTGCATCTCCCGAGTGAAGGTGATCACCTGAATCTGTAGCACAATAGTTGCCACCAACAGCACTGTAACCACACCCCACAAAATAAATTGCGGCTTACCAGTCATGTGGTCCTCCTCTCTTTGCGCAGATATTTATATAAGACATCTTCTAGGAGCTTGTACCCGACAGATGCAATGGCCGCAGAAGCCCCCAGAACCGCCAGAATCGGCGCATCAGGGATCAATAGCAGCACAGCCCCACTGCTGGCGCCCAGCCCTCCAGACACCAGTCCTTGACCCAGGATCTGCCTTACCTTGTGGTCTTTGTCCGCAACCAGCATCTGACCCATACCAATAACCGCACCTACAAACCAAGTCGCTAAGTGAGTAGCCCATCCAGACAATGCGCTTTGCGTTATTATTTCTTTTTCCGGCATTATTGCTGTCCTTGAGAAGCACAAAAAGCCCCAAAAATGGGGCAATGTGTTATATTTTCGGAATGGATGACTATACTGCTAGAGCGATTCTCGGCCCTCTCGGTGTCTTATTGCTTATTACTTTATTTCGTGGCGGTAAACAAACCCTGTCCCGCCGCTGGGACCAGGAAGGGCGTGGACTTCCGTATGTAATCGGCCATAAACTGGGCATGTGGTGGTCTAGACGATAACAGTCCCTGCATTAAGGCTGACCCCTTCTGTGAATACATTGGCATGAGAGGTGCGGTAAATAATCCACCAAGTCCGCCAGTGATTGGATTGGTCATCAAAGACCTACCTGCCGTGCCAGAGTCAGGAACCTTGTTTGGTAGTGTTGCCTTTGCTTTTTCAGACAAGCCCTGCATCAAGGCGGTGCCCTCCGCAAAAGCACGTTTATCCTTGCTTTTATCAAGAGCGCGAACAGCATTTTGTAATTGAGCTGGAGTGAACAAACCCTCATCAGCGCCTAACCCTCCTGCCGCTCTCTGCACTCGCTTAAAATTGGCATAACCCGTATTGATCTTTTTCAGCTCTGCTGCATATTTTGGGTTGTTTCGAGCCAGCATGTCATCAAATGATTTTAGGACGGCCCCAAATGCATCTCCCAAGTCGCGCTGAAAAGGGTCTTGGCTATCACTAAATTTTTCAGCGTTCTTTCTTACGCTCTCTTGAATTGCCTTTAATGATTCACCTGACATTTTACCATAAGGAGTGATTCGCTTAACTGTGTCGTAATTAATCCTTTTCCTAAAGATTTTAGCCAACTCTTCTGGGAGACCGTTATCAACCATATCTACAATACGATCAAACTCACCCTGGAATTGATCGTCTATCTTTCCAGACATTTTGGATAACAGGCCATCATAGGCATTGCCAAGCTCTTTTCTTGCATAGGCAACTGCCTGACGGGACTCCATGTTTCCTGGCACTTTTTTATCTATGGGTGCAAGAGATCGATTGATAGCAGCGTCATTAAACTCTTTATACCCACGCATTCTGGCGGTTTCAATCGTCTTTCCAGTAAACGGAACACTGGTAAGTTTATCTTCAACATCTTTCCACATCCCCCCCAATCTCTGCCCAACAGTGGTTTTAATGCCTTCCAAATTTAATGCCTTTACCCCTTTGTCAATCTGAGGCGCAACAACTCTGGCAACACCGCCAGTAATAAGAGGAACAGCGCCACCACCAACGGCGCCTAGTTGTGCCTGGGCTCCCTTTTCGCTCCATAAATCATCTGAATAAGCTGGCTGGCCTAAGACCGCCAGACCAGCACCACCCATAGCATTAGCAGCAACTCTACCGCCAAGACTCGCAGCTTGGGGGATGCGGGAAGCAGCAGCAACATTAGCTGGGTTAAACACATTACCAGCCAGCCTAGCCCAATCAATCCCTGCCTCTCCTGCTTGCGCTCTGCTCTGCTGGTATGCCTGTTCTTGCTGTTTGATCTGCTGATCAATGCCTCCGGCAGGCAACGGGTCTCCAAGCCCGTACTGCGCTGCTTTATTGTGGAGCCAGTTAACGCCAGATACTAAGGGGTCAGGCAAAACCTTGCTCAGTAATTGAGCGGAGGCATCCAATGGATCACGCAGCCCCTTCACAAACCCACTAGGAGGCGCTGACGCCCTGGCAGGCGGCTGTGGCTGGCTTCCAGCTCCTTGGTAGTTATTCTGCGCGTATGTAAGCACATCCTGCTCAGAAGATCCTTCTGGAGCAGTTATCTCGTACTCATTACCATCTGGTGCTGTAATGACAAATACCGGCATCTCACTTCCTCCGAATAGACCAGCCGTCCTGGGTTGCGGGATCGACCTGCCCTCCACCACCTAAGTAGCTAGACAGATCATTCTGATCGACATAGGACCAAACAGCCTCTTGAATTTCCATGGATGACTTATTAGCTCGCTGCATACGTCTCACCATGCGGGACAAGTCTGCATCGCGCTTGGCTTTAGACTTCTTCCATGCAAGGATAGCCCTGTTGCCTTCTGGCGTGTTGCCGTAGTTGGCAGAATACTGGGTAAATAGATCCATCTCTTTCTCAGAGACCGCGCCCTTGGTTTCAGCAACCCTAGCCATGATCTGGTCACCAAGTAGAACGCGCAACTCTTCAGATGACCCAATCTTATCCCAGTCAACACTAAACCCCATCCTGCCGGCCAGCCTTTTGCCCTCCATGATCGACTGTTCAAGCGGCCCAGTTGGAACTTTCTCAAGTAGCTTAATAGCTCGCTCATAGTTGCCGATGTCCTTCTGTGCGCTATGACCCTGCGACAGAACCCCGGCATTAAATTTACGCGCTCCAGTGGCCCTGGAAAGAACGTCTTCACGCTTGATCTCCTGATCGGTTGGTAGGCGCTGTTTAGCGGTATTGACCTGTATTGCCCCAGCAGTCTTGAGCCGTTCCTGACCTGCTATGTAGTTAGGGTCATATTCCCACTGACCATCGACCCCGGCCCTCATCCCAGTCGGAAGTTTTGGCTGAGTAGGCGCATATTTTTGCTTAAGCATAGACTCAGCAATGCCGGGATATGCCTGGGCTATCTGGCCTATTTGCGGGTTATCTGCAAACAGTGCCGTCTGAGCATGTCTCTGACTCTGCGCTCGACCCATCTGCCCCCGCATCTGTTGCATCCGCAAGTCGCGCATTTGCTGTTGGGCATCAAACTGCTGCTGCTGCATAGACCTTTGCTGTTCCTGCTGCTGCTGCGCCATCTGAAGTCGCTGCTGCTGGCCCAGACCAAGCAATCCGGACTGAATGCCCCGGCCTATATTGCCCTGTGCGCCCAGAATCCCGGCTCCCATCTGGAAAAGAGGATTCTGCAAGTAATCATATTTGTTAGCCATTATCTAAACCCCCATCCTGAAGTAGGAGCCATCATGGTTCCCATTGGAACGGAAGGAGCACCGCCGCCGAACAACCCACCCGCCCCACTCATAGCCATCATCGGGTTACCGGACATCATTCCCAGGCCCATCATCCCGGCCCCAAGGACATTTCCGAACATATTGCTCGGTTGTTTTGATGTGCTTGTAGTCGTTCCATACCCGGCGCCACCACCCAATAAGCTGTTGTATCGGCTCAATCGATCCCAAGGCTCGGTCTGCTCAAAATCATGTCTAGCAACAGCCTCATCGATGCCCCGCTGGTCTTCAGCTCGCATCTGACCGCCTATCTGCTGCTGTACCTGACCAGGCATCATTCCAAGCTGTGCCATCTGAGGAGACATTCCCATGGCCGCGCTCTGCGCCTGCAAGCCCTGACCATATGCTCCGCCATACAAGTCAGCCAAGGAGCTACCAAGAGCCTCCTGGGTGCCTCTGGCGGCTATTCCCTGTGCTACCCCATGTCTGCTGGAGCCGGTTTGTCCTGCGCCCATCATCTGGTCTCTGATCCCGGGCATAAGTTGCTCATTAAAGTTACGGCCAAGCCTGTTCTGGATAACATCGGCTTGGGCAGATAGATATGGGTTGTTGGCTACATCAGGAGCCTGCAAGGCGCTCAACTGTGCCTGCTGGGCCGCTCCGACCTGGTTACCCAACCCCCCCCCGGCATAATCCAACTGGGACTGCATGCCCTGTTGCTGAAGCGGGTCCATGCCGGCATAGGTCTGGCCTGGGAAAAATTGCTGTGGTTGGCCCGACAACTCTTCAGCTCCACCGAAAACATTCCTTAGATGTGGCTGGACCCCGGCCCAAGGAGAGGATGTTTGAGTTGATGTCTGTTTGCTGCTCTTGCCGCCCATGTTATATCTCCACCGTGAAGTTTAGTTGGTGTTCAAATTCATTGTGTTCCACTCTCTTTAAAGCTCGCAGCCAGCCCTTCCGTCCACCACCAGCCATGCCCTTACATCCATGCGCCTTAGCGTACCTCTTAAACAAGCCCCACGCCTGCGGTAACCACTTACCTAAGTTGCGTCCACCAACCAGATAAATCGTGAATTCCTTATACCCGGTAGGGTGCGGAGTTATGTGGGTGATGAATACGCAGTCTATAATCTCCGCCTGACTGCAGGCCACCCAGCATTGCCACTCCTGCTTTATACAATTATCAAGAACATCATTAGCCGAGTAATATTTATCTGCCCCCGTGCGCTCCAGCGGCTTCTGGATGAGGTTTATAAGTTGATCCTGGTAGGAACGGATGTGTTCAGGCAATAAGCCTGATACTACAGTCTCAGTCATCAACCAGTAAAAGATCAAAGCCAGCCGAAACATCAGATACCCCGCCCTGTGAATACGCGGTTATATACAGGTCTGTTTTTTCTGCGTAAGAAGGTAATAATTTGTATTCTTTATCAAATACAGAAGCCCCCGCAAGAGCTAGCCCAAATGCTAATTTTAATTTAGGGGCATATCCATTTGTGTTGTCTTGCGACCATAATTTACAAACTGCGCCGTCTGGACTGTTAGCAGACGACTTGTTCAGCGTTCCATACACATAGAATAAATATGCCGTTTTCCCTGCCGGAACGGTATAAACAGACATCAGAGTTTGATTGTTCCCCGCCAGGATAGTTGCATAATCTTGGGTATCTCCAACATTATGAACTGATATGTCGTCTCCTGCGGTTACAGTGTCGTTAACCTCCAGCCTGTACGATCTTTTTAGCGCAGTAGACAAAGTGACCGGCGTTGAGCTATCAGAGCCATCTAAAACCACTGATTGAACCACCTTAGCCCAACTCGTATCCAATCCCTCTACTTGTACAGACAACCCTCTGTCTGCTGCTTGGTCAGTTGCTTGTGATATATGCGTAATATCTGCTGTTGCAGGTAAAACTAAAGTCCCACCTCCGTCTGCAACAACCTCTGTAGTACCTGATGCTACTGCAATATTCTCACCAAACTTATTTACTATCGAGTGGCCAGGGATAAGGCCCTTTGCAACATCTAAAAGGAATTGTCCTGAACTCATTAATATCCACCTATCGTTAACTCGTACATAAAGCCCCTCGCCAGCCCCAGGGTCCCAGTCTGTACCATCTGCATACACCACCATGCCATCTTCCAACTTGGCAGGCTCCGCATGCAGTTCATCATGGGTGTGAGTCTGGTCCAAAGATGCTGCGATGCGTGGAAGTTCCCGCATAATATACTCTGGGATCTCGGCGGGGTTCTGAGGACATTGCTCTGGAACATACTTCATCTTTTGCCAGCCCTGGCATATTCAACATCGTAACCAGTTAAAGCCCAACTGACATCGGCCTCGGTAGAGTACCTGATAGCGTGTCGCACTCCTGTAACCCGACAGTCAATTTTACGGCCTGTACTGGGATTAAATGAATACGGCCCTTCCCATGTTACCGTGTCCTGTATGCTCATCTGTGACCCAACCCACACATCAATATCAACATCACCGCTCTCGATGTGCGGATAAACTTGCGTGATAGTGTGAAGGTCTGAGCAGTTACCAAGATCCAAACCAATCCGCTCTGCGTAACAATACGGATTTACGGAATCAAACTGGTGTTCATTGTCAAACTGGTACAGTTTTGTATTAGCCGTACACCCAACCAAAGATGCCGAAACAGGTGAATAGCTGCGTGAACCCCACACCCCATCCCAAGTATCCCATGTGGCGTATGGAAGAGTGTCCCAGGTGTACACCGAGTCGGCCACGATCCCAGGAGCAATAAAAGTAGTATCGCTCGGCAGATCACGACTGCCCCATGTGTTATCTTCGTAGTTCCAGACCAGCGCCTTGTTTGGGTAGGTCTCTCCTCCCTCCGGATAGCACACCCACACTTCAGATGCCGCGTGGTGCTGCGTGACAAAACAGTTTGCATAATTATCTGAATCAATAGCCGACTTCAAGAAGTCCTGATTAACCTTGTCGTTCACAGTGCGGGAGTTTTGCCCATCATGGACATAGCACTTACCGCCTGAAGCCAGAACAAAATGCTGGCCGCTGGCAAACTCTACCGCACAATCCTGTGCTAAAGCTCCGGTTAAGCCGCTAATCCGGTAGAACCTATGTACGCTTATACCACCGACCCACTGAACGCCATAGACGGCATCCTCCTTGTAGATCATCAACGCATCCCTGAGCTTTACCGCATCAACCAACAGCCCTGGAGTCTCTCCAAGCTGATTCTCTCCAGCATCGTTAGTGGTTGACGTTTCATCCCAATCAGTCGGGATAGATCCACTTGTATCAGATGCTGACCACTTGACCATGTAGGGATAGTTAGTGCCGCTCTTTGTAATGTCCAGCGCGAACAGGAATCCCTTGTATGACCGAATAACCTTCGCTTTCCAGTTACTATTCCAGCCAGTGATTTTTTGCAACATAGTCGAGGTGTTGGTGGGCAACCACATCTGCGGATCGTCATTGACATTATTAATAACCGGAATGCCATTTATTGTGCAGCCGTTCCACCTGGCCGTGCCTTTCGAGTAGTCGCCCCCACTGGATCTGGTTATGTCGGTATGCGATGCGCCATCATAAACATAGACCTTCGCAGTAGACGGATAAAGCCAGAAATAAGAAGCACCGGACGCGACCGCCATTAAATAATGAGGGACTACGGTTGGCGTAGTGAAATCATCATGCCCAGAGAACGAACCCACCTGACCATCGGCACAGCGCATATTACCAAGCGCAGTCCATGCATTTGTGGGTAGTTGCCATGGAGCAAGATCGGAATTAAGACCAATCGCGCCAAGATTTTCAATTTGAGCTAACATTGATTAATTCTCTTTCCAGAATTCAACTTGCCCGTAAATTTCAGTTACTCCTAAGTTACACGCAAGACCAAATCCTGTACCAGCTACAGATGTAGCCTTATGCTGAACTATGAAATCTTTTGCAGAAGCTATGGTAAAACGCCCCTTGATGATAGATCTTGAAACCCCACCCCCAGTCCCTGGATGCGTTGCTGTACCTACTTTCTCTACGGCAGTGTCACTATTATTATATAGTTGGATTACATGCTTACCGCAAGCATAGCCAGGAGCGGATATAGAAAACCTATAAGTGCCTGCCGCTAAAGTAATAACATTGGCGGATAAGGTTGCATGCCCCCCTGCATCAGCGACCTCTGTATTAAAAACAGCGGTGCTGAATGAAGTAGTAGACGCTGACCCAGAAGTACCAGCAGTTTGCTGCTCTTCTATATGAATATAATCCTCGGTCTTCACCGCATCAGTATAGGCTTTGATACTCTGCTGAGTTGCCAACTGCGTTGCGCTATCAGTAGCCATATCATCTTCATCAAGCACGGCTGTACCAGATACGGCAGTATTCAATACCGGAGAGGCCAGCTTCGCGTTAGTGGTAATCCCTGAACCATCTGCCGTCACCGACTTGGATGCTTCAACAGTGCCAAGCGTGGTTATATCATTGTAGTTTAGTTCAGCCGCAACAGCGGTAACCCCATCAAGGATGTTCAGCTCGGCAACTACAGATGTAATTCCATCAAGCGTATTTAACTCCGCCTCGGTTGCGGTCATCGGGATACCGGCAAAGTTTACAAAAGAGTTTGTCAGACCCTTCTTGATGTTTCTCAGGTGGCCGGCGCCTTCCGTTGGGTCTTCGCTCTGGCCTGGATAGTTAAGGTTTAGATCTGATATATATGTGACTGTTTCTAAGCTCATAGCCGCCTCTTTTATGGGGGGAAGTAAATTTGCGTTATTTTAACTTATGGGTAAAACGAACACTCAATAGATAGCCACGTATTAGTTGTTGCCCCTACAGTTGTAATAACGCCATCAGACCTAACCAATAGCTGCACTGCGGCGTTACCAGCTTCTAGTCCTGCGAATATCCTGTATTCTGAGGGCCGGTAAGATGCAGGAAGGGTTGTTACCCCAGTATTTAATGTCCCGTTTTTTATCAACCCCTTAACATCAATTCTGCCATCAGGCATCTTGCGGTATTGAGCTGCAGCATACAGACCCCCATAATTCACCCAGCTATTCAATAACGAACAACTATTCCAGCCCTCTCCGGTGCGGGTGACATCGCCATCCACTTCTAATTCAGATCCGGGTGAAGTCGTTCCTATGCCCACGTTACCGCTTGCATCAATGGTCACTGCTGTTGAAGTTGCGTTGTCGTCTATCCCGACCTCTTTATAGGTTTTGGTGTTAACGTCATTAAGCCAATCAGCCTCAATGCAGGTTACTTGATCAGTAAAAGTAGTATCAGTCACAAGTCACCTTTTCCTGTTCTGTCCAAACGTCTGAAGCCTCGGACTGCTCTGACCAACTATCTGACGCGCCAGATTCCTTCGACCATGAGTTTGCCGCTGAAGCCTGAGCCGTCCAAGTATCTGCCGAGTCTGCTTGTTCATCCCATGAATCCGTAGTTTCTTGATCAACAAGCCAACAACATTGTCCAGCCACCGAGATCCCGGCAATAGCGATCCCGGCCTTGGTGGCAATGAAGTTAGCCACACATTATCTCCATGTTCGTTCCAGCCCGATTTTTTTGGTCTGAGGAATACAGGGCCGCTATTCCTGCCGTCAACAGGCTTGTCCAGACAGGCAATCGCTCATCGTTCTTAATGAACGGCTCGGCCTCCAATAAAGAGGCGTATAGCAGTAAATCGGGCGCATTAGCCATCCACCAGTTTGAGGTATTACTAACGCTCAATGGAGCAAACCCCTGGTAACAAACCAGCTCCACCACTACCCCAGATGCGAGCTGTGGAATTATCCGCAACTGATCAGCCTCAATAGACCAGTAATTAGTATCTCCTGAATATTCACCTGATTGGTCTAGCATGGTAGGTGGCCGGTACTCTACCCTATCACCTGCAACCCTGACAGACCGCATGCCCTGGAATCTCGCTGGTAATTGTATGTAGGGAGTAGTAGTAGATGTAGTGATTCGATGCCTGGTCTCCATCGGCATAATGCGTAAATCAGGGTGACGGTTCAGCCGGATCTCGGCCAGGGTGATAAGATTCACTATCTGACTGGTCAGATCAGTTCGATCAAGCCAGTCAGCTATCGCCGCTTGTAATTCTGAATATGTGGTCAGTGCCATTTTCCAACCTCTGGTTTGAAATCAATTCAACAAAGTTTAAAGGATACACCTCGCCTTCAAACCGCATTATCCATGCCTGTTTGTCATCGCACATAACCGGATATAATCTGACCGGGCGATTCGCCCATCCAACATCCAGCCCTTTCCCTCTTTCCACAACATCCAATAGAGGGGCTCTAAAGTACCTGTCACCCCACTCAAAATCCTGATCTAACGCCACATTCATGCTTCCGGGCAACGGACGCACACCCAATATCGTCTGTAGTTCATCTATACGCCGTTCATTAGCATACAAGAACGCCTTAGAAGCACCGCCGGCGCCTTTTATGTGTTTTCCTCTGCACTCCCTTACCGGGATGTCTTTGCGCCTTAAACGCCATACCACCCGAGTTGTCTCATGTAGGGCTGGACCTTCGTATTCGATTTCAAAATATTTGCTCGCAGTTTCCCTAATCCGGTCTTCCGTGTAACCTGGATGGATTGCTGGGTGTACGTTCATCTGCACTACCCTGTCATCTGCCTCGGTAGGATTTTCCCACACCACCACGTCAGCCAATGTCCACAACCAGTACCAGATGCTTTCATGGTCTCCACCTGTATTCTGGTAGATATGGTGGTATAGGCTCATCATTAAAGCTACATCATAATGACCTAGATGATGATACTGATACCCTGCCTCGTAGCTTAAGAACCGCGCATCAAATCCTTGCTCCACGGCTGACTCGTTGTTCAACGCGGGTAAGTCTACATGCCCAACCCCACGAACATCCCGGCTCCGGTCCAGACCAACAACCCTGCCGCCTCTTGATGCGGCAAGGAATGACCAGTAACCGAAATCACACCCAATATCCAAAACATTCTTACCTTTAAAATCAGGCAGAACACTAAGCAGCGCGTTGAACTTCTTCTCCATCCTGCCTGGGGGCTTCTCCAAACAATCAAAAGTAAATACCTGGTAATCTGCGGCTTCGCGTATTTCAGCGTTCTGCATTATAGGTTTCCTGTTCCATATTTATCTTATATCTAGCTAGAAGCGCCACCCACTTCGGCTCTCCACCGTCAGAAGGTGAGCAATGGTTATAACACTCAAGGGCTTTCTGCTTCTGTTCCCGTTCTTCCTCAGAGAGTGTCTGAATAATCTCACCACCAAAGGTCCATAACTTACACTCAGTATGAGCCTTAACATACTCATGCACCTGCTTGTGGTGCAAGTGGCCGTATTCCCCGTCTGCACCATGCGTTACCACATGCTTGTATCTGGATAGATCCAGAAAGTCCATATGCTGCAACGGCTCATTTGCGGGAGACTCTAAAAAGGGAATCAGAACTGGATAACCACCCAACACCCTTACCGCATTAAAGAACTTAATCGCCCTCTCGGGATCTCGCATCGGCACTGTGCAACAAATAACGTCCGGTTTATATCTGGCAATCAGTCCACCACACCACAATGACTCGTCGTCTGGATGAGCAACCACGACAGCATCTATTTTAATTGCCATAGCCCAAAATCCTTTCCTTCTTCATCAGAAACTATTGACTCCAAAGGCTCTCCCAAAAGGGGTCTTAAGTCTACTCGGTTGCCTGCTATCGCATATAAGCTATCACCGACATTACGATGATGACTCCCTGTGTTCGTTTCTTCGTGGTTATAATCGGCTAATAGGTACTCTCCATTGAACTGACTAAGTATGGCGTCAATGCCTTTCAGATCGTGGTGCCTCATCACATCCTTGCAGATGATCAGGTCACAAGGCCGCATCTTGTCTGTAAGCAGGTTGATTTCTGATAGTTTCCAGCCTCTTGGTTCCGCCCTTATCTTGGCCACTTCACGAATATTGTCGTCATACCCATGGTAGTCAACTCCCAGATCCGCAAAACAGAGCCAATAAAGATCTCCGCACCCAGCGTCATTGATTGTTTTAATCTCATACTTTGAGACTATCTCAGTCAGAAAGCGCCTTAGTTTCTGCGTGGCCTTCAAAGAAGACCCTGGTCCGCAATTACTCGTCACGTGCAGCTTCCAGCATTGGATTAACTACTTCTCTCCACTGCCCCCCAGATGCAGATTTTGGACCCTGTGAATGCTGACCACGCACATTGATAAATAACGGCTTGTCGATCTTTACGCAGTCGTGGTTCTTCCATAACTCCAGATAGTATTTCCAATCCTCTCCGGTATTCATATCAGGATCAAACCCAATACCCTTCACAATCTCCCTGCGCACAAAATGTCCCATCTGTAGCGTTAAATATGGGTCAAAGGCTAGCAGTTCTTTATAACTGGTGATCTCTGGAACCTGATACCTCCAGGCAACAATACCCTGGCTGTACTCCATTATCCGTCCAAAGACGGCATCATGCCCCGGCTGGAAGTTCTTGAAGCAGTCAGGGTGTAATAAGTCATCAGCATCCAGAAAAAAGATCCATTCGGCTTTTGATTCTGCTACTGCCTGATTCCTTGCTTGAGACCTCCCTGATTCTCCTTGAGTATCATCAACCACTATAATATTAATGGTTTCGAACGGCCCCTTATTAAGCGTGGCAACCCGCACCGAGTTCATTGCTTTCTGGTGCAATTCTTCGTGGCCTGGACCTACAGGTATAATGATGTCTAAATTCATTCAGATTCTCACTGAGTTGATTTAAAATATCCCAGCCCTTTTTGCGTCTAAACAATCGGACTGAGTTATAAAAAGGCATAGAGTCACCCGCCAAGCCAAATAGAAAATGTGGATTTGGATGCAACATACACCAGCAGGAAACCCCTAAGCCTCCCGCAAGGTGAACAACGCTGGTTGGAACAGATATCACTAGATCCAATTCTGCTACCAGCGCAGCAGTATCGTCATAGTCCGATGTTTGTAATGCCCACGGGAAGTCATGGATCTTAATGCCGTGCTTACGCTCAAGAGCCTGAATTTCTTCGGTCTTGTCTTTGTACTCCAGATTCACCCAAGTCACATCTTGCTTGAGTAACGGCAGCAGATTTTCTAACTCTGTACTGCGGCTCTCTTTCTGCGTAGTTTGAACCCCACCTGTCCAGGCAATACCTATCTTAGGCTTATATCCAAGAGACTCAAACAACGCCCTCCATTGAAGCCGCCGCATAGGGTCGGCCACCAGAAACGGTTTGCCGGTAAACTTATGTGGTTCATCCCTGAAATATTCTTGTATTTTAGACAACGGACAGGATGCATCAAGCTCCCTATTCTCTGCCCACCCCATATCATCCTGTGGCCCGTATCCATGTGATTCTAGGATGAGTGATCTACCCAACAATTTAGCAATCTTGGGGTTGACGTGCAGGGTGACGCTCTTGCAAATTCTTCTCGCGTCCTTAACTGCAGCGGCAAAGGCTATCTGGTCACCCAGTCCTTGTTCCCCGTAAACCACAACTCTCTTGCCATGTGAGCCATCCCATTCAGGCTCGCCATTGTAATTCTTGATATTCCTGAACTCAGAGATACCCATCCCGGCGTTATAGTTGGGCCAACCGTCTTTAAAGTTACCCTTCATCAGGTAAGAAAAACCAAGGTCTACCCTCGATTGGTTGGTCTCTTTCATCGCCAAGGCTTTCTTGGCCCAGTGGATGGCCTTGTCAGGCTCTGTGCGATGCACAGCACAAGTCGCTATGTTCTGAGTAGCGATAAACTCCGCCAGCTCGTTCTGCTGCGCCTTGGCTAGTTTGAGCGCCTTTCTGAAGCATGCCTCTTCCTCATCGTAGAAGTGAAGCTCACCAGCGGACTTACCCATGTTTATCCAGCCTTCAGGTCTTTTTGGCTCTAATTGGGTAACTCGTTTATAGATCGTGTATGCAATGGACTGCTTGCCGGTCTCCAGCATGATCTGACCGAAACAGAACAGGCCCATAGGGTCACTTGGAAAACGCTCCATGTGAGGCTCTATTGCCTGCATTGCCCCAACCCAATCCTGCTGATTGATTAACTGCTTAGCCAGTTCCAGGCTCACGAATGCCTGCCGTCAGTAACCTTCAGGTACGGATATTCGGTATTGATAATCTGCAGCACGCGCTTTGATTCAGTCGGGTCTCGGCTGAATACATTTAGCCCATGATCCTGCAATATCTTCTCGATAACGCTATTGGGTATAGATGCGTAGTGCCAGAACTCATTCTTAATGCCCTTCTTCGAGTAATCCTCATCTTTCCTTAGTTGCCTATTGCGCTCAAGATATGGCTGCACATCCTGCACCGTCTCAATGATCGTCGAGCCAGTTGCAGCGTCAAGCGAATGGTATTGAGTGGTGTGAGTATCTGGATCGTGATCAATGATTCGTCTAGTCATAAAAAGAGAGGGGCGGTTAAGCCCCTCCCTAGCTCCTTTCCCAGCTACTAACTGGTGGTGGTGGTATGAATCATGGAGTTGGACTTCGGACTGTTCACCCGCAAGGTGTACTCAGCGAGTAACTGCTTACGCATGGAGTCGCCAGTCTTCGCCAGATCCTTCATCTGGATCGGACGTAAGTAGCAAGCGTCCATCGAGGCAGTATCAATGACATAAACCACCTTAGACGGCACGAACCTGGATGGAACGATATTGACCGTACCAAAGTCCGAAACGTACACATCAGCCGCGCCGATGATGGTGGCCTGGCCTGCCTGTGGGTTATCACGATACTGAGTAGCGATACCGCCGAACCCAGAAATCCTCTGCTTATTGAAAGATCCGCAAAGCACCATGTTTGGATCACCACCGTTGTCCCAGCAGTTTGAAATGGCGTCTTTCAGGTTCTGCTCGGTTAGGGTGCCGGGTGTACCATCGACAACCGCAGTAGACGGGAAGCTGGAAGTTATAGTTACTACAGATGCGGTAGTACCAACACCCAGCTTTTTCTGGTTATCCCACATGAAGGTGCCGAGTCCGGCACATGCTCTTGCGGTTGCAGCAGATGCGTTATCACCTGCCTGCAGCCCACAAAGGGTCTTCTCGATGTCACGCTTTAGCTCTTTGCCGCGCTTGACAATCTGATAGCTCAATTCTGATCGTCTGCCTGCGGAATCCATCGCCTCTTGGGTGCCGGAAACACGCGGCACCTTGTCAGAAATCTGACAGACATTGGCGATACGAACAGTCGCCACTGCGGTATCAGTAGTGGCATCATCGCCTTCCAATACCTTGTTGGCGGTCGTAGCGTCTTCCAGAACATCGGTTTGCCACTCGGTCAGGGTACTGGAGCATTTCCCCCGGCCAATATTGGACATAAGAGGGACATCTGTTGGCGAAATATCATAAATCATATTCGCCAGATCCTCCCGGTTGCCTATTGCTTCATAAGTCTTAAAAGTACCTGTTGGAACAGCCATTACATTTCTCCTAGTAGGTGCTTTTCAACATAACTGGCTGCGGCCCCAAGAGATCCATCTTTCTGAAACTTCTTGTAGTCCGCTTTAGCCTGCTCAGTTGATAGCTCAGCCTTTGATTTTGATTTACCAGACTTCAAGACCTTTTTACCTATGGAGACTACCTTCTTCTTCATCTCCGGTCTGGCCTTTTGCTGGCGGTCATACAGCATTGCTTTACGAGCCAGACTCTTGTCAACGGCGCTTAAACTGCCCTGAATAATCTCATCAGGATAACCTTGAGACGCCAGATACTTATTCATCTCTGCCGTTTCCTTGGTCCGCACCTCTTCATTGGCCCACTCTGGAATTACTTCACCAATACGCTGGTTCTCTTGCTCAGCCCACTTCCCCCTCTCAGTTTCGGTCTGCTGCGCTATGCCCTGCTGGTACTGGTAATACTCCTGTGCAAATTGCTGTTTTACGGCACTGATGCCGTTTAGACGTTCCGTGTAGTCCTGCTTAATGGCTGCATACTCTGCTGGATCTTGAACCCGCAACTGTTCCATCTGTGCGTTATCCAAGCCGCCTACTAGCTGACTCTCGACAGCTTCAATCATTTTGCTAGCAGTGAAAAAACGCTCCTCCACCGCTTGCTTCTGTTGCTGTGCCTCTTCCTCAAAGGCTTTTCTTGCGCTGACTATAGCATCTTGCTCTGCCTTTACTTTTTCACTTGCCTGATACGAGTCTTTCCACTCGCCCAGTGCTACCTCATGTTTCTGACCATCTGCCCCGGTAACGGGTAGAGTCAGGTTGTACAATTCAGATACATCTGTTCCTAGATGTTCGGCCAATTGCTGCACAGATGCGATCTGTATCTCTTCAACCTCTTCATCATTAGAAACAACATCTGCTGTCTCTTCAGCATCACTCTCCTTGGTCTCTTCATCCTGCTCTGTAGCAACCTCTTGCTCTTGTTCCTGCTTCTGAACTGGCGCGGTCTCCTGCTGTGGAGCCTCTTCAGCTTCCAAGAATCCTGCAATACGGTCCTCTACGGACTGCTGTTGTTCATTCATGACGTTCTCAGCCATTTTCACTCTCCTCAATTTCGGCTTGCGCCAGTTTCCCAGTATCAATATCGGTCAGGTATGACCGCTCCAGCTCATTCAATGCCTTCAGCATGTTCCAAGTCGCCTCTCGGCCAGCAACATCATCAGCATTTGAACCCTCCCACTTGTTATGTAGGTTCTGCCGGATAGAATCGATGCGCTCTTTCTGATCTTCATAGATACGCCGCGCTCTCACGCCAATATCTAATTCTTGTTCTCTCGTAGGCATAAAAGAACCGCCTCTCAGCGGCCTCCTAATGGAATAATTGGGGTGTTAATTCGGTTTTATTTAATGAATTAACGGGAAAATGTTTCGATAATATCTCTTTTAGTATGTTTTATGGCTCTTCAAGACTTCTTTTTAAAAATCCTATCGTAGTTGTCCTTGTACTCTTTGCTTGGTGCTGGGGTAATGTGTCATTCCTCGATATGGCATCTTATACAGCCAGGAGCATCAAGATCATCTCCTCTTCCTCGGTCATCAATTCATGATCAAGTGTTTTCCGGATCTCATTGACCGGAAGCATGTCTTCAGGGTCATCGAATATAGATACATAGGCCCCATTGAAATTCAGCTTTATCCTGCGCTTCTTTGGCTTGGCCTTGGTCTTGTTAATGTGCTGATATAACTTAACCGCTTCAGCGTAAGACGCAACCTCAACAAGCGTTCCATTGATATTTGCAAACTGGCGCTGACGCTTACGATATCCGCCACCACCTCCGCCAGCAGGTGCAACCACTGCGGTAGCCCCGTCTAGGGCAGGAGAAGAAACCTCAGAAGCTGATTCCACATCACTGGAGTACAGTATGTGAACCTGCGCAAGAGCTGGAGAACTAACCTCAGACGCAGACTCGATGTCGTCCGCCAGAAGAGAATCTTCCCCATCTATTGCAAGTGCCGGGGAAGACAGCTCGGACGCGCTCTCGATATCAGTAGCATTGAGCGCATGTATCTGCCCTATTACTGGTGTCGTTACCTCACTGGCCGATTCAATGTCATTAGCTAGTAAGACATGATCCTCAGAGGCCGCTGGTGAGCTGACCTCAGAAGCTGACTCTACATCATTGGCTAGTAAAGCATGTATTTGCCCAACAGCCGGAGAACCAACCTCAGAAGCGCTCTCTACATTGCTGGCATTTAATACGTGTACTTGACCTATTACCGGAGCAGAGACCTCAGACGCAGACTCGATGTCGTCTGCAAGACATACATCTGCACCGCCGGCAGCCTCAACCAAAATAACGCCACTACCGGGGACCAGGTATTCACCAGAAGTGGTCGGCTCAATAAGAACACCACTGCCAGGTATTACCCGTTCAGTCATTAGCTGACCTCAACCTTTGGGCAAACGTAGACATCTGTGCTCGGTTTAGCTAGGCAGATATAAACAGTAGTCGGACCTTCTTTGCCTGTATTGGTGGTTGTCACCGCGCACTGCTGTTTATTCTCATTACTGAAGCCTCCAGTCCCTGTCCAGCTTTCCGAGGAAGATGCTTGATTGGCTGGGGTAGCTAAAATATCTGCCGCTCTATCATCCTCAAAATGAAAGGCTGCAGTTGTGTCATCCGGATACTCAACTTCAATCCAAATTTCATCATCTTGCAGATCGGTAGCTGAATCAAAAACAATATGAACGGTGAAGGTTGCAGCAGATGATGTGTCTGCTACTAGATCAGCCAACTTTATTCTCAAAGGCGCTCTAAACTCTACAGCATTTGCATTCGACTCCATCAACCAACTTTGTGCGCTGGATGCGGGAGCATAACCACCTGTTCTATAGATGCTGGTATCTACCGTCACTTCACCTTCATGCTCATGAAGATCAATGCGACTAACCGTATTGGCGCTATCTACATTCTGTGCATGGACCAAATCAGGTTGGAAGGTTTTTATAGGAGTATTAGAAAATACCGTTGTATCGGCATGCAGTCTGGCGTTTTCAATATAAACCGTGTTTATATTTTGACTAGTCGCACTCTCATCGTGCTTAATTAAATAATCTGCTGCTACGCCACTAAAATCACAGCCGCGCAGGTTCAATGAATTTGCATTGTTACCTATATTATCGAGATTAAAAATGGTGAATCCAGCAGGTAAAGTGGCATCGGTTATCGTAAAAGTACAACCTATGAAGGAGATATTTATACGATACATGCTTGTTGCACCAAACCACACAGTCCCAGCTACACTTGTGCAGGGTAGAGGAAAAGTACACTTTTTAAACAGTGTATTGGAGCTACCACCTAAAGCATATACAGAAGGGTAAGACTGCCCAGCAGGCCAATCAAAAATGCAATCATGGTATTTTATTGAATTATTAGCTGTGTTATTAGGATAAAAACGCACACCAATAGTCATGTGTATTCCATACACATACATCATGCTGGTGCTGTTCAGATATAAATGATAGCTCCCTGTTGTATAGAGTTGTGACGTGGTTGCTTGTTCGTATGCTTCTGTCGTCCAGTTGATAGATATGATTATGCAAGGAGATGCAATCGTACCGGGGAAAGACAGTGTTTTATGGGCAGCGTATGGTTCTGAGTTAGCGCTATCTACATTCAAAGTGTCGCCCGCAGACATCACCCCAATTGCACCAGCCCACGTTGATTTGGCTAGGGCTTTAGTGGAACCGTCATTGGAATCACTACCATTTACACTCGATAACCATTTAGTTGCCATCAGTCCTCCTCCAACTCTGGCACATAGCTATCGACATCGGCCTTAAGGGAGCGCCATTTATCAGCAAGGGTCCGAATACGGGCCACCTTGGCATCATTGATAGACAAGAGGTTTTTTAGCTGGGCATCAGTGACATTATCCAGCAGCTTCACTGCACGAAAAACAATGAGTGGGTTTCGATGGCGTAGACAGTACTTCAATACTTTCCTAACAATTGCTGCATATGAACTAAACCGAGGGGGGATTAAAACTCCTTGATCATCCCGCAAGGGGTTATTTCCATTTATGATCTCATTAATGTCATGATCCACCTCATTCTGCGCTAATCCGGCAAGCAACAGCCCCTCCTGCACCACCAAATCAGCATCAGCATCAAACCCAGCAGGCATAAAATTCTTACTTATCCTATGCGTGGTTGTCTCACCGACATCATCAAGCACAGTACACTGATATCGAATATGTCTGCGCCCGTCTTTCTGGACACGGTCAGATCTAATATGTGATGAGGTTATGGAGGCCATTAGTTAATTACCTCTATTAAGCGGCATCACGTATAGTTATGCTGATTGCGTCCAGAGTGAACGTGTTCGTATCAGTTACGCCCTGGGATGAACTAAGCGCACCAGTAGCCAGTAAGAGGCTTGATCCGTCAGTAAGCGCCCAATGAGTTGCTGTACCTGTCTCGGTCACCGTTCCATCAGTTATTGCTGGAACAACTACCCTACGGCCATCTACGACCCCAGCTTCAGGAGCTGGAGTGTTCAGCCCGGTCTTATTTCCCAAGCTATAAGTACCGTCCACCGTGGCTTGACTATAAGTTGTGGGCTCCTGGGAGCAGATGTCGATGCGCGTACCATTGGTATCTAAGTAATCTAGGCCACCGTCAAATGCCTCGTCATTAATGTATGCCATGCTGTTGTTCCTCTTATCTCAATGTTGAAGCTAATTGTTTGGCTCGGTCTGATCCGTTCTCATCAAACCAGCTTAGAATGCTAGCCCTCTGTTCATCGCGCTTCTGCTCTGACTCCACCATCATCTTGGACAGTGCCTCAATGTGTTTCATAGTGTCACTAGTCACCTTTTGCTCGACATCCATGATCTTGGTCTCAAGTTGAGTAGCTGATTCAAGGTCGGCTTTGTACTTATCCAGCTCGGCCTTGGTGGCATCGATCTCTATCTGTGCGCCCTCCTTGTATTCCTTTAAATCCATCTCCCTGGATCTCATCTCGATATCAACCTGGGTCTTCACCGTGTCATTCCGCGCCTGCATAACCTGGGACTGCTCGTTTACTGCCATGCGCTGTAAATCCATCTCACCCTTCATCTGCTCCATAATCAGCTTCAGTTCAGACTCACGCTCCTTGGACTGAGCTAGTGCCATCTTGATCTGGCCGTCAATCTGGTTCTTCTCCCGGGAGACCATGACCTTTTCCTGCTCCAGTTGTAATTTCTGCTGTTCCAACTGCATCTTGAACTGAGCCGCTTGCTGCTCTGGAGTAGGCCCCTTCTCTTGTGGTTGGTAGGTGGAAGGGTCTGCGAAATACTTGTCCACACTCTCTCCATGCGACTCTACTCGGTCTGTGATGGCTGCGTGGATATGCTGGGGTAGCACATACTCGTAACCCTCGGATATGGCGGTCTGCTGTAGCTGCATGATGTCGTTATTGGCCAACAACTTGCGCTCTCTGCTGTGGTGACCAAGACCAACCACTACCTTGCACTTGCGACCCTCTCTCCAGTGACCTGGTTCTACATCGATCCACTTATCGCCCACCTTGATTTGAAAAGACTCGTCTTGATTCTTATGCAATAACTCATGGATATCTTGAAACAATTCCTTGAGACCGATCTCGGCAATAATGCGAGCCATAAGCTCAATCCGCATCCTGGCCGCATCGTATGCTTGGGCAATCACGCCGGTATTGATGTTAGCCAAGGCGTTGGAGTCCAGCCCCATCACCTCATCACCAATACCTGTGCGCTGCTTCATCATGTCATCCAACACCTCAAGCAAACCAAAGCTCTCAGGCGGCACGGATGGGTGAGTGATAGACATCATATGCTCACCAGGATTACCATTGCCCTTGGTGCGTACTACGCCGCCAGGCCGGGAGGTCAGTAGATCGTCCAGGTTCACACTTTCATTAACGCCCATACGGACGTTATTTGCTAAGTACATATTGTCCAGAATGCCGCGCATCAGCACGGTCCGGATCTCTTGAATATCAGATACTAGGTCGGCAAGGGACATGCCATAGAATTTGTGGGTAAGCAACACAGGAGATGCTGCTACAAAGGGAACACGGTCTACTTCATCGATGTCCAGTAATTTGGAGCCGGTGCCTACTGAGGCTAATGTAACCTTCAGCAGTTCGGCGATGCCGTCATCATCACGGTCTATCCGGATGTAGCACTCGGTAACCCAAACAGTCCGCATGGATGGGTTCTCGCCGCTAAACCCGTCCTGCTCATCCGAGAGATGCCGGCGAGCCAGCCGCTCCTCGCTCTCGGTGTCCCCATCTGCAGGCAGTGCCTCAACTAGCTTGCGGTCATACCCTGCTTCGATCAGGTCAGATACCGTCTTCTGGACCTTGTGGAAAGTAAACCCTGCGTCCTTGGGATTTGGTGAACTAGCATCCCTGGAAATACCGAATTCTTCTGGTGGAATTACATCACACTGGATGCTGCCTTTCTTACGCTGAACCTTAAGCGTGATGTCCCATCCATCTTCTGTCTGCTCTCCATCGATCAACTCATACGTGAGCGAGTCATCAAGTAACAGCTTTTCCAGTTCCATCTCGTCCAGTCCCTTGTACTCCTCGCGCTCCCATACCGGATCTTCCCACCATGATTTGATGATTCCAGTCTTGGATATCAGAGCGTCCTTGATAAACGAATACAGAACCAGAAATCCCTCGTTGTCATCATAGAACACACTGCGAACTGCATCAGTCTCTAGTTTGCACTGCTCCTCATCGTCCTTACCGGATGGTTTGAACTCAACCGCATTATCAGCCTCAACAAATATCCGCATCAGACTCGGCAATACTGACTCTACTGTGTCCAGTACATCCCTAGTAGCAACATTGGACCGATTCTTGACTTCCTTCACATGGTCACTCATATCGCCCAGGTAGTAGTCCATCGCTTTGGACCGCTCGGTTACTAGATCGCCCTCAGATGTGGCATGATCCAGCTCGGACTCACAGATGGAGACTACTTCGTCGTCAGATAGTCTTGGCATTTTTAGCTGGCCTTCCTCGTTTGGGTTTCTGTTCCAACTTATCAATCCGCTGCTGTAACTCATGAATCAGTTGAATCAAGCGGGTAATCTCGCCTATCTGCTTGGTGCTTTCTTCATCCAGGCGGTTAAGCATTCTAATTTGTCCGATTTTCATACTATTCCCAGTTCAGGGTAATCCAGTGGTTCCCAGTTATTCCTGGTCGGAACGTACCCCTGAGCAAACTGCATAAAGGCATCAGCGCCATTTGATGCCCAATCATGGTGTGGAGTCTGTTGGAACACATCGTCTTCTTCTTTGTACTTGTAACGGTAGTTGCACAGCGCCTCATAACCTTTTTCAACGCGCTTACCCCTCTCATCGTCGCCTTTATGAAACCAGCACTTGGGAAATACATCTCTGGCCGCTTCGATAGCTGCGTTCTTGTGTGGAGTCCGATCCACTATAACTGTCGGTCTTACTCCGCCATCTTCAAACTGTTCCTTAATGTTCCGTTTCATCCCTAAGCGATCATGATCAGCGTCATGTGGCAGATGGTGGTTCCCGTATAGATAATCTCTAGCGCGTATGAAGCGCACATAATGCTCGACCTCTTCAAGTCGCCCTTGGAAGTAGTCAATGAAGTGATACTCACCACCACCAACATCCTGCATAAACCAGATAGCGGTGTGGTCGTTTTTGCCGATATCGAAAAACGTATGAACCTCGCAGTTTTTCTCTATCTGGATGAATTTGTGCCTGCTGTCTTTGTGGACTTGGGTGATCTGGCTACCAAAGATTGCACCAGTTGCCAGTTGCTTCAGTTCACCTAACCAGATATGCCGATACTTTTCATAATCGGTCTTTTTCATATTCTCCATCTGTCGCTGCAGGACATCGGGGAAATATGGGTTTTCATCGTAGTTGATTTTACGCACCCAGGAATCAGGTGGTGGCTCATTCACTACAAACATCTGGTGGATGTGGTCAAACTTAAATCTGGTGTTGTACGTCACCCAGACTTCAGATCCTTCTTGCCGGATAGTTGGGTCAATGATATCCCAACTGGATTCTGTGAGACTATGCGCCTCCTCAATCCAACAGATATCTATTGCCTCAGTGGATTTAATCTCTTCTGTGTTGTGCTTGACACCCAAGAAGATAAACTCAGTTCCATTAATTCCCAGGATCTTGTCATTGGTAACCGAATAGAATTTATTAAGCCCCATCGCATCTATCTGGAGGCTCAGGAGCTTATGTACCGACTGCTTAATGCTCTTTTGGAGTTCACGAGTACAAAGTACCCGCATAGGCCGCTCAAGACCTCTGATTAGTAATTTGCGTGCTGCCGTCCATGATTTTGCAGATCCACGACCACCCCACATGACTTTATAGCGATGCGGGTTATCCAGATCCTTGAATGCTTTCGGGAACCGGATGTTAATTTCATTCATGGATTATTTTGAATAGCCCACCAAGGTCGCCAGTGTGTTCCTGTTCGATCTTATCCTTCCATCCCATGTTTTTAAGCGCGAAGATCGCACCAGACGCATGATTGGTGGTCAGAGCGATCCTTTCATACTCTGACTCCATCATGAGTTTGGTCAGAGCAATCAGTTCCTTGAATTCTTCTCGCTTGCTGTAATCGTAGAAGTTCTGCCTGGAGGTGAAACCTAGTGCCAGTATCAAGCCGGTATACGTCGGCTGCTCCTTCTCCCTTTCGCATTTATCAAAATATGCATACAGCCGCTTATCGTACTCTTCAGGGCTGGCTACTAAGCGTTGTCTAGGCATAAGATTCAGGCAATAAAAAACCCGCGCTCCTTGTGGAGAACAGGTTTTGTTTGGTTAGGGTCAAGAACCCGTGTACTAATTAACCCCGAATATAGCCTACTTTTTGTCGGATTTCTATTTTTTATGCCTTCACTCCTCCAATATCCCAATACCTACCAACCTGGCACCCACATCATTCCTGGCCTGCATGACAAATCCATAGATTATCTCCCGCATCTCGCAAACAGACTCATACCACTGCTCGTAAAACTGCTGCCGAGGTATATCTATCTCTTTCGCCATCCGGGTAATACTGATCCCCTTGTTCCTTTGCGCTGTGAATCGACAATCACCCAGAACCAAGATAGCAATGTCATAGGCTGTCTGGAGTGTCTTGGCTTTCGCTGCACAGCCGCCGCCTGGGTTCTTCCAAGTATGCGCGGCAAGATACTTGGCCAGTGGCTTTATCTGGCGGTTTATGCCGTAGATGTAACGATAGGTGGGACCGGCTGGATTAGGGGCTTTAGATAATTCCACTGTGATTGTCATAGCCAAGTCGTACAGGGTTCTCGGATCTGTCAGTGAAAGGCAGCTCTGCTGGATCTGGTCATGGGACAGGATCTCGGTTGCATTCCTGATATCCGGATTATCGAAATACCTGTCTGCCCAGGATACAGCATCGTCTGTAGACTTGATGTCATCGCGCCACCAAGCCGGTAAAGTAATCACAGTGTCATCAATTACAGCCATCCCTTATTCCCAGCCTACGCTTGCAATTTTCACATCTACACCCATTGTCCGGCATCCTCCATAAACCAATTATGGTGCTGCTTTGTTTAATCTCACCACCAAGTATCAGTTTCACTATTTCAGCCCAAGATACCTGTATGGAATCATTGTAAAACGCACTTTTCATCTGCTTCATTTGAGCTTCATCAACTGCACCCTAGCCTTGATCAATTCACTCTTCTTTGTCTTGATAGTTTCATAGGCCCGTTTAATATCATCTTTCTGCTTGTTTGCTCCTGATTCCAGCTTACGCAACAGCAGTTTTACATCGCCTTCCAAACCAATGATTTTCTGATTCAATAACCCGCGTTCTGTTAACTGTATATTCGGGTTCATGCTGTACCCTGAAGGCAGCGAGGCCAGAATGATTTTCTCAGCTACCCTGTCGGCGCAGATGTATTGATCATATGCGTGCATTGTTCTTCTCCTGTCGCGCTAAACACTCATGCTATGAGTCATGATGGTTAACCCAGAGATCATAGTGAAAATCAGCCTTTTCCTGCTCAAATTCAAATGATGTCATAGGGGTGCCACGCATCTGCATTAGTTTAATCAAAATGTGTTCGTTGGCTGTTTCTGCCTTCCCTGTTCCGTTGTCCATTACCGAGCGGACAATATCAATAATTTCTTCATCATTACTGCGATCAATGTGATTCAAGCTCATAACAAATCTCCTACTGTTATCAGTACTCAGTGGTCAAGGGTGCTGGCTTTCTTATTCACGGGGTATCAACTCG
>Ga0209345_10001544_pt1 | contig 27207 bp, 19 predicted proteins | sample Cruoilmetagenom7_FD_187294 | JGI IMG/M metagenome (GOLD analysis project Ga0209345, IMG submission 187294) | Oil polluted marine microbial communities from Coal Oil Point, Santa Barbara, California, USA - Sample 7 (SPAdes) (version 2) | ecosystem: Environmental > Aquatic > Marine > Oil seeps ...
CCTTCACCGACATGTTCAATGCGATCGCCGAGATCTGCGACCTCTACTCACCCGAAGAATGCTGGAATTACTTCACGGCCGCTGGATATGTCTCGGGTTAATGGCGGGATGCTTTAAGACTTTGGCTAAAGACTTTGAAAGAAGGCTACGATCTGTTCACCAACCCGTTTGGGGTCGAACTCCGAAAGGTCCGCGTTGTCAGATTCATTGCGGCCCTGCTCGGCTTCTTGAAGAGCATCCACACTTAGCGGTCCATCATAAAGCGCAACCCAATCGCGTCCCACCTGTTTTGCAAGCGCGTTGGAAAACGGTGTTCTGGGAGTCAAGACCTGTCGCCCGACGCTCATTGCATGAACAAGTGACCCAGAATGCAGATACTTCCTGAATGGAGCGACTATTGTATCACAACACAGGATAGCCATCTCGTATTCGACTTCTGACATATCTCCGAATTCCAGTCGGATGCGGGGGTCCGCCACCGCTTTGTCTTCTAAAATATCCTCGAACTCAGACGATGAGGCCCGCCCGGCGATCAAAAGCCGCCAACTCGGATTTTCACTGCGCAAGAATACGTTAATCAGATCGTCGACCCCCTTGTAGGGCCGAATCTGTCCGCAGTAACCAAATACGTAATGCTCCGTTTCCCAACCGCGGGCACTTCGCGCAGCACCCGCGTTGTGCGTTCCTTGGCACAGCCGTGGATATGCCGGATGCCAAGCCCATGCGACAGGTTTGTGTTTGAGTGCCCCTAAATGCTCCCGAACAACCGGAACCGTCCCAGGCGACAATGTCAGAGCAGCATCAATGTTCCGGGCTAAAGCACGAATGTAGAATGGCCAGATCACGTTCTTGAACTTCCGAGGTTCATGAGGTTGCAGATTATGCACCAGCCAGACGACCTTGGTTTTTGGCCGAATCTGCTTGAGGCGATTGATTAGCGTCAGCATTCTGGCCAAAATATCCCAACGATCACGGGCCTCCCAGAACAGTTTTTCAGCCCAGTGCAAGATCAAAACATCCAGTCCACTGGTGGGTATGTCATTGACGGTTTCAATGCTTATTATCTCGCAATCCGCATCTCTCAACCCGCCTAGAAAAAGCTCCATAAATTTGTTGTTGTGGTCTCCGAACCCAGGCCAGCTTCCGATACGCAATCCCAAATCTCAAGCTCCTGTATCAAGCGCACTCGTACCGCTCTGTGGTACTCAGACTTGTCGTTTAAAAATCCGCATAACCTGCAATATAGTGTTTCGATCAAGCATCCAGATCGCTGTGAGATAAGATGCTGCCCCCAATAAAATCAGGAACAATAGGTAAACTCCACCCGGCCAGTCAGAAAATTCCGGCACAAGAATGAGGACAGCAGACATAAGAGCCACCCCGAGAGTTGGCGCCATGAGAGCCGCTATAAGGTCTTTTGGCTGCAGTTCGATCTCCCTTTTCAGAACCCAGTACCAAACTCCACTCATTATGACTTGCCTGGCGAGAAGCCCCAACCCCACACCCACAAGCCCGAAAGAGGCCCCAACCGCAACGCAAAGGATCTGCACAATGGAGCCGATAGTTGCAATCTGTAGCGCCGTTTTCGCCCGACCAACCGCAATAAGCAAAGGTTGATTGAAATAGAGCGGTGCACTGACGGCGGCAGCAACCGCCAAAATTGATAAAAGGTTGGATAGATCAATCCATTGTGGGCCCAAAATCACATCGGCTATCTGTTTTGAAAGCAACGCGAGGCCTACAAAAAGCGGGGTCGTCACGATCAAACAGACACGAAGAGCTATCAGATATGCGTTGCGAACACGGGGCAAATCATCCTGGATTTCTGAGAATGCTGGCAAGGCCACAGAGTTGATGCTTTGCGTCAGGATGGTCTGCAGCGCCTTGACGATGCGTTGGCTGACATACAGTAACCCCAGATCAGCAATGCTGATAAAAAATCCGACGATAACCCTATCCGCGCTGTCACCGATATAACGGACAACCCCGATTCCAGTTATCTGGAGCCCTGTAGGCAGCAGTTCTTTTAGTTCTTGTAAAGGCAACGCAAATGCCGGGCGCCATGGCAAAGAGCGCCACAAAAGAATGGTGGAGATACTAGCGGTCACCAGATTCAAAATTACCAGGCTCCAGACCCCAGCCCCAAATATTGCGGCTATGATTGCGGCAAACCCGCCACACACGCCTGCAATCAGTGATCTCAGTGCTAAAGCCCGAAAATCAAAACTGCGCTGTAACAGAGCCGCGTGGACCGACCCCATGAATGTCAGGACCAATCCCAGCGACAATAATCGCAAAACAGGTGCCACACGCGGCTCATCTGACCATTCAGCAAAGAAGCCGGCCAACGCTATCAGAAGCCCCGCAAGTAAAGTCGCAAAGCCCAACATCGCCCAGAAACATGCAGTCTTGTGCCGGTCTGTGATATCGCGCTCGCGGATCAATGCGGTTCCCAGACCAAACTGCCCGATAACTTGCGCAAACATCACAAATGAATTCGCCAGTGCGACGATCCCAAAATCCCTTTCATCGAGAAAGAGGCGGGCTAGCACCAAGAATACCAGAAATCCGATCCCTTCCCGAGCGACATTATGCAACGAGGCCCAAAGACCTGCCCTTACCACGCGTTTGCCACGTGACGATTGTTGCGTCATTGTTGGGCCTCGCGTGCCGAGCTCGGGCAGCCTTCAGTGTCTAACATCGACGCTATCAGATTGAAGTGGTTCAACTGAAACCAATGCGGCGCCCTCGGGCAGACTCAGAAAGATATCGGGGAAGGTTTGTGAAAATCGGGACGGATCGTCCATTCCAGTGAATAAGTATCGATTCTGCAGATTGCTAGCGTCCGTCGGCATTCGAACTTTCGACAGAAACGACTTTCCAAAACCGTTGGCATGTCCCGGCATGCCTTTGGGACGCAGAATGTGTAACTGCCCTTTGTCATGCAGGTTTTCATAGAGCACCGAACGCCAGTACCTCGGCAAAAGCCGGTCACGCCCGTAGTGTTTTTCGATCCAACTCCTCAAAAAAGCTGGGCTTCGGTTGTAAACGGCGCGAATGATCCGCGAAACCTCATTCGCACCTTGCACCAGCACCCAAAGATCCAGATCACTATCGTTGTCATAGTCGAGGGGTACAATCCGCACCTCCAGAAGATTGTCCGCCCAAGACAAATCAATAAGATCCGTGGCCTCAAAATGATCACCGTCATGCAGAAAAATCCCCTGTGGTACAGCCAGAACATCCCGAAATCCGTCCCCATCGAAATCCGCGATTGCGCCATCAGCACTTGCCAAGGGTAACCCCAGGGCCTGAATATCGCGCAGTAAGGGTGCCTCTCTTGAAATCGGAAATAGCAGATTGCCCCGCGGCGAAAAGATAAACGCGTCCCAAACACCTTTGGTGGCCAAGTCGTTCAGGATTACTTTCTCCGTCCCAGTCACGGGCGCCTCCAAGCGCCAGAGCGGCTCGAAGCCTGCATCGCCTTGCTCAAACAGGGCGACCTCCCCCTCGGTAACCCAAAGTAGCGCTGACGGAGTTTTTTCTTGGACCCGCGGTACGAACCGAAAGACCCCGACACCCGGGAAATCCAATCCAAATGAGGCTGCGTCCTCGACAAAACTACCGTCTGGTTGCTGAACATAGAGCCGGTTTCTTGCCGTAGTATTGTCGGCTTCGAATGCATTACGCCCGCAAACCTGATAGAGATCAAGCCGCCCATCTCCGCTTACGTCATACCAACCAGCCTGACGCCCTGGACATCCGCCTTTCTCAATTCCGTATGACCCGATAGTATCTTGAAAACCGCTTTCGGTCCATTCGAACAGCTCATCTCGAGCGTCCGGATGGACGTCTGGCAACCGACCGCGTGCCCCCCCTCGGCTGACAAAGAGCACTTGCCTAGTTTTGCCGGGCAGTTCGGCCATAGCTAGGCTGTGCCGATCACGCGAATGATATGTGAATTCATGCGACGTTGGTTCAATCGCTCCTGCACCTAGCTGCACGTTCGACAGCTCCGTCTCTGGATCTAATGTGATAATTACTGGAAACCCGTCGCTGGGTGATGGAACCGGCAGCATCTCTACCCGCCCGCCTTCTGGCACCTCAAAAACCAGTCGATGGCAATTGGGTATTGTATCACACTGCGTTTCTGACACCGACGCCCCGTCAAAGACCTCGTATTCGGTCCTCCATGGGATATCGAAGTACCCTTTGACACTGTCTCCGTGCATCAGCCGGTCTGCTTCGACAACGAAATGTGCTTCTCGCATATAAATTCGGATTGGTCGCAGTGTCGAAATTGGACCAAGACCAGCCTCAAAACCGGGTAGATTGGGATCCTGATAGAGACCGGACACATCAATATCATTCCCAGTATCGGAGTCTATCTGCCTGTCGCTTCCGAACTTCACCCACTGTGCGGAGCTGTGATTCACGGTCCAACGGTCAATTCGACCATCACCGTTCAAATCGGCAATACCCGCATCGAAAACATTGTACATTCCAAAATCTTCTGTAACTGCGAAAGCTTCTGAACCTGGTAGACTCCGTCTGGGATCGTACAGCACAGCCGCCACCAGAGCGATCAGACAGGTGAGCAGCAGCAATATTACGGAACGTCTGCGTATCATGGGAATTTCCCCTTCTGATCTGTCACCGCACTATTTCGGTTTTCATACGCTGTGCCAACACGCAGAAGAGCCTTGTCGATCCAGGCAAGGTCCTTACCCGCTAGTATCGTGGCCTCATTTCGTCCCTGCACCCGATTGTTCAAAATGCTGGGGTCAATGTCTACACCGCAATACTGCGCGATTGCGTTCAGGTCTGTAGCCCCTTGTGTCAGTGCCTCATAGGAAACAATCAGGCCGCCAGTCTGTCTGGCGATTTCAGGAAACTGATTCAGAACGCGCTGCCGGTGTTGCGCGAACGCAAATGGTGTAAATGTCGGGTGATGCGGCCACGAAGCATACCAACTCATGGCTGGCGAAAAGTGCTGATAAGATCTAAACGCATCTTGAACATCACGGTAGATCATTAAAAACTTTGCATTGGGGAACAGCCAATGCAGAAAGATTGCTTCTTCAAGACCAAATCGGACTTCTTTCAATCCCCACCGATCTGCCCCAATTTCATTGGTAGGGTCCGAAAACATTCGGCATAGCATCGTTCTCATAGCATCTCTGAAATCCGGCAGGGAGGGGTAGAGATTTGCAATCCAGCTGGCCGTGAGATTGTCGCGATCATGCCCGGAAACAAAATACTCCTCTGGTGGCCAGTCTCGCGTCACGGGTCGTGGCAGACGCGCTAAGGTTTGGATAATTCCGCACAAATCATAGGGCTCGCCCCAAATCAGCGTCGATCGGTCCGAGCAGATCAAGCGTTGCAGCAGAGTCGAACCTGACCGCCACCCAGCAGAAAAAATGAAGATCGGATTGTCGTCTGACGCAACCGGAGGTGCCCGCTCGACGAGCGCTGCAAGACCGCAAAGTGGCGTCTTGATCTGAGCACGTGTTCGAATCCTCGTCTGTCTGGCGGCACGGGTCCCAATGAGACTTTTCATAATAGTCTTCACATACGGCATTTAGGAGGGATCCGAATAATTTAACGCCAAGTGTGCCTGACTTTGCGCACCCCGCGTTGAAAAGCACTGCGCAATGCTATCCAATAAATGTCTGCGTGAAAATCCTATGTTCATCCAAATATAAAGGTATCATCAACATAGGTTAGCTGAAGATAGTTTTCGACCTGCTCGCGCTCTAACTCATCAAGCGCTCGATCATAGATCAGGACAGCAGCGATTTCGATTTGGGTTTCACCCTTGCCCCTGATCTCCTCACCCAACACAAGACGTTGCAGGTCGGTGTTGAACGTATGGCTGCCACTGTCGATCAGCCCACCATTCAGATAGTGGTTGAACACGTCATCATCCAGCACCACCGACTGCACAAGCCAGCCAGGGTTTACCGCATTAATGCCTGAATCGAAGTCGTTTGATCCGCCATATCCCTGCACCGAAAGGGTTTCGTTATTCCAGCTGGAAACCAGACCAAAGGTTTCGTTCTGCGCCCCGTCACCATAGGCAACACCTGCGGAAAGCCCTTCGTGATCCAGATAATCAACCACAAAGAATATCGTCCGGTCCGCGTTGCCGGAAGACAGGCCGCTCAGCGTGTTGGTAGCGTTGACCCTTTCCAGCAGATCACCAGCCCCGTCAAAGGCAATCGCCGACTGACCTGTCGGCGTTGCATTGGCAACCAGTGTCGGATCGCCCTGTGCTAGAAGATCGTTGCCCCGACCTGACCCGTCCAGCCAACCGCTTACCGTATTGCCGGCCCCAAGACTGACATTCTCGCCCGATTCATAGGCCGCAACCAACCCAGCTGTCACCGGCACGCCCTGCGGGCCTCCCACCGTTACCGTGACCGTGGCACTGTCGCCGCCGGTTACCTGATAGGTGAACCTGTCCAAGCCGCTAAACCCAGAATTCGGGGTGTAGCTGAAGCTGCCATCGGTGTTGAACGCCAGCGTTCCATCAGACACATCGCTCAGCAAGCTGGCCGTGAACGGATCGCCTTCGGCATCCGTATCGTTGGACAACACACCGGTCGCAGCAGTCACGACAAGCGCCGTATCGACTGCCGTCCCATAGGCGTCATCCACCGCATCCGCCAGATCGTCGACAGGTGTTCCAGTCAGGTTGACAGTCGCTTGATCAACGCCGCCCTTCCCGTCGCTCAACTGGTAGATAAAGCTGTCCACATCGTTGTAATTCGCATCTGCTGTGTAGCTGAACGTCCCGTCCGCGTTCAGCACAAGCGTACCATTACTGACATCGCTGAGCAGCGACACGCTCAAAGTGTCGCCATTGGCATCGTTGTCCACTCCGTTGCCATTGTCGGCCAAAACATTCCCGACAATAGCCGTGTCTTCGACAAAGGTCACCGCATCATCGGCAGCAACCGGCGCAATATTGTTAGGATCGGTGATATATTTCGTCTGCAGGAAGTCTTCAACCTGCACGCGTTCACTCTCGTTCAGCGCCCGATCATAGATCAGTACGGCAGCAATGTTCATTTCGCCTTCGGCAGCCCCCTTGATATGGGCCCCCAGAACCAGCTTGGTCAGCGTGGTGTTGAATGTGTGCGCGTCGGTATCGATCAGGTTCCCGTCGAGATACTGCGACAGAACATCGTCATTAAGCACCACCGATTGCACCGCCCAACCCGGTGAGATGCCATCCGCTCCACTGTCAAAATCGTTTTGACCACCCCAGCCCTGAACCCCGTAATTGCCCGTAGAACCGTCAGCCACCAGACCAAAGGTCTGATTGGTCGTGCTCGTGCCATAGGTCACACCAGATGACCGCCCGTTCGTGTCCAGATAATCAACCACAAAGAATATCGTCCGGTCCGCGTTGCCGGTGGGGAGGTTGAAAATCGTGTCGGTAGAATTGACCCGCTCCAGAAGGTCGTCTGCGCCATCAAAAGCAAGCGCGGCCTGACCCGTTGGCGTTGCGTTGGCTACTAGCTGCGGGTCACCCTGAGCAAACAGGTTGTTGCCGCTACCCGAGCCGTCCAGCCAAGCCGAAACCGTATTGCCCGCTGCTAGGCCAATCTTGATGTCCGACTGCAACAGCAGCACCAAACCGCCCGTTACAGGAACCTGATCTGAAATTCCAACCTGTATCTCTATATTTGACGAAAAGGTGGTATCAGTCCCGTCCGTCACCTCGAGAAAGGCTTCAAACGAGCCTTCGGTGGCATAAGTATGGCTGGCCGTGACTTCTCCGGTCGGCCCAACCACCCCAGTGGCGCTATTGCCGTCCCCGAAGTGCCAGACGTAGTTCATCGCATCATTATCGGGGTCATTTGCGGTAGCTGTAAAAGTGATCTCAGTTGTACCGGCACCTCCAATGGCCACATCCGATTGTTCGTCGGTGATAACAGGAGCGAAGTTGACATCCCCTGCTTCGATCTGGAAAGCCGACGAAAGCACGGTATGGCCTGGGTCCGATACCGACAGCGATACGTTATAGCGGCCATCAATCGTATAGGTGTGCTGGACCGAAATTATACCATCGACGGCAACCACGTCATTGACGATTGTCCCATCCCCAAAGTTCAGCCTATAGGTCATCGCATCACCTTCGGCGTCATTGATAGATGCCGTAAAGGTGACTACCAGCGGCAGGTCACCTGTGAGCGGTGTGAGGCTGGTCGCGACAATCTCCGGCGCAGCGTTGCTGTCAAAAGTAATTCGGCGCACCTCACCAGAAGCTATCATCACATAATACAGTGCGCCGTCTTCTCCTACAGTCAGCGAGACAATCTCATTCGTGGTGCCCGGAAGCTGAGCTGATGGTTTAAAATCAAAGTTCCCTAGAACCTGCGTGCCGGTATCATCCAAGACCAAGTACTTGATGAAATCATTGGTGTAATCGCCGTAGAAGTAAACTCCGTCCCACTCCTCCGGAAACATGTCGCCGCGATAGACTTCACCGCCTGTAATCGAGGTCGACTGCCCCTGATGGTCGATTGAGAAGATCGGCGCAGAATAAAAATCACCGGCGGCCGCATCAGCAAGGTCGTTATCCGGCAGTGGATAGTCGTTTGGATCTTCCGGGCTCGCCCCACCATTCACATAGGTGTTGGGCGTGCCTTCGTAGAAGGGCCAGCCATAAAACGCACCAGCCTGATTCAGCGAGCTGGTATGAATATCGTCATGAGCGATCAGCTGCTGATTGCCACCGACCTCACCGATGTAGAATTGGCCATATTCCGCATCCCACCGCGCGCGAAAGGGATTTCGCAGGCCGTAGGCCCAAGCATAATCGTTAAAGCCGTCGTTGGGATCCACCCAAGGGTTAGCCGCCCAGCCATCCGACCCATCCGGCACCGTGCCGTCCGAATTGACCCGAATGATCTTGCCCGAGGACGACGCCGGATCAAGCATGATATCATTCCCGCCCGCGGCACCTTCGCCCGGGGTTGTAGACTGGAACTTGTCAGAGGTGGTCAGCCAAAGCTTGTCATCGGGGCCAAAATCCAAACCCCCGCCATAATGGCAACAGGCCAAATATCCATCGGTGTCTTCCCAAACGGTAAATTCGCTGTTCAAAGCCCCCGTCGAGGTAAGCCCCCCTGAATTTTCCTGATGTTCGAACCGCGCTATGCGGGCATTTTCCGGATTATTCGGTGTATAGTAGAGATAGAAATAGCCGTTATTCTCGAAATCGGGGTCAAGCGTGATGTCCAGCAGGCCCCGCTCCTGGCCAGAATCGATATTGTTGATGGTCATATAGATGCTGTTTGACCCGGTTTCCGGGTCAACAATCCGAATCTCCCCGTCCTTGGACAGCAAAAGCATCCGGTTGTCGGGCAGGAAGGTCATCGAGATTGGCAGGAAAAAAGGCGACCCCCCTGTCATATCTCCACGGGAAACAACGGCTTCGTCACGGAACCCATCCAGTGACAAAGGCAGCGTTCCGATATCCAAGCTGGCCGTCGCCACGTCGGACACCGCTCCGTTCGCATCAGTTAACTGGTAGGTGAAGCTGTCCGAACTACCGCTGCTTCCGTTATGGGTGTATGTGACGCGCCCGGTCACCGGATCAATGCTGTCGATCGTCCCATGATCCGGACCATCTAAGATGGTGATCGCCGAACCGTCCAAGACAGCATCATCATAGTCATTGCCGAGAATATCCAGCTCGGTCGTGACTCCTATCCCCGCATCCAGGATCTCGCCAACTGCGATCGGTGTGTCGTTGATGCCGTCGTCTGTCAGGTATTTGTTAGCCAGATAGGTTTCGACATCTGCCCGCTCCACTGCGTTCAGCGCCCGGTCATAGATCAGCACGGCAGCAATGTTCATTTCGCCTTCGGCAAGCCCCCCGATATGGGCTCCCAGCACCAGTTGGGTCAACGTGGTGTTAAACGTATGCGTATCAGTATCGATCAGGTCCCCGTCGAGATACTGCGACAGAACATCGTCACTAAGCACCACCGACTGCACCGCCCAACCCGGTGAGATGCCATTCGTTCCACTGTCAAAATCGTTTTGACCGCCCCAGCCCTGAACCCCGTAGTTGCCCGTAGTACCGCCCGCCACCAGACCAAACGTCTGATTGGTCGTGCTGGTGCCATAGGTCACACCAGATGACCGCCCGTTTGTGCCCAGATAATCGACCACAAAGAACACCGTCCGGTCTGCACTACCAGTGGGCAGAGCACTCAGTCCGAGAACTGCCCTAAGCGTGTCTTCCTCCCCGTCAAAAGCTATAGCTGGAAGGCCAGCTGGCGTTAGCCCTGATACGAGGGTAGGATCTCCCGATGCATTTAGGACGATATTGGACGCGGAAGCATCCTCCCATCGCGTAACTGTCCCACTCTGCGTGGTTAATCCCGACGCTGTTTCCAGATGCAGAACAAGTCCATTCAATACCGACAAAGGCATGGAAACCTCCTAGAATTATTACGGCCCCAAGAGGTCTTAGGGCAAAACGGTTAGATCTTCTCACCAAACAACTACTGACCTGCGGCGCTTGGCCTTTTCGGTTCAGAACCGCGCCTGCTGACAGGCGTTTCTGAAAAGTAACCAAAGGTCGTAACTAATTGCCTCTACACACATTCATAAGCGAGTAGGCATTCGACATCCAATGCAGGACAATCCATTCCAATGAAAACACCGAATGAGCGGCACATACTTGCATCTACGTCCCAGTTAACAGTGAACTCCCCTGGACTGCCTAAAACAAGACATAATTTGGCCAGAATCGAAAAATACGCGGCGCATTTTATGAAGACATTGAAATTCAGCCTTTTTCGGCAAATTGGCTTCGGACCAGCAAAACCTCCTCACCAGCGATTGTCGTCAGGTCGTGAACAAAGTCGCTTGAACGGGGAAATAGTTCCTGAACAATCTTGGTTGATTCGTGATAGGCAATCGCTGGAAAGAGCGCCCGCCTTTAAAATTTCCCACTCCCGCGGTGAAAACAAAAAATGAGTATTTGACACATAAAGGGCAAGCGTCATGAAAAGAGTCGGCATTTCTCGTTCTGCTGTGGTGGCTCCTTGAACCGTGCGTCATTGAGCAACTCCCCATCCGGAGGACAGGATCAGGCAAGCCCACAAATGCTAGAGCCAAGGCTATAAATTAATTCTGCCCCCAAAAAATTTGGAACCCGCTTGATGTCATGTATGCTAGGAAACCGGCAATACGAATTGCCATTCCCTGCGATGAAGGCGCACGGCTCTCTTTTTGACCCTCTTTTGCGGAGAATTCGCGTGACCACGGCTGGCTCGCAGGAACAGACAGGACCTCGTCGTGTACTAGCGACACGGGCGGCCGCGTCTCCACTTTTGACAATTTTCCTGATAACGATCCTACTGCCTATCTCTATGGAGGTTGCGGGGCTGAGGCTGTCGCCAAATCGGTTATATCTCCTTGTCTTTTCGGTGCCGTTCGCAATCAAAGTTATACAAGGTGCAGCCGGACGTTTCACGTTTGTCGATCTCACGTTCATCCTGTTCGGCCTCTGGATCATGCTAGCCCTTGTGGTCTCGCATGGAACTGAGCGTATTCCTTTTGCCGGGATTAACGTGGTCGAAATGGTCGGAGGGTATTTTGTCGGGAGGATTTTGGTGCGAAATTTACAGGATTACAATGCCATGATCCGGTTCATCCTGATCGCCATGGCTTACCTACTTCCCGTTGCCTTGATTGAGGCCACGACCGGCAAAATGATCCTTCCTGATCTGTTTCGCATCGTCTTCGACGCCCCCTACAGAGGTGACAGCGCCTATGGCAGGATGGGACTGGAACGGGTCTATTCCGTCTTTGATCACCCAATCCTGTTCGGGCTGTTTTGCTCTACTGCGCTGGCGAATGTTTTTTATCTGTTTGCAGCCCGACCAACACTGGCCTTGTTCGCCGCTACATTCACTTTGGGTATGTCGTTCCTGTCGCTCTCGTCCGCCCCGTTGCTGGCGTGCGCCATGCAAATCGGATTGCTGGTCTGGAACCGTATCATGGGAGGGCGTTGGACCCTTTTCCTGATATTGAGCGTCATTCTGTATGTTGCACTCGACCTAGCTTCGAACCGAACGCCAATCACCATCATTATCGAAACGATGACTTTCAATTCCGGAACAGGATGGACGCGCATTGCGACCAATCAGTTCGGCTGGGCCTCTGTCTGGACCTACCCTATATTTGGCCTTGGTTTCAATGACTGGGCCCGGCCGGATTGGTTGACATCTTCAGTTGATAATTTCTGGTTAGTTACAGCCATGCGCTACGGTTTTGTCGGGTTCATTTTGATCGTTACCTCATTCTTCTTTCACATGCTGATGCTGTGTCGAGCACAAATATCCGGCAACGACGTGACGCGCTGCCGAACGGCTTACGGTATAACTCTGGCTGCTATATGCTTCACGTTGATCACCGTGCACGTCTGGGACACGATGGCGACCTTTGTGATGTTCTTTGTCGGCGCCGGGGCTTGGATGTACACCTCGGACAGCAACAAGACCGAGATGCAAACTGAACCCCCTCCAGAGTCCGGGAACAGACCTCGCTATACACGATTCGACCGGAACACACCCCGTAGTTCAATACGGGTTAAGCAAGAAAGTTCATTAAAATGACGGCTGCGAGTCCACTCGTGTCAGTTATAATACCCTGCTTCAACCGTGAAACAACAGTCCATGAGGCTGTCCTAAGCGTCCTGACTCAGGATTATGATCCAATTGAACTGATCGCTGTCGATGACAATTCGACCGACGGCACGATTGCCGTTCTCGAAAGTATCGACGACCCGCGATTGCGGATTCTACACAATTCCGGAGACCGGGGCCCCAGCCAGGCACGGAACCACGGCATAAGATCCTCGACAGCACCTTGGATCGCATTTCAGGACAGCGACGATATCTGGCTACCCGGTAAGCTGAAACGCCAGATGGACTACCTACAGGACAGTGATTTCGTCGCGGCCTATTGTGGCATGCTTATAAAGAAAGACACCCATCCTGAAACCCCGGTAAAATACCGGCGCCCGGCCCCCGAAACGTCTCCGCTAGAAGGTGACATACTACCCAGCCTGGCGCTCGAGAACTATATTTCGACCCAAATGCTGGTCGTGCGGCACGACATTCTTGACCAGATCGGCGGTTTCGACGAAGCACTCCCCGCCTTGGTCGATTGGGAATTGATGCTACGCGTTGCGTCCCTAGGGCCGGTGGCTTTCATCGACGACGATCTCGTCGTGCAGCGGATGTCTGAGAACTCACTCACGCATTCCTCGAAGAAGCGCCTCGCCGCCCAGGAACATATTTTGAAGAAACATTATGATCTTCTAGGGCGCTACCCCGGAGTGCTGGCACATCATCATCATCGTATCGCCGGAGGCCACCGAGCCCTCGGGCAATATACAACGGCCGCCTCTCACGGCTGGGCAGCCTGGCAGGCGCAGCCGGGAAATTTGCGCTATCTGTTTCATGCCACCTATCTGATGCTCAGAACGCTTGGCCGTCTCAGGACCACTTGATAATGCACTGTCGGTCTTCGTATAGAATGGAACATCCGAGCGGTCCGAGTATTGGGGGCTCTGGCTTGTTTGTATGATTGATTATGCGGCGTGAACTTGGCCGGAGCCATGCCCGAAAGTTGGTGACGGCGTGATCAGACGGGGTTTGAAGGTGCTTGATCCCGTCCTTGAATGCAATACTCTGACGCTCTCCGGCAGGCGATTTGCGCCGTCGAATTTTCACCATTTCGTTTGCGCTGACATCACCAGCCTGTCACCCTGATCGAAACACGAAAACTCTTGCCACGGGCGGTGCAAGGGTCGGGGTCGAACCAAGGGCCACCACCAATTTTCAGCGATAACTCCACTTGCAGATCCGGCGATGACTGGTCGTGGCTACATTGATATGTTTATATCGGGCGTGAAGCAGGTTAGAATTCCAAGGTACCTGTCTGTCTGATACCCTATGTCACTCTCATTGTTCCTATCAGGAAAGGCAGTGGATTGTCTTGAGTTGGTTCTCCCATTTATGATTGGAACCACCTCTACGTGTGGAGGGTTACGTTCCGTTGCGCTTGTCTGTCCGTGTGGCACTGGTTGTGTTGGCATCTGATAGAAAAGCCCGCGTTATCATGGGTGCGCTGGCTATTGGGGCTAGGAAAGGTGTAGGCGCATGACTGTTACCACGCCCGAGGGGCATGACCTCGGCAAACCAATATATGTCGTCAATCCTATGGGCTTCGATGGCAAAGGACCTGCACATACCTGCCTGAGCATTTGCAAAGCCGCAGGGCAGTTGGGATATGAATCGTACATCTTCGGAACACGGCGGCGTGTGGATGTACCCGCAGGCTGCACGCTCCGGATCCCTTTTAGCAATGTGGGAAGTTTTCTGCCTTACAGTTATTTCGGCCCAATGTTGCGTCGTGCAACAGAACGGATGATTCCGGGCATAGTTCCTGAAGGTGCCTTGGTCTATGTGTGGCCATCCCTTGCGCCCAAAGCGTTGTCAATCCTTAGGGATCGCGGCTGTCGTATCGCCGTCGAGGTTATAAACTTTCATACGCAGGCTGAAAAACGGATAATCGAGGAGGAGATGGACCGCGAGGGATTGACCTATTCCCACTATGTGACACCCGAGAAAATCGCTTCTCAGGAGATTTTTCTGAACGATGCGGATATTGTGTTCAGCTCTAACGCCCTGGCACGGCAATCCCTTGTCGATTATGGGTGCGACGCGGAAAAAATTGTTCTGACTCGATATGCATCTCAATGCACTATCCCACCAATACCAAAACCGCTTAGAGGCAATCAAGATGGGCCGTTGGAGTTCCTGTTTGTTGGGCGCGTAAATCTAGAAAAAGGTGTGCATCATTTGCTTCGTGGCTGGAAGCAGGCGGGGGAGCCCGGGACATTGCATCTCTATGGAATACTTGACTCGGCCTTTGCCAACGCCTTCGCCGATTTTCTGAACCTCCCATCAGTCAAGCTGCACGGATATTCGGATGCCATTGATGAAGCCTACAAGAAGGCCGACGCCTTCCTATTCTTGTCGTTGGCGGAAGGTGGGCCACAAGTTACAGTGGAAGCTGCAGAACATGGATTGCCCATGGTCACATCGGTAAACGGGGGTGGCCGGATCGCGGTGGATGGCAAGACGGCCCTCGTCGTTGATCCTACCGACGTTGACAGCACGGCACATGCAATCCGCCGCATAAGCGATGACGCTGACTTGCGGGCTCGGTTGGGAAACGCAGCGCGGGACTTTAGCCGAGAATTCACTTGGGAACAGGCCGCCCGAGAGCGTTTCGGTGCGATGACACGCCAGCGAGGCAGCGTGTGACGACCCAGATTCGGCGGGTTGGCGACAGCCATCTACGCCAATCTCAACCGTTCCGCCCGTCCTGCTTCACTCGAGCGGGAGCGTCCGAGGCGTGGTATGATTTTCTCGGCGCAGCCGGTGTAATCTCAGGTTAAGGCCGGTGTGCCTTAAATGTTTGATCCCAGATTTTGATGGTGCATTATTTTCCTTGGAATGGAAGGAAGCACTATGGGCCAGGTTCTCCACGGCAGCGTCACGACGACGGAGGCAATCCGTCGAGCGATACAAAATAGTAAAGAGGCTTGAGAGCGCTTGCGAAACACCACCGCTCCTACTGCGTCCAGCCCGGCAAGACTGCAAAAGGTCTTGCCCAGATCAATGCCCAAAACCTTGATGCCCATCAGATGCTCTTTTCTCCACCTAGGTCCGCCACAGTAGCAGCGGGTTGGTGAGACGACAGTTCGTCCCATTAGCTTATAATCTGGGACACTGACAAATTGGACAATCCGCCACTCAACTGAGACTTGAACATTCCAGCCAAGGCAAGCGCTGGTTTGCTTAATACCTCGCCCTTGAGTGTCGCAATTCCTATGTCCCGAACGACCTCCGGTTCGGACAGTGACAAGACCCGAACGTGCTCCGGCATCTGAGCCGGAACCGCCAACTTCGGAACTAGGCCTATCCCCAACCCGGATGTCGCCAAGTCCACCAAAGTAGCCGCTTGGCGCACACTGCAAGCAATGTTCAGCGATCGTCCGGACCGTTCGAGATATTCCGTCAGCATCGGAGGCGTCTCCCGCTCATCTTGCAGCACAATGACCGGCATTCCTTGCATAACGAGCAGTGGCAAACGAGACAGTAAATCACGGGAAAGCGTTTCCGGAAGGTCCTCGAAATGATCACGAGAGGCCAGAGCCACGAGTGGTTCGCGCAGCAGGCGCTTGAACACCAGGTCCGATTTGGCTTGCACAAAGGGGGTTATGCCAAAATCGATTTCCCGTTGCCGAACGGCGTTCAGCAGATCGTTCGATGTGACCTCTCGAACCTGAAGTGCCACTTTCGGAAAACGGAACCGAAACTGTGTCAATACGGGTGCGAGAGTCCCCGCAGCCAATGTAGGAGCGCATCCGAAAACGACGCGCCCCATTCTGCGTTCGGCTGCATCGCGCGCCTCGGAGATTCCGTCCTCCAGGCTCCGAATCGAGTTCTGGACCCGTTCAAGCAGGAGTGCCCCATCCGGCGTCGGGTTTACACTGCGCGTTGTGCGCTCCAGCAATTTTAGGCCGATCTGATCTTCAAGCTCGGCAATCTGCATGCTGATCGCCGATGGCGTGCGGCCAAGTTCTTCGGCGGCCCGGGTGAAACTGCGCAACTGGGCCACCTGAGCGAAGGTGTGCAAGAGTTTGAGATTGACGGACAACAGCGTTCTCCATGGGCAAGTTGACGGGTGGCAACGCACCGCTAGGCAAGCGCGTCATGTTAATTTAGATAATCTGCAAAATAGGTCAGTTTTACAAGATTGAATGAATAAGCTCGGTTCGTCTACCGTTCAAGATACGGAGTCTGCGACGCTCAAGATGCGCTCCTGAACAGAACTCTAATCAAGTGAGGAGGACACAATGTCGTATGCGAAGCGTATCGGCTATCTGATCAAGCGCGATGATCTGACCCTGGAGCAATTTCATGAGCACTGGCTTGGAACGCACGCGGAACTTTGCAAGAAGCTTCCCGGACTCCGCCGCTATACCACCAATCTGATTGATCGCGACTCTTTCCCGGAAGCTGGTTGGGACGGTTTTTCTGAACTGTGGTTTGACTCCGTCGAAGACCATGATGCCGCATTTGCGAGCAAGGAGGGTCAGGAGCTACTCGCGGACGCACCCAACTTCGCCAAATCCCTGTATGGCGTTATCGTTACCGAAACCCGGCACATCTGGCCCTGATCTGCTGAATGTGAATAGCTCGTGGCGGGTTTGATCGACGTAGAACGAGCCAGCGGATGCCCGAGCAGGCGGCCTGACATCCCGCAGAGTCATGTCACAAAAACTGATTAATCTTTTAGTTTAATAAGATGGATTGAACAACGATCTCTGATCTATCTTGTCTGCAAGACAACGAATCCCATCCACGAAGATAGGAATCCCTTGGCGATCGTCAGGGGACAGCGGCCTGCGGCCTTGCGCCTGAATGCCGGTCAATCACAGCAGGAATATGAAAAGGAGAGCCGGAATGAAACCGTTGGAAGGCCTGAAAATTGTAACCGTCGAGCACTTTGCCGCGGGCCCCTATGGTTCGATGTATCTGGCCGATATGGGCGCGACTGTGTTCAAGGTGGAAAACACCGCCTCGGGTGGCGATCCAGCACGCAAAATGGGCCCGTACTTTCTGGGTGACAACGACAGCCTGGTGTTTCAGGGCTGGAACACCAACAAGAACAGCATCGCGCTCGATCTGAAGAGTGAAGAAGGGCGCGAAGCCTTTCTGGCGATCGCGCGCTCGGCCGATGCGGTGATGAACAACTTGCGTGGCGATCAGCCAGGAAAACTTGGCATCGACTATGCGACTCTGAAAGCTGCCAAGAAGGACATCGTCTGCCTGCATATCTCGGCCTATGGGCGGAATAATTCCCGTGCCAACTGGCCGGGATATGATTTCCTGATGCAGGCCGAAGCGGGGCTGATGCACCTGACCGGCGACCCGTCCGCAGACCCCACTCGCTTTGGCGTGTCTATCATCGACTTCATGACCGGAACGGTTGGAGTTCTGGGGCTCCTGGCGGCGCTGCGGAAGGCCGGGCAAACCGGAGAAGGATGCGATGTCGATGTCAGTCTGTTCGACGTGGCGCTGCATCAGCTGGGCTATGCCGGGACCTGGTATCTCAACGAGGGATTGGAAAGCAGCCGCGTGGCGCGCGGATCGCATATGTCGGTTTCGCCGGTGCAGACGTTCACGGCGCAGGATGGCTGGATCTATGTGATGTGCATGACCGAACGGTTCTGGGAGCTGATGGTGGACAAATTGGGCCGCAATGACCTGAAGACGGACCCGCGCTTTGTCAATCAGCACACGCGCTCAACGAACCGCGATGCGCTGACCGAGGTTCTGGACGCCGAGTTCGCCAAAGCCCCGGCGGAACATTGGCTTGAAACATTCCGCGGCCTGCTACCCGTCGCACCGGTTCTCAGTGTGCGCGATGCATTGGAAAATCCGTTTATTGAAGAGGTTGGCATGATCTCGGACGTCCCCCACGAGGTGCGTCCTGATATGCGCCTCTTGTCGAACCCGATCAAATTCAACGGCGAGCGTCTGTCGCAACGCCCTGGCAGCGCCTTTGGGGCTGGCCGCGCAGAAAGGGCCTGAAGAGTGTGAGCGTGCCCATGAACCGAGAAAACGTCCCCGCCGTGCTTGAGGGTTATGGCACGATCCGCCTCTATCGCGCCAGTATGTCAGAGCGGGTGGGCAGCAAGCTGTTGGCCGATCTGGAGGCCGCTTTTGATGCATGCGACCTGCGTGACGGCGCGACGCTGTCCTTTCACCATCACTTGCGCAACGGCGATGCGGTGCTGAATATGGTGCTGGCGGTGGCCGAGCGGCGGGGGCTCAAGGATCTGCACGTTGCGGCCTCGTCGATCTTTCCGGTGCACGAACCGTTGGTGGGCCATATCGAACGCGGCACTGTCACCGGGGTTTCTGCGGGCTTCATTTCAGGCCCGGTCGCCGAAGCGATCTCGGTTGGGGCTCTGCCAAGCCCGGCGATCCTGCGGACCCATGGCGGACGCGCCCGGGCCATTGCGGCGGGCGAATTGCCTATTGATGTGGCGTTTGTCGCGGCCCCCGCCGCCGATCCGCTTGGCAATATCTCTGGTTCAATCGGACCGCGGGCCTGTGGCGCCCTAGGCTATCCCAAGGCTGATATCGTCAAGGCCCGCCTCGTGGTCGCCGTGACCGATACGTTGGTGCCCTTCCCGGTCCCGCAGATCGAGATCGATCAGCAATCCGTCGATTGGGTGGTCCCGGTGAAAAGCATCGGCGATGCAGCAGGTATCCTGTCGGGCATCACGCGCCCCACCACCGAACCTATCGGGCTGGAAATCGCGCGGCGCACGGCCGCCGTCATTGAGGCGAGCAGGCTACTGATCCCCGGCTTTTCGTTGCAAAACGGTGCCGGTGGTATCTCCATCGCCACAGCGGATGAACTCGCGCGCTACATGACCAAAGCCGGGATAAAGGGCAGTTTCGCAGCAGGCGGTATCACCGGATTTCACGTCAAGATGCTCGAGGCTGAGTTGTTCGAAGCGCTGCTCGATGTGCAGTGCTTCGATCTTGCCGCCGTGCAATCCTATGCCAGCAATCCGCGCCATCTGGGGATGTCGGCGTCGGTCTATGCCTGCCCCGGCCCACGCGGCGCGGTGGTTGATCTGCTGGATACCGTCGTACTGGGCGCGACTGAGATCGACTTGGATTTCAATGTCAATGTCACCACCCGTTCAGATGGGATGATCAATGGTGGCTCGGGCGGGCACGCTGATACCGCTGCGGGCGCCAAACTGACCATCATCACCACACGGCTGACGGCGGCAGGCTTTGCCAAGGTCGTTGACCGCGTCGGCACGGTGACCACGCCCGGAGAAACCGTCGACGTTCTGGTGACCGAGGCCGGGATCGCCGTGAACCCGCGGCGCGGTGATCTGGTGGAACGGTTAGGCCACGCGGGGTTGCCCCTGCGCAACATCGCTGACTTGCTGCGCGACGCGGCGGCGGCGGCGACCCGCGCGGCGATCCATCCGGCAGACGGGCGGATCGTGGCGGTGTCGGAGTATCGCGACGGGTCGGTTACGGATGTCATCAAAGAGGTGCCGCGACGGGATTGAGCGTATTCTGCGTTCACCTTCAACGGGTCAGGCAATATCGGGTGCAATAATCCATGAACAGAAATTACAAGGTCGTCGATGTCTTTTCGAAGGAACATTTCCTTGGAAACCCGGTCGCGGTTGTCCTGGACGGTGAGGGGCTGAAGGATGATGAGATGCAGGCCATCGCCCGCTGGATCAATCTGTCCGAGACCACCTTTGTCATGCGTTCAACCGACGCCGGAGCGGATTACAAGCTCCGCATTTTCGCCCCGACAACCGAACTTCCCTTTGCAGGCCATCCGACCCTCGTGACGGCACATGCGGTCCTGGAGGCCGGATTGTTCACCCCCACGGAAGGGAAGCTGGTCCAGGAATGTGCCAAGGGCCTCGTTCCGATCTCGGTCGAGGCTGCCGGAGACGAACGGCGTCTGACCTTTGAACTGCCACCGGCGGAACACCGTCTGCTGACTGGCGAAGAGATCGACGAACTGAACGCCATCCTTGGCCACAAGGTGCTGGCCGACCCGGCACCTGCAGTGGTGGACGTGGGGGCCGTCTGGATCGCCGCTGAAATCTCCGACGTCGATTCCCTGCTCGGGATCGCGCCGGACCTGGCCAGTTGCGCCGATTTCGAGCGCCGCCTCGGGGCCATCGGCGTATGCTTATACGCGGTCAGCGATACGGGGATCGAAACACGGTCCTTCCCGACATCGACCGGCGTAAACGAGGATCCCGTCTGCGGCAGCGGCAATGGGTGCGTGGCGAGTTTCCGGCTGAAGGCTTCCCAGATCGGGCAGGGCGATTCTTACATCGCGCGGCAGGGGCGAATGACCGGGCGCGACGGCTTCGTCTCAATCCGGATCGATTCCGATCACGGAGTCTTTGTGGGCGGTGCGTGCATCACGACGATGGACGGCACTCTGAAGTCGTGACCGCACCGCCGCTTGCATGGGCCAACGGGCAAGGAAAGGGAATGTGGCGATGAACAAGATCACGGAGGCCCATCTGGCCGACAGCATCGGCGCGCCCGAGGCAGGCAACAACGCGGCATCGGCCGGGACACTGATTCCGATGCTGACACTTGGCGTGCCCGGAAGCGGTACCACGGCGGTCATGCAAGTTCTGCTTGTATCGCTCAACATCCAACCCGGACCGCTTCCTTTCGAAAGGCTACCGGATCTTGTCTGGGGGCTGATCGCGGCACTTTATCTCGCCAATGTCATGCTGCTTATGCTGAACGTGCCGATGGTCGGGCTTTTTACCCGCATGCTGAGTCTGCCACATTGGCTGCTCATGCCTCTCGTCGTCATGGTCAGCTTTATCGGCATTTACTCGATCAGCCACTCGGCATTTGATCTGTTCGTGATGATCGGTTTCGGTGCTTGTGGCTATGCTCTGCGCAAGCTGGACATCTCACTGGTTCCGGTCGTGCTAGGCCTGCTTTTGGGGGCGGACATGGAAAACAATCTCAGGCGGGCATTGTCGATCTCAGGAGGAAACTTCGACATCCTCGTGCGAAGTCTGATTGCGCTGGTGATCTACTTGGTCACGGCCCTATTGCTGGTCCGGTCCTTTACGATTTCCTTGCGCCGGAGCAGGCAGGCGGCAGCGCGGCTCTAATCCGGTGTGCTCCGGGCCGGTGCCACGAGTGTTAACCCGTCTTAGACAGTACCGATTTTGCCGCTACGGCAAGACGCCGGACGCCTTCGATCATCGTTTCAAGGTTGTTCAGTGTGAAATTCACCCGGATGGAACGGCGGTTCATCCCCTCAGGATCGAAGACGCTCGACGGCGAAACGCAGACGCCATGCGCCATCGCCACACGCAGCAAATCATCGGTATTCAGGCGCGGATCGCGCGCCGTGGCCCAGACGAACATGCCACCTGACGGCACCTCCCAGTCGAAGAGGTCAGCAAGGTGCATTTCCATCGCGGTACACAGCGCGTCGCGGCGGGCACGGTAGAGATCGAGGATTCCCGGCAAGACCCGATCCGTCAGACCGGTGGAGATGGCGTCATAGGCGATCCGCTGGCAGAGGCCGGAGGTACTCATATCCGATCCCTGCTTTGCCGATACAAGCGCCGCGATCATTTCGGGTACCGCGATAACCCAGCCGATCCGGAAACCGGGCGCAAGCTCTTTTGACAGCGTGCCCAGGTAGATGACCGGGCCGTCATAGGGGCCGCTGCCGTGCTGCGCTGAGAGCGTCAGCATCCGTGGCAGGGGTGCTCCATCGTAATAAAGCGTTCCGTAGGGATCATCTTCGACCAGCCAGGTGCCGGTCTGGTGCGCCGCCTCGACCAACACCTGCCGTTGGGTCAAATCGACAAGCCGACCGGAGGGGTTTGAAAAATTCGGCACCGTATAGGCGAATTGCGCACCCGCAAAAGCCGCGGCAGGGTCAAAATCTCCCGCTTCCAACACCATCGGACGATACCGGGGCAAGCGCGGCCGCCACGCGTCAAACGCACCCAGATAGGCCGGGCTTTGCGCTGCAACGAGGCTGCCCTCTTCCAGCAGGACCTTTCCGATCAGGTCAAGCGCCTGCATGCCGCCTGTGGTGATAAGCACATTGTCGCGGGTCAACGTGAATCCCGGTGCGGAAAACCGCGTTGCGATCAGGTCGCGCAAAATTGGCAATCCGCTGATCGGGGCATAGGCCAGCGCCTCGCTCGGGTGGTTAGCTACGGCCCTTTCTGCCAGTTTTGACAAATCATTGACAGGCCATGTGGCCGGATCTGGCAGGCCGCCCGCCAAGTTGATCAGCCCCGGAATTTGTCCGGCCGCGAGAAATGTCTGGGTTACATCGTTGGTGTCGGAGAGCCATGCGGCGAAAGTGGGGCGTGTCATGAAATATCTCGATTTGCTATACTCTTCGCCACTACGGCGCGGGATGATCCACCCGGCTTAGGATCGCGCGGGCATGCGAGGCGTCGCCAGATGTGGCCGACAGATCATAAGGCAGCACAGTCACCCCGTCGAGCGGTGCGGCAATGCCCGTTAGACGCGACGCGAAAACGAGTTCGAAACGCGCAGGAGCCAATACCACGCGGGTATGGGCGCAGCGCAGATCGGCGCAAATCGATCGATCCAAAGGCTAGCAGCGCCACGCCCTTTGCCGCGGCGATCGCGCGCGCATTGGCGAGGGCCCGTGCGGATTCGATCAGCGCGATGACCGGATACGACAGCACATCGGTCAGTGACCCAATCTGATCGGCACCCTCGGCCTTGGGCAGCATAATTGCGTCGGGGCGCAAGGTCGCTACCGCAGCCAGATCGGATTCAAACGCGGTGCTCCCGATTGCGTTGATGCGCACGATCACTGGCAGTTCGATGAAATCGCGACGCAATGCGGCGCGGGCAGCATCCTTGGCACCGTCGGCTACCGCGTCCTCAAGATCGAGGATAATCGCATCGGTCCCCGACGCGGCGGCCTTTGCGAAACACTCGGATCGATCTGCAGGCACGAACAGCGGCGCCCTGATCGCTTCCAGCGCACTCATTCCTTGACGATGAAGATAGCTTCGATCTCGACCATGACCCCAAGCGGAAGTGAACCCATGCCGACGGCCGCACGCGCGTGATATCCTGCTTCGCCCAGAACCTCGATGAAAAGTTCGGAACAGCCGTTGACGACCTTGGCGTGATCGATGAAATCCGGTGTCGCGTTGACCATACCGGTAACCTTGGCCACCGCCTCGACAGCCGACAGATCCCCGGCGACCGACTTGACCACCGACAAGAGTTGCAGCCCGACATTGCGCGCCGCCGCGTAGCCTTGTTCGACCGTTGCATCGTCCCCGAGACGACCGGTGATAAATGTCCCATCGGGATTGCGCGGAATCTGGCCAGACAGGTAAAGCGTGTTTCCGATCTTTCGCACTGGTCGGTAAACGGCCAGTGGGTCAGGCGCTTGCGGTAAGGTCAGGCCGAGTGCTTCCAGTTTCTGTTCAGGTGTCGTCATGTCTCAAATCTCGATCTCTTGCGATTCACGGACGGTACGGGCCTCTCCCGTAACGCGTATGCTGGCGCCCCGTTCCGGCGTGATCTCGGTGATCAGCCGCGAAGGCACGCCCATATCCTCGCCTTGGCGGATGGTTACGCGGCCCTGATGCGGCCAGTCGATGTCGCGCAGGTATCCTGCCAGAGCCGCGGCGGCGGCCCCCGTCGCAGGATCTTCATAAACGCCACCAAGCGGGAACGGATTGCGCGCGTGGAACAGTTGCGCCGTCTCGGCGTAGACCAGATTAAAAGTGATATAACCTTCGCGGGTCGCCAGAGCCTGCCCCCGGGCAAAGTCATACTTCATCTCGCGCAGGGCCTCGCGGTCTTTCAGCGCAAGGATCAGGTGATCGCCGCCGCCATGGGCCACGGCGGGGGGAATGCGCGGGTCGAGACTGTCGCGCGACAGGCCAAAGATATCCAGGGTTTCCGCCAGGACCGCAGCGGCCACAGGTCCGCTGCGCGTCGGCGGCGATTGGAAGGCTGCCCCCCAGCTGGCGTCGGACGAATGGCCCTCGACGGTTATGCGCGCGCGATTGATGTCGAGCGTGAACAGCCCCGGCCTAACATGGCGTGCCAGGGCCGCGCCAAGTGCAATCGTTGCATGGCCGCAGAAATCCACTTCGACCTCGGGAGCAAAATATCGGACCCGCCACGCATCGCCCTCGGGCGCGGCAAAGACGGTTTCCGAATAGCCGACTTCCGCCGCAACTTTCTGCATTACGGCAGGTTCAGGCAGGGTGTCACAGATCACGACACCCGCCGGGTTCCCGCCATCCTGTCCGCTCGAAAACGCGGAAATATGTTGTATGTTCAGCATATTATTGTCCAATACTGTTCGTTTTACCATCAACGGTGCTCCCGCGCTCGGCGCTTTTCACTAGCAAGGTCAGGGTGCGATTGATCGGTACGTCGATGCCCAGTTTAGCGGCTCGACTCACGATTTCCCCATTGAGGTAGTCGATTTCGGTCGGTTTGCCGCGTCCTAGGTCCTGCGCCGTCGAGGAGTGCTGACCGGCCATTGTGACGGGTATGGTTCGGATTGTTTCGAAAACTGCGTCTGGCACGGAAACGCCCTCCGCCTGCGCGACGGAAAGGGCTTCGCGGGCAATATCCCGCATCAGTTCCGGCATACCCTCCTGCGCCGCGATCTTGCCATAGGGCAACCCGGTGATGGCCGACAGCGGATTGATGGCGCAATTCACCACCAGCTTCGCCCAGAGCGAAGCCATGACATCGTCAGACACGCGCGTCTCGACACCGGCCACGTTGAAGATGTCGGCGACTACCTCCGCACCTTGCCCCGACAGTTCCAGATCGCCGCGCCCTTCGTGACGCACAACCCCTGGGCCAATCATGTGGCTGGCGACATAGACTACGACGGGCAGTACCGGACGCCCGGTAATCTGCCCGAGGGTTTCGGCATTCGACACACCGTTCTGCAGGCTGAGCACGATGCAACCTAGCGCCAGATGAGGTGCGATTTGCTGCCCGGCCTCTCTGGTATCGCCGGACTTTACACAGACCATCACGATGTCAGCGCCGCGGATCATCGAAGGATCAGTGCTGGCCCTCACCTTGGCGACAAGACGTTCACCGCCCTTCTCGAGGGTCAGTCCACTTTGCGACACGGCATCGACGAAGGGTGCCCGCCCGATCAGCACGACCTCATGTCCGGCGAGCGCGAACATGGCACCATAGTAGCAGCCAACCGCACCTGCCCCCATTACAGCAATTTTCATGTGACGCTCCCTTCACTGAACGGTGTTGCCTGCGGCGCGTGCGTCAGCCGAAATAGTTCACGACAGTCTTGATACGCGAGAACTCATGCAAGGCTATCACACCCTTTTCCCGCCCGTGACCCGATTTGCGAACACCGCCGAACGGCAGTTCGACGCCGCCCGCCGCACCATAATTGTTCACAAAGACCTGCCCGCAAAGCAACGCCTTTGCCACCCTCTTCTGGCGGGCGCCGTCGCGTGTCCAGACCGAAGCGACAAGCCCATAATCTGTCCCGTTTGCGATGGCGATAGCTTCCGCCTCGTCTTTGAACGGAATCACACACAGGACCGGGCCGAAGACCTCTTCCTGAGCGATACGCGAGTTGGGGTTGCAGGGGCCGAACAGAACCGGCGCGACGTAAAAGCCGTCACTTGGTGTGTTGGACCCGATCCGGCCCTTGGCGATAATGGGCTGATCCGACTCCGCGATATAGCGCTCGACACGCTGCTTCTGTTTGGCGGAAATCAGGGGGCCCATCACATCATTTTCACCCGACGGTCCGACTTCAATCGCCTCGAACCGCGATTTCAGTTCCGCGACGACCTGATCGTAGATGGGGCGATGGATCAAAACACGACTGCCTGCCGAACAGGTTTGGCCAGCGTTCTGGATCAGGGCGGTCACCAACACCGGGATTGCGGCGTCAAGATCGGCATCTTCGAATACGATCTGCGGAGATTTGCCGCCAAGCTCCAACGTACAACCGACATAGTTCTTTGCCGCAGCGATCTGGATCTGTGTTCCAACTTCGGGCGAACCGGTGAAGGAGATAAAGTCCACGCCGCGATGTTCGGTCAGGGCCTTGCCGGCGGTTTCTCCGCGCCCGGTTACAACGTTGAAGACCCCCGCGGGGAATCCGACTTCGACGGCAAGCTCTGCAATCCGCAAGGCGCTCAGGCAGGCATCCTCGGAAGGTTTCAGCACAACCGTGTTGCCCATCGCAAGCGCGGGGGCGATTGACCGGCCGACCTGCTGCGCCGGATAGTTCCAAGGCAAGATCACCGCGACGACGCCATGCGGCTCGCGGTACATCGCGACGTCATAATTGTTCATGAACGGAATGACTTCGCCATGCAGCTTGTCAGCAGCGCTGCCATAGAACTCGAAATAGCGGGCCGCCATGATCATGTCGGTGCGCGACTGCTTGATTGGCTTGCCGTTGTCTTTCGTCTCAATCTGCGCCAAGGCTTCCTTTTCTTCGAGAATACGCAGGGAGAGCTTC